>Ga0105048_10005210_pt1 | contig 21063 bp, 22 predicted proteins | sample MAT05_FD_78382 | JGI IMG/M metagenome (GOLD analysis project Ga0105048, IMG submission 78382) | Freshwater microbial communities from Lake Fryxell liftoff mats and glacier meltwater in Antarctica - MAT-05 | ecosystem: Environmental > Aquatic > Freshwater > Ice > Liftoff microbial mat | place...
AAAAGTAATATGTAGTGACGTAACCTGCATACTATTGAACAGCTAACCTCGATTACCTTCCTTCTCACTTTTTTCTTGACAAAAAAGTAAGCAAAAAGTCAAGGCGAAAAAAGGCGATTGCTTCGCACCGAATCAAAACTGCGCTCCGCGCTTATTGTTTGAATCTGCGATCTCGGTGAGATGAGCAGCTCGATTCAAACAACGCGACTTCGCTTGTTTCTCTTCTATCGCTAGTTTTTCGCCGCGCTTCGTAGCAGGATTTTTGTCAACCGAAGTAAATTTCAACTCATTCAAAATCAACAACTTGTAAAATACGTCAATTGTAGCGGAGTTGAAGGTACAGAAAAAGTAGATGGTGTGCTTCGATTGCGCTCAGCATGACAGGCGTAGAAGGTCATTCGCTTTGTTGCCGTGGTTCTTGTCTCCACGAAACGCAATTATGGAGTGATTTTTTGAGGGTGTTTGTAAATTGAAAAAAGTGAAGTAAGTTGAGGTAAATATCATTAGATGAAACATGCCAATTTCTCTTCCCGTGGGTAGTGTCTCCAGGAACATAATTCTGAATATGTGGAATCAAATTTATCATTAAAACTTTAGAATTCCAATGAACCTTATTGCCAAAAAAATTGCAACAAGTAGTAAACTGATCTTATTCCTTATTTTCTCGTGTCTACTCAATTCCAAGAGTGCATTCTCTCAATGGCTGCCAAATGTAACTGATTATATATCGTTGACCCTGACTCATTCGCGGAGAATTCCTTATAATAATGTGCGGGTTGAATTCATTAGATTCGATTCTGATTACTATGTTACGGTAATGTCGAAGGCACTGGACAATAATAAGGAGTTTAAATCATCTACTTTTTACAGGCATTATAATTCAGACAGGAGCAAATTTAATGCACTGGTTGGAAAGCTGAAGAAGTTAGAGGAACTCGATTTAAGCCGGGCGATAACCCTGGGAGGAAAAGACGGAATTAATTGTAGCCTTTCATTTGGAACCAAGATTAAGACGCATACGTTTAATTGCTGGACGCCACAGTATGAAACAAAAGAACGTGGGTTGACTGAATACTATACCATATGCAAAGAGTTGATTAAACTTGCAAAGCTGAAAGAAGAGGATGTATTCTGAGGTAGAGCGTAAATTGAATCCTTCATCACATCACCTGCTGCGTATAAATCCTTGTCAACATCTCACCTGCATCCACACATAATCCAGGGTGTACTTTGGAAGTTTGTATCATGGTGCTTCTGGTGGCGGTAAGCCATCGAAACCGTTCTGCAGTCGGTAAGCATGCGATGGGGCCGGCATCTTTCGCACCCATGCAGATTTGCTCAAATGCAGAGAGGTATTTCCTCACTTCTTCAATATCTACCTGTGGACAAAAAGCCTGTAGACGGGCCTCATTCAATTGGTATCTCATTTGTAAAAAACGTTGCTTTGCGCAAAAGAGCACTGCACCTACATTTAGAAATTCTTCCCTTTCTACCTGTGGTACGAAACGCACAACCGCATATTCAAATTGATTATTTTCCAGCATATTTTTTGGCTTCTGTAACAAAGATGGATGAATTGGAAATGCGGCTTGTAAGGAATGTACAATAGGCACGGCGATGCTCGTCGACCGTTGTAAACGGCGAACCTTCAAGTAGCCATTCTTCCGGTATCAATGCGACAATATTCTCTATGAGTTCGTTGGAAAGGATCGATCTGAAATGCATATCTGCTGCGTCTAATTCAGTGGCTCTTGAAACTAACACATGATCTTTTATCAACTCAAACGGACGGACTGCCTGTTGCTCCCAGTTATCCCACGAATGATGAAAATACAAGGCAGCACCATGATCGATCAACCATAGTTCTTTCTGCCAAAGCAACATATTAGTATTGCGCACAGTGCGGTCTACATTCATCAATAATGCATCTAACCATACAATCGAGGAGGCCAAATCTGCATTCACTTGCGTCACCACGGGGTCAAATGTAACAGAACCTGACAAATAATGTAAGGCAAGATTGACACCTGTACTTGCTTTTAAAAGATCCTGAATTTCTTCGTCCGGCTCTGTACGCCCGAAGGTTTCGTCCAGGTTGGCAATGACAATTTCTGGCATTTTTAAACTCATCGATCGGGCGAGTTCTCCACCGATAAATTCGGCGATTAGAGCTTTTGCGCCTTGTCCGGCGCCTCGGAATTTGAGTACGTATAAAAATCCATCGTCCGCTTCCGCAATGGCTGGCAAAGACCCTCCTTCCCGTAAAGGAGTGAGATAGCGGATGACATTCACATATCGTATGACGGGTTGCTGCATAATGACAATGATGGGGCGGTGTATATCCAAAACGAGGAGTTTTGCCGCCGGCCAAAAGTACATCATCCGGTGATAATTGAGAAAAAGGGTTGACGACACGGAAAAGAATAGACAATATTACAATAAGAGCTGTGTAATACAGGCAAACTTTTGTAAATTCGTCGGGTGATAAAAAGGAAAGAAATAGCACTGGATTTTGAGATAGATGGTCTTACAAACTCAATAAGGAATTCAATTTCTGGAGATAGTTTTCAAACTGAAATTTTGCGATTAACCAAAGCAGATTTAAAACAGATAACAAAAAAAATGGGTGGAATTTTAACTGGCGGACAGAACTAGACGATAATGTAAAAGAAGTATACAAGTTGCCATCTTAAATAACCCGACGATAGTTCAGGGATTAGTCAGCATTACTATTAATGCTGATCATGTCTATATGAATTTGCTTGAGAATGCTCCTTTCAATTTAGGTCGAAATAAACTTTATGAAGGGGAAGCGGGGAACCTGGTGGCATATGCTTGAAAAATTTCCTTTCAAGATGGCTTTGAAGGTTATATTTCTTTTACAGCAAAATTCCAACTTGTGGAGCATTACCGCAATACACTTAATGCAATAACATTTGGAGGGTAGTTAATAATTATAAGTACATTCGGTGCGGCAATTTTGGTTGATAAATATTTTAAAAACGGATAATTATGGGATATATAAAAGAACCAGACGGTGTTGACTTTATCATTCATGGGAAGCCACTGACAGAAAAGCAAAAGCAAGAAATCAGCGAGTTTATCAAAGCAGATAAAGAAAAGCGTAAAAGAGAAGAATTGCGCAAAAACGAGGCTGGCGTCAAGCAAAAAAATGAGAGGTTTTAGAAGTTTTTCCAGAGAACGAGGAGTTTGGCCTCCGCCCAAAAGTACACCGTTCGGTGATATTATTCTCGGTATGTAGTTGTAATTTATCTTCGAATGTAGTCTCTGCGAACGGACGGCGAGGATCACAGGGTCCCCGGCGGAATGACTGGTTTGTGTAATGAATCTCGGGGGCAAAAAGAAATATGTACTTCTGGACGTGACACAGTCTTGTATCCACACCCAACCTAATATTCCTGATTGTTCATTTACGGATGCACAGAGAAAATGAAATTAGTAATATTCGTTTCAATCACCGGACTATCTAAGAGATCTACATTGCCATCGCCATTGAGATCGGATGTTTTATAGCCAAATGCAAAGTCATTAATATCCTGTTCTACAAGACCAAGATCTATCAGGTCTGCATTCTCATCAAAATTCAAATCGCCTGAATAAAAAGCCCAAAAACCATTCTCGATCTGAACCATATTATCGCCGTAAGGTTTGTTTGCTGCCAGCGAAAAATCGTAGGTAGTAACACCGGCTGTACTAAGCGGCACAGGAAGCTGACTCCAGGTCTGAAAAGCGTTTTTATGTTTTATAACAATATAATAATTACCACTAGATCGGGGAAACGGCAATTGGCATTTCCGTTTGTCTGTAATAAAACTCTGGTGGAAGCAACTACTGAATAGGTAGTTATATTGCGCAGCTCAACATCAATCGAATCAGTTACCGTAGGGCAAATATCGATACCCTGATTCAATAAGACTGGTGCCATGAATCCTGCTCCCAAATAATATCCTTCAATAAACAAACGTAGTGTAAGCTTTGCATACTGACTGCTGGATCCGGTTCCCAGAAGGGCAAAATCAAAGACAGATTCATTACAATCATTATTTAGAAGGAGCCGGAAGTGGTATAATTAACAGGTGAACATGTGGAGATCACAGAGATCAGCGTGGCAGTACTACAATCATCTCCGGCAGATAACTGAGCGGAAATAGTTTCTGTGAAGAATATTTGTAAGCATATGATAAGAAGGTATAGTTAGTTTTTCATGAGTTAACTGATTTTAGTAATGAATAAAGGAAAACTGATTTTTGTTGAGTATTTAAAGTACGAATCAGGTTGTTTTTTGGGGAATGAATGAATGATTATTTGTCAGTGTGAAAGAGTATTCATTTTGTAAAATAATTTTATACGGTATAAAAATGGTTGTCATAGAAGAATCAATTAAGGAGATAAAGATCATGTCAAAAGACATTGCTGATTTATGCTAACATTTCACTCCTTATATTCGTAATGCTATTATGAAAATTCTCAGGATACTTTCTCTACTTACCATCGCCACTTTCTGCATCGTTTCATCGGTAATTTACCAAAGTTGTCAACGTATCCGTTACTGCCAATTGCTTCAAGGTATTGAAATGACGCCGTTCAATTCAATGACGACTGATACCCTTGGGAATATGGATTCTGTAAAGTCGTCAGATTTTATGGTGAGTCTGCGGTTTAGTAGAACGCAATTTTCCTGCAAGAATGCAAGTGGGTTTTCATTGATTCAATCTGCCATGGCGTTTAAACCAAATGTGCAGGAAGTTTATTTTGATACCATCAAACAGATCACAATCACCAGCGATCAGGATTTTAATTCTACCCATCCTGCCGGAACATCCCTGAATGATCTTTTCGAAATTCCTGATTCCTCTTCCGGATATTACCGTGGCCAATATTCCGATCTGCAATATGGTTTATATAAAGCACCCGATACGGAAATCTATCACCGATTTTCGATCAACGTGGAGATAGCAGGTTCTCTTCCGTATGATACTATTTTACCACCAATCAAAATTCTTTACTAAGTATGCGTTTGATTTTTCTTTGTATTATATTGTTATCGTTCTCGTCTACGCTTGAAGCGCAACATCGCCGCGTGCTGACAAAAGAAGAGCGCAGGGAATTAGCGGAAAAGCGTCTGGCAGCAAGGCAAAAGGATTCTATCAATCGCTCTCAGCAGAAAGAATTGACGCTGTCTGGTTTTTTCAAATTTGATTTTATCAATGCCTATACGCCGGTCAGGAAAAGGAATGATCCGTTATCGCTTGGGCTTCCTATTGATTATGGTTATGGGGGCGAAATGCAATTCGGCATAAAGGTGCATAAGAATGTTTCTATAGGTGCCGGACTGAATGTCATAAACTTTGACGTCCGAAGAGAAGAGATGGAAAGAAACCTTTTACAGAGCTTGGCGGATGCTAGCCACACCTCGCAAGTTGCGGTGTTTGATCATTCGTATTTTTTGAAGGTGTCAGGTTTTTTGTATGCGTCCTATTGGCAATATCGTCCAAAGAGTGTATTAGAATTTTATACAAAAATGGCCTACTGTAATACTCAATTAGCTTTGCAGAGTTCAATTTTTAGAAGGGAATTTAATTCGAAGAAAAGTGAGTATTCAAAATTCTCAGGGTACAATACTCAAGAGGGATTTATGCCAGCTATGGGTGGAAGTTATTCTCTTAAACTGTATCGCGTACTGTATTTTCACCTTGCAGGAGAATATGGATATATGATTAATCCTGAGAAAAGGATATCAAAGGAAACTCGTACTTCTGATAATACTATAAAGCGCGAAGAAGTGAAGATATCAGCACCTTTGCATTTTCTTCAATTGAATGCAGGTTTGATGATCCGTTTATCGAATACTATCCCCCCGAAAGATCATCAGTATGAGAAAGTGGAACGAAAGAATCAAAAGAACAATTAATACCGATACCATTCTCATTTTAGTCCAAATGAATATAGTATAAGTCATACCCCAACATTTTCTTCTTTCATTTTCTTGTTTACTTTTGTCGCGGTTGTTTTCAAGATCAATATATATATAGAATGACCAACAGCCATTTATGATAAAATATAACCCAAAACATTGGTTCACCTTTGTCTTTCAGGCCCGGCGCGGCGATACGATCCGTTTGCTATTTCCATTATTACTGGTGATCGGCGTTTATACGGGAATCATTGTCTTTTTAGAGAAGGAGATATTTAACCTGACGGACAGCTCTCATCTGAAAAATATCCCGCTGATGCATGTGATTCTTGGTGGTGTGATCTCCCTGTTACTGGTGTTTAGAACAAACTCGGCCTACGACCGATGGTGGGAAGGACGTAAACTATGGGGCGATCTGACGAATACCTCAAGAAACCTTTCTATGAAGCTGAATGCCTTTTTATCAGCAGAGCTTGTCGAGGAAAGATTGTTTTTCAGGAAGACCATACCGGCATACGCCTTTGCCCTAAGAAATCACCTGATGTCTGAAAAAGCAGATTGGGAATTGTTCGATAAACAGGTCAGCGATTCCATCAGTATTCATCTCGACAAAGAAAAACATATCCCAAACCAGATCGCAGAGATGATGTATATTCGGGTGGCGGGATTGAATAAACTTGGTATCATCACAGATATGAATCTCTTGTTTCTGAACGAAGAATTAAGATCTTTTGCCAACATCTGTGGGGCCTGCGAACGAATCAAGAATACACCAATTCCATTCTCTTACAGCGTTTTCCTGAAGAAATTTATTTTCGGTTATGTAATCACCTTGCCTTTCGGGTATATGTTCTCGCTGGGCTATATGACCATTCCTGTCGTGGTTTTCATTTTCTATGTATTGGCGAGTCTTGAGCTGATTGCCGAAGAAATCGAGGATCCGTTCGGTGGCGATTCCAACGATCTTCCAACCGATAGGATGGCCATGAATATCCACCATAATGTTTCGGAAATATTCAGGATAAGTTAAAGGCGTTCAAATCAAATGGTGTTCATGTTTTGTAGCCTCAAAAAATCGAATTACATTTGGACACACTTAATGAAGCAGAAATTTATGAAGCACCTTTTATTCCTTGCCTGTATAGCGTTGTTTGCAATTTCCTGTCAACGCCGGGGAGAACCGGTTGCCCGTATCTGCACCGAGGCCAATATTTCTTCAGGTGAAAATGTAACCGTCCATCTGAACGATACATTGGTATTGGTGAATTGTTCTGAACGCTATACCAAACAACGTTGGTTAATACCCGGAGGTGGCACGAGTAATGACGAAACAGCTTACTTCGTTCCAACAACAGTTGGCTTTTTTAATGTGTATCTGTATGTCAGCGACGAAGATTTCGTGAATGAATACGAGGCTGTTAAAATAGTTGAGGTTCTTCCATAGACAAAAACATTCTTCCTATACTCTACGTCGCATTACATAATATCAAGTTATTCGGTTTTCATGGGTTTTATGAAGAAGAGCATGTACTTGGTAATTATTTTATTATCAATATAAAAGTTGGATTCCCTCCAAAGCAAAAGGCAATTGACTTACAGGATACTGTCAATTATGAAAGTTTATTAGAACTTGTTCATCTGCATTTTAAGAAACCAGCCTTATTACTGGAAGATGTTGTTCATCAAATCGCAACAGAGACTAAGAAAAGATTTCCTTATATTACTTATCTGTTTGTTTCCCTCAGGAAGAATGACCCACCTTTGGGTGCGGAGGTAGAAAGCAGTGAAGTAGCGATTGAAGAGAAGTTTGAGGATTGATCAGGGCCTACTGAAAAAAAAAGATGAAGAGCATAAGCTACGAGGCGACAACCTGAAGCTGTATGATAATAACACGAGTTCAACTCAGTTAGATAATACAGGTTAAAAAGGGGAATCGACCAAGGAACTAAACGCACTAGAAAGTTTCTTACTAATTAAAATCTTTTGTACTCTAGTTGCTCATCAGCGGGCTCGTGCGTTTTCTGCAATTTCTGCCATGCTAATCGCATTATGACTTTCATCGTAAATACATTCACCATTCCGAATAAGAAGGACTTGTGGCGATTCGTGATGAACAGAAAACCTTTCCGAAATCCTATTAGAAAGATCCCTGTGTTGAATAAGATCAAGGAAATAGAAGGAAATTCCCTCAGGAGCTGTTTCCCGTTCAAGACGGTTTTTAACCATGTCGCTGATAGAACATCGCGTGCTATGCTTGAAGATCATTACAGGACGTTCTTCGCTTGCCTTGATAAGTTCTTCAATATGTAGATTGTCTGATATGTTCTCCCAATTCATAATAAACTAGAATCCAAAGATTTTAGAAATAGAAATGTGACCAGGGCATCCGTACTTTTTTTGCGATGCGCAGGAAGAAAATAACATGGCAACAAGGGAAGCAGCTAAAATAAAATTGAATGTGTTCTTTTTCATTCTTTGAAATATGTTTATAAATATATCTTTGCAAATGTAAATTAATTATTCAAAAAGCAACATAAAGAAATCAGATGACCAATATTTTAGTGTTTGGGGCAGGAAAGTCCTCATCTTACCTGATTAAATACTTGTTGGAAGGTTCTTCACGTTTCTTTTGGCAGGTAACTGTAGCTGATTCTAATTTAAATGCAGCCCTTGCCAGAATCGGTGATCACTCTTTCGGAACCGCAGTTCAGCTTGATATCCACGAGGAAATTCTGAGGAAGCGGCAAATCGCTAATGCGAACCTGGTCATTTCATTGCTCCCTCCTACACTTCATTATATTGTTGCCAAAGATTGCATCGAGTTGAGAAAGAACCTGATAACCGCTTCTTATCTTTCAGAGGAAATAAAAAGTTTACATATAGATGCACGTAACGCAGGACTTTTATTCATGAATGAAATTGGCCTTGATCCCGGAATCGATCATATGAGCGCGATGAAGATCATCGACGAAGTAGAACGATTAGGAGCTGATATTCATTCGTTTAAATCGTATTGTGGAGGATTGGTATCTCCGTTAAGTGATAATAACCCCTGGCATTATAAGATCTCTTGGAATTCCAGGAATATTGTAAATGCAGGAAAGGCCGGGGCTGATTATCTTCAGGATAGTGTGGAGAAACATCTGAGATACAATGAACTTTTTGCTGCGTATGAACGTGTGAACGTGCCTGTTATAGGCTCGTTGGCCGCCTATGCAAACAGAGATAGCCTGAGCTACAGAAGCTATTATGGATTGGAAAAGGTAAAGACTATGCTCCGGGCTACCTTCAGGTATGAAGAATTTTGTCTTGGCTGGAATACTATTATTCTATTAGGACTTACCTCTGATACCGAAAAATTTGATCAGCCAACGCTTACCTATAAAGAATGGTTTATGTGGGCCACTCGTTTTGTCGAAGGAATAACACCCATAGACCGTATTTCGAGTGTTACCCCGAAAGGGCATACATTGGTCATCGATCTGATCTCATGGTTGGGGCTGTTTGAAGAAGAGCTGGTTGATCTGAAAAGTGAAATGAGTAGTGCCGATATCTTGCTACAGCGTATCGACCAAAAATGGAGGATGGAGGAACATGATAAGGATATGATTGTCATGCATCATGAATTTGGATATGCCAGAAAGGATATTCAGACAAAGCTTTCCAGTACACTGATCGTTCACGGGGAAGATAAAACCTATACAGCCATGGCCAAAACGGTTGGGTTACCGATGGCAATTTTTGCAAAACTTCTTTTAACAGGAAAAGTTAAGAACCTGTTGGGGGTTCAGATCCCGATTATGAAGGAAGTGTATAAACCTGTATTAAAAGAACTTGAATCTTTTGGAATCGAATTTACAGAAGAGTATTCCGACTGATAAGTTGATCCAAACGAACCTTCAATCAGGAATCGTAAATTCATTCCAAAGATATTGATAGGATATTCACATTATTAATTGATGTTGCCTTTTGTAATTGTTCGATCTTCATCATAAAGTGACGACAGCGATAGCAGCAGAAAGCCGCTCTGGCTGAGCCATTCAGAATAGCCCGCCTAAGGCTTTGCGAAGGACACGGCCAATACATGAAAGACTAATTACAGTTTCATCAGCAGTACCTTCAATTCCTCCATTCCTTCTGTTGCAGGTTTTTCGATCCTGGCAACCTTCCCCTTGACTTCAGGGATTTTTTTGTCAATCACATAAATCGGGATATCAGCGGGAAGATAATGAAGCAATGAAGCTGCAGGATATACCAAAAGACTGGTGCCTACAACAACGAACAGATCTGCTTCCATTGTTAAACGGATCGCGGGTTCTATCATTGGAACCGCTTCTTCAAACCAAACGATATGAGGTCTGAGTTGCGCTCCATCAGAAGCCAGTTCACCCAGCTTCATATCTCCCTGAATTGGATACACATGGCTTTCATTCTTTTCGCTCCGCATTAAAAAAATCTCTCCATGGAGATGCAGCACTTTTTTCGACCCGGCTCGTTCATGAAGATCATCAATATTCTGAGTAATTACCTGCACATCGAAATTCTGCTGAAGCTCGGCTATAATCTGATGTGCTTTATTGGGAGAAGCTTCCGCAATATTCTTGCGTCGCTCATTGTAAAAGCGGAGAACAAGTTCCTTGTCTTTTTTCCAGGCCCGAGGTGTTGCGACGTCTTCCACATTATACCCTTCCCATAATCCATCGGCATCCCGAAACGTTTTAAGTCCGCTTTCTGCACTGATACCAGCCCCTGTAAATACTACTACTTTTTTCATCCCCAGACTTATAAATATTTGCTAAAACTACATAAAAAAGGTTTTCCTTATGAGGATTAAAGTATAAATTCGCTGAACTCATTCTTTAAATACTGAATATGAATCGTTTCGGCCTGTCTCTTTTCCTGGTGCTTTGCACGCTTGTCTCTTTTGCGCAGCCTGCATTGCAGGTAGCGTACCCCGATTATCAATTTTTAAATTTTCAGAATTCATTTGAACGTGTCAAGGTTGCGTCAGCCAAAAACGATCAGACGATCAAAAAGTTATTCCAGGATAAGAATATTAAATATCCATGTACCAATATTTTATATCGCGCGTTCAAATCCACGAACGATATGGAATTGTGGGCACGAAATACAATGACAGATACCTTTGTGCTGATCAAGACTTATAAAATCTGCGCATTATCCGGGATTTTGGGACCTAAACGGTACGAAGGCGATAAGCAAGTGCCCGAAGGGTTTTATTTTATCGAAGATTTTAACCCGAAAAGTAATTATCATCTATCGATGCTGTTGAGTTATCCGAATTATTCAGATAGACTTACAGGGAATAAGGAGAACCTTGGAGGGGACATTTATATTCATGGAAAATGTATGACCGTAGGGTGTATGCCTATGACAGATGAGTTCATTGAAGAGATTTACGCAACTTGTCTTACATCTCGAACTAATGGTGAATTGAATATCCCTGTTCATATTTATCCTTTACGTTTTACGCAGAAAGGGTTGGATTATCTTGGCCGTGAATACAAAAACGAAGAATCCAAACATAAATTCTGGGTGAACCTGAAAAGAGCGTATGATTACTTTGAAGCAACACATAAAATTCTTCCGGTGATGTACGATGAGCAAGGAGAATATGCTTTTTAATTCAAAAGAATTCCTCACAATACAACAGTTGAGTCGCTTCAGTTTACAAAGTGTAATTGCATTTAATGACTATCTGATTATCCTGAAATCAGATTTTAATACACTGCCCACATCTGTGAACCTGTCTGACGGCCACGTAGGTCTGATTCACTTGCCTGTGGCAAACCGGTCTTTGGCTAAATTGTAATGCTACCTCTACACCTTGGCCGGATGCGCGCTTGTTCATTAAACAAATTCAGGTAAAATAATTGAAGAAAAGTCTTTTAAACCGATATGATTATGAATGGAAAGGAACCCTTCGCCATATTGAACGCCGATCTTCTTACCCATCATTCTTGACCTGTATTCGAGGGTCTTCAAATACTCTTCTGACGCAATATAGGTCATTGGTCCATCCAGAGTTTTGCTGAAAAACTGAGATTCATAAGCTTTAATACTCTCCATTTTGGTCGTAAAAACAGCAGTTATATCAATGATAAAATGTGGCTCAATATAAAGATCCTGTATATAATTGAAGATCTTTTTAGGTCGCCAGGCTTCCTGTTGCTGACCATCGTGTATAGTTTCAATTTTAATAAGTCCTGAAAGGAAACAAGCTTCTTTGATGAGTGAGGCTGCTCTTCCATGATCAGGATGTCGGTCGTTCGGGGCATTGGCAAGAATGAAATCCGGCGTGTATTTTCGGATTATACTAATCAATTTCAATTGATGTTCCCTATCGTTCTTAAAGAAGCCATCATCAAACCCTAGATTTTCACGTACATCCAATTTCAGGATGTCAGAGGCCTTCGCTGATTCGCTTCTGCGAATCTCCACACTTCCACGAGAACCCAATTCACCTTCGGTGAGATCGAGAATGCCGGTTTTATATCCTGCTAGTTTATGAATGGCAAGTGTGCCGCTACACGAAAGCTCAATATCATCAGGATGGGCTGCTATGGCCAGAATATCTAATTTCATTCAGAGTAATGTTTGATGAATGCAAAGTAATTGAATTTTTATGTTTCCTATCACGATGTTTTACTCATCAATATATATTATTTTATCTGCTCAAAATGCCCGGAACTTTCTATTTCCTGAACGATCTGTTCGATTGCAGCATCATCTCCCAGCGGATCATAGTTGTTTCTCAGATTATTATCAAAAAGCAAGGCCATGGCCTGGAAGATATGCGCATTCAAACCACCTTTCAGTTCTTTTATGATTGCATAGCAAGGCCGACCTGTTTGTCTGGCAATCAATTTTACAAGAACCTGACCCTGTGAGATACTAAGGTTTTCCAGCTCATTTTTAAATTTCCGGTTCAGTTCATCTTCTTTTAGTCGTTTAAATTGCTGTTTCGCAACTTTACTATGGAGACTGTTTAAAAAACTATCAACATCTTTCAGAATGAATGAAGCAGAAACGGCGTATGGATAAACCAGATACACATTATATCGTAACCTGCTATAAGCTTCGCGGTTCTCTCTGTCCTTCCGCAGTTTTTTAACTATCCATTTAGGAGCCTTCGCTATAATAAGTACTTCATTCAACCACTTATGTATGAACGTATCCGTTCCGACAATAAGAGTCCCAACACGAATCGTGTCGTTTGGCCCACGTTGTGCGTAGATCATATTGGTCATAAAAAACAACAGGAAAAAGATCAGGTATTTTTTCATTGGCATCTGAGAACAACTGGTATTCTCTACAAATATTGTACTCCTTTCACTAATAAAGCCCTAAAATGAAGGTTTATTTTTGAATAAACTCCCAGCCAATATCAGTTCTGTAGTATTTGCCTTCAAAGTGTATATAGGCTGCATTGATAATTGAAAGAAGTAGTGCTTCCGCCGGAGTTTCTCCTAAAGAGGTAACGGCAATGACCCGGCCGCCATTGGTTTGAAGTCTGCCGTCAGACAGTTTTGTTCCTGCATGAAAGACCATACTCCCATCCAGGTTCTCAGAATTCTTAATCTCAATTCCTTTCTCATAATCGCCCGGGTAGCCTTTGCTCACCAACATAATAGTTGCCGCTGCCAGTGGACTTTGTTCGCATTCTGTTTCACCCAAGCCGCCATCATATAGTTTCATAAAAAGTTCAACAAGGTCATTCTCAATTCGTGGCAGTACGGTTTCGGTTTCGGGATCTCCCATGCGACAGTTATATTCGATGACAAAGGGTTCGTTGTCGACACTGATCAGACCAATAAAGACAAAGCCGCAATAACTGAATCCTTCTTTTTGTATGCCATTCATTGTAGGGGTGATGATCCTGTCTTTAACCTTCTTCATAAAGATCTCATCAGCAAAAGGAACCGGTGAGATTGCGCCCATACCTCCGGTGTTCAGACCTTTATCGCCTTCGCCAATTCGTTTGTAGTCTTTTGCCACAGGCAGCAACATATAGTCCTTTCCATTGGTCAGCACAAAAACGGAACATTCGATTCCGGTAAGGAATTCTTCTACAACCACTTTGCTTCCGGCTTTGCCAAATTTATTATGTTGGATCATATTGGCGAATTCAGAAATCGCTTCCTCATGTGTCTGGGCAATCACGACTCCTTTTCCGGCAGCAAGTCCGTCTGCTTTTAAAACAATCGGTAAAGAATGAGCATTCAGATAACTTACTCCTTCGTCAAAATTTCCTGCGTAGAATTCTTTGTAAGAGGCGGTTGGAATTCCGTATTTTATCATGAATTCCTTCGCAAAGGCTTTACTTCCTTCCAGTTGAGCACCTTTCATAGAAGGGCCTATCACCCTTATTTGTTTCAATAAATCATCGTTCGCAAAAAAATCAAAAATGCCATTCACCAAAGGGTCTTCCGGGCCAACCACGATCATCTTTACATCCTCTTTCAAGCAGAATGTTTTTAGGGATTCAAAGTCGTTGACTTCAATATTAATATTCTCCCCATGTGCTGAGGTGCCTGGGTTTCCGGGAGCTATGAATAATTTGCTGCAATGCGTGCTTTGAGAAATTTTCCATGCAAAGGCATGCTCACGTCCACCGCTTCCGAGTAATAAAATTGTCATGTTGAAATTTGAAGGAGGTAAAAGTAGCATGAAACAAAAAAATATTTCTATATTGGTCCATTAAAAAAAAATAATGGAAAATATACAAGTACAAAATGGCCATCCGAAAGGGTTATGGGTATTGTTCGGCACAGAAATGTGGGAACGTTTTAATTTTTATGGCATGCGAGCCATTCTGACGCTCTTTATGGTAAATGCGCTCATGATGAAAGAAGCAGATGCCTCCTTAGTTTATGGAGGGTTTTTGGGTCTTTGTTATTTAACCCCTATGCTTGGAGGCTTTGTTTCTGATAGATTTTTTGGTAATAGAAACTGTATTTTGTTAGGTGGTATCATGATGGCAATCGGTCAGCTATGTTTGTTTTTTAGCGCAAGTGTTTTTAGTACCAACATGGATTTTGCCAATACGTTAATGTGGACAGCATTGACGATTATTATTTTCGGGAATGGATTCTTTAAGCCAAATATTTCAAGTATGGTGGGCAGTTTGTATCCTAAACAGGAAAAGAGTAAGCTTGATACTGCATTCACGATTTTTTATATGGGTATCAATTTAGGTGCTTTCCTTGGACAATTAATCTGTCCACTTTTAGGTGATGTGAAGGATTCAGGCGGAATAAGAGATGTACATGCTTTTAAATGGGGATTTTTAGCCGCTTCAATAGCGATGGTATTAGGTTCCATGGTGTTTTACTTCCTGAAGAATAAGTATGTTGTTACCCCGGACGGAAAGCCATTAGGTGGTTTGCCAAAACATAATGATGCATCACATTATGAAGAAGGGGAGTCACAAAAGGCAGTATTCTCTACTATGTCTCTGGTGTTGGCGTTGATTTCATTTGTTGTCTTATTTTTCGTATTCAGGTATTTGCTGGCGGGTACAAATCCAGTGAAAACAATAATATATCCGATTATTTATTCATTAGGCTTAACGTTAGCAGGTTTAATTATTTCTGATAGTTCTCTGACCAAAGTCGAACTGCAACGGATTTTAGTCATCTATATAGTAGGGTTTTTCATCATTTTTTTCTGGGCTGCTTTTGAGCAGGCTGGATCGTCCTTGACCTTTATTGCGGATAATCAAACCGATAGAAATTTCTTTGGCTGGAATATGCCACCATCAATGGTTCAGATTTTTAATGGTGTATTTGTGTTTGCATTCGCCTTCCCTTTTAGTATGTTATGGGATAAGTTACGAGCCCAAGGAAAAGAGCCACTATCGACAGTGAAGCAGGCTATAGGCCTTGCTTTAATCGCACTGAGTTACTTTATTATTGCATATAATGTAAAGGATTTAGGAAATAGCGGACTACTTGCAATTAAATGGTTGATTCTATTATATCTGATCCAAACATTTGCAGAATTGTGTTTATCACCGATCGGACTTTCATTGGTTGGTAAATTATCACCGAAGCGTTTTGCATCTCTCCTGTTTGGAGTATTCTTTCTGTCAAATGCTGCGGGATATGCATTAGCCGGTTCTTTGGGAGCGCTTATACCTGCAACCGGCGATAAGTTTACAAAGGCACAGGAATTGGGAATTGACCTGCAAGCGCTGCTGAACAAAACGATATCGCCAACAGCCGAACAATTAAAACTATTGGATGCGAACCAGATAAGTGCGGTAAATCCTATGTTTGTGGGTTTCGAAATTCATAATTTGTATGAATTCTTTATGGTATTTGTGGTTCTTACAGGTATTGCTGCTGTCCTTTTGTTTTTACTTACACCTTTGCTAAGAAAAATGATGCACGGCGTTAAGTAATCAAGATAGGTCATGTTCCTGGCTTCTGAAATTGATAAAGGAAAAACACGATGAGTTCCGTCCTGAACTTGAACATCAATAAAATAGTTGTTAAAAATATAAAGACCGTCCATTAAGGCGGTCTTTTTTGGATTATGTAAAATAAATTTTCTTCCAAATTTTCAGTAGATCCAATTTTCCTTATTTCTCTACGATGCGAAACCTGCCTTCGGTAAACAAATTTGATAAATCTGTAGCTTACTTTGCACTCAAAACTGCCCACCTCGGCAGATATACGGATAGTGATTCTAAAAAAAGACCGTCCATTAAGGCGGTCTTTTAGTGATCTTGAATAAGGAGATTCATTATGCTTACTTTTTAGCCTTCTTCTCTCGCTTCTCCGCCTTTTTCTCCTTCGGTGATTTCAGCGGCTCCTTTTTAATAACTTTTTTAACGTCCTGACTTTTTGCCATCGTAATTTTTTTTATAAGGGTTAGTAATAAATATTGGTAAATATAATTCTTCTTTTTGGTTGGTTGCAATTTTTGAAGGGAACAGATATCATCAACCCAATATGCAACCATTGACAATGAATTTCAATCTATTTTTTTTTTAGCATAATTTTCTTTGAACCACTTTATTTCTTACTTTTGCCCGCGAAAGAAATTCCTGACGCATTGCGAAAGGGATTATCTCTTCAGGACCTATAGCTCAGTTGGTTAGAGCACCTGACTCATAATCAGGTGGTCCTAGGTTCAAATCCTAGTGGGTCCACAATAGATCAGAGCGAGAAACAAAATGAAAATGAAGTTTCAGACTCTGATTTTTTTTGCTCTCCCGATAGAATCATCGCCATTCATTCTCATTCTCATTCTCATTCTCATTCTGCTTCTCATTCAATGAAATTTTCAAAAATGCTTCAATCACTTAGAAATCTTCTTCAAAATTATTCGACTTAATCATCGTTAGTCCCACAGAAATGGTAATAGTTCAGAAGTTGAAGGTAAGATACCAGAGCACCTTACTCTCCCGATAGAACCATCGCCATTCATTCTCATTCTGCTTCTTATTCTGCTTCTCATTCAATGAAACTTTCAAAATGCTTCAATCTCACCCAAAAAATCTCCTTCAAACTAGTTCGACTTAATCATCATTACTCCCGCAAGCCTAGAAAGGGTTTCAGCGAAAAAGCGTTGAGACCCTTTTTTCATTTGCCAATGATTTGCCAACAAGTTTTGAAAGCAGGTACTAATTCTGATGCCACCTATAGGAATATAGTTGTTAAGCGAAATTCTTCAATGAACTTTGCTATGAGAAAGTAGGGGATAGATATCCCCCTTTTCAAGCAAGATTCTTTTCTGATTACGTAGTCTTAAGAATTAAAGTAACATGAATTAGTGATTTTTCAATTCAAAGATCACTTCTATGTCGAAGTAAATGGCTTCAGTGTATGGTATTTTGTTGGTACTAACTTTTTTTTCTACGCAATCAGTTCTCTTTTAATTCAATTCGGTTAGTTTTTACTCGCCAATTAACAAGAAATATATCTGCAAGGATGTAAACGTTAATGTATTTATGAATGTGTGAGATAATTATTGGTCGAACAGTGATGATGAATCTTCGGTCGTATCGCACTTCAATGGGTCTAAGTAAATCTAATTTTTTCTCGCAGTTTAATCAAGTTAATCCAAACTCATCGAGGATACACAGTCGATTTTTTTCCGATGAAGGCAAAGAATACCTTTTCTCTGCGCTTGCGATTCTTTTGTGTTGATATTTATTGATCAGGTGGGTTATCGATGTATGTTACAATGCCACAGCATGTTCCAAATCAACCTAGCTGAATGAATTAGTGTCTTGTCAATGCGATAGTAGGCTTAATTATTTTTAATTCCTTTGTAATGCTGTTTTGGGCTACTCGTGCGAATTGTCTGGGGAACCCTTTTACGTCGGAATAGCAAAATAGACGGAGCTATTTAATTTGGAATGAGCGTTAAAGTTAACGACGCCATTTACAAAGGAATAGCATAATCTGATTTTCCAAGATATATAATTCAATGCTTAGCCTTCCTTCTTGTCCTCCTAAAATAGAGCCATTTGTATCGGAATGGTGGAGCTACATACTTCAGAATATTCATAAGAAAGTGTAAGGACAAATGATTACTTTGTGACGAAATTACTTACACTTGAAACACGTCTTTACAATTATTATTTTTGCTTCCTGTTTTATTTATATCACGATTAATGCACAGTATAAAGGAAATTTAGACAGTTTGAAAAGGGTAGTTGCAAAATCACCAGGAAATTTAGAGGCACTTTCGAAATTGACGCAATCTTTAGAGTATTCAAATATGGATACGAGTTATAAACTAACCATTGCACTGTATCAAAAAGCAAAAAAAATGAATAGTCAAACCCATATTATTATGTCGGAGCAACTATTTGGTAACTATCATATGGTCAATAATCGATTAGATAGTGCTGCTTTTTATTTCGACAAGATGGTAGAAAGTGCAAAACACATGAATGACACAACCATGATGGCTTCCGGATTGAGCAGCAGAGGACAGGTTTCAGTAACAAGGGGAGATATAGGTGAAGGTATACGATATTTTCAAGAATGTTTAGTTTTGATGCAACCAAATTTTGATACAGAAAGAGATCCGGATGGCCTTGCTGATTGCTATGGGTTTTTAGGAGATGCGTATTACCTGGCAGGTTTGTATGAAGAATCGCTAGAGAACCAGTTTAAGTGTTTGGATTTATTAACTACACATAAAAAAATATAGGTATAGGTATTGGTATGTGTTATAATAGTATTGGCAGTGTGTATAGTAGTATGGATAATTATTCGAAAGCGTTAGCGTATTTTGATAAAGCATTGGTTTTAATGAAGAAAGAGAAATGTCAATTGGCAATAGGAACCATCTACTTCAATATTGCGGAAGTGAATTTTAAGTTGAATAATCAAACAACGGCTATACAATTAGTCGACTCAGCAGAAAAAATCATTCTTCAAAGCGGTACAACTTATAATTTAAATTCAATCTACTACTTACGAGCAGAAATAGATCGAAAAGAGAAGCAGTATGCATTTTCAGAAAATTATTTTTTGAAAGCCATAAATTTAAATGAAGAAAGTGGTACAAAAATTCAGCTCGGACAATCGTATATTGGATTGGCTGGTTTGTACATAGATATTGAAAGGTATAATAAAGCGGATTCCTTGTTGAACAAAGCACTCGGCATTTTTGCAACTGATAGTTCACGAAAGGATATAAAAGAGGCCTATCAAAAGAAATTAATCATTGCCATTAAACAAGATAATTGGACGCATGCAGAATCTAATCTTAACCAATACGAAATCGCAAACGCTAATTTTTTAAATGATGAAAAACAAAAGGCTATAGTAGCACAGGAAATTAAATTTGATACAAGAGAAAAAGAAAAGCTAATTCAATTCCAGCAGGAAGCATTAGAAATTAAAAAGAGAGAAAATAGGCTGTATTTGTTTTCAACTATAGCAGCTTTCTTAGGGATCTGTACATTGCTGTGGTTCCTTTGGAGAATCAAAAAGCAAAAATCAATTATTGAATCCCGAAAGAATGAAATTGTTCATAACACAAAAAATAATCTTCAACAACTTATAAGCATTTTTAATAGACAAGCAGAAGATGAAGGCTATCGTGACAAAGCACTTGATAATCAAGGACGCTTACAAGCCTTAACGTTACTCAATCAACTTTTATATGATTCTGCATCCAATGGTTTAGTTCACATGGACGTGTATCTCCATGAATTGTGTAAGTATAAAAGAATAGGAGCTGAAAAAATAATCAAAATACATGAAGACATACAGGCAGTGGTTATAAATCCAAGTTTGGCTAAAGACATTGGCTTAATTGTAAATGAATTAATGACTAATTCATTTAAGTATGCCTTTAATACCACTCACCAACCTACAATGTGGATTCAGCTGTCGAGGCCGACACCGCATGAGTTACTATTAGTTGTAAAGGATAATGGTATAGGCATAGATATAACAGAAACTAAAACTACAGGAAGTTCGATGGGTATGGGATTTGTACATGATTTAATTGAGCAACATCATGGGCAACTTGTCGCGCAAAATGAGAATGGGTTATGCTATCAAATTGTATTAAAAACTAAATAGTATGTTGAGAGTTTTAATTGTTGAGAATGACAGGATGTTTGCTAAAGATTTAGCGATGGCAATTGGCAAATTTCCTATGGAATTGGTAGGTGTTGCGTATGATTCTAATAAGGCTATTAATTTTTTAGATAATGAATTGCCCGATATAGTATTTTTGGATATCGAGTTGGATAATGAAACAACGGGCATTACAGTAGCAAAGTACATTGCAAAAAAGCACTCAATTCCTTTTATTTTTTTAACTGACTTTATTGGTTCATCCAATCGTTATTACAAAGAAGCAATGGCATGTAACCCAAGTCATTATTTGCCAAAAGGTGCTTTTCTGCCACATCAAATTTGGCATTTTGTTGAAACGGCGTTAGAGAATTTCGTGAAGCAACAAGAACCCGACATGCAAGAACCCGAAGGATCAAGTTGCTTTATTCGACACTGTTTTTTTATACGAAGTAAAGAAGATTATACCTATACAAAGGTTGCTGTACAAGATATCAGCAGCATTGAGTCTAGACGACCCTATGTAAGCATCAAAACAAATCAACAGAAAGT
>Ga0105048_10005211_pt1 | contig 21063 bp, 10 predicted proteins | sample MAT05_FD_78382 | JGI IMG/M metagenome (GOLD analysis project Ga0105048, IMG submission 78382) | Freshwater microbial communities from Lake Fryxell liftoff mats and glacier meltwater in Antarctica - MAT-05 | ecosystem: Environmental > Aquatic > Freshwater > Ice > Liftoff microbial mat | place...
TTACCTAAAATAGGAAGTTTTCAGGCTTTTCTTAATTATCCTGCGATGCCTACGGCGGTAAACTACGTAAATAGACCATGCTGTAGGGGCACAGCAGTGCTGTGCCCTTACGAAAGATATGGTTTTTAACCTTAATTCATATTTGGTATTTCTTGTCAATGCGTAAGTCCTAGATTTTTTAAACTTAGTTGAGAAATATTAAGATTTTTTAAAAAGTAATTTAAATAAATTTTGCTTGTTAGAAATACTCAATTTTTTATGTCGAAAGCAACTAAGCGATCGCGGCAACTGGAATGATAGGTTTAAGTTTAAATTGATACACAGACAGATTGCCAAAATCCTTAATTTGTTACAGCCTTCTGCTTTCTGAAGCATCCACTGTGGCTTGCGTAAGTCAGCAAAAAAATTTCAATATCATCAATATATATACAGCAGATTGCAACTTGGTGAGGTACAGATGATCTTAAGGGCACAGCACTGCTGTGCCCCTACCTGTGTACTTCATTTACCTGAAAAACGCTGTATATTCAGGCGTTGCAGAATGGTAAGATGAATTGGGACAAGCTGGCGTTAGACGGGAAGCATCGGGAGAATTTTGGAAGTTGCTAAATCATCCTGCAACTATGCAACCCCAGCCAGTTTAGTAGAGATTTTGATTCTAAACAAGACTAATTTTTGCAATTTCTCATAATATCACGTTCAAATGAATTAATTTCATCTTCTTTAGAAAATATCTATCTTTCGACATACTTTTTTAAAAAATATTGTTATACAGTACACTTCGCATGGTGGATTGACTTAAATATATTTACATATGTTATGATTTTTATGGTCTAATGTTATGATTTATGTTGTAATTTTAATTTACCAAATGGTAAATTATTTGCTAATTAAGCTATAATAGTGTAATTTAGAAGTTTAAAGATCAATTCAAGCAAACTTAGAAATTTTTAAGAGACAACCGTTCCTTAAATAAAGTTAAAGTTTTGTTAATAATGAGTCAGATATTTTTAACTTCTGAATTTTTAGGAGTTACCGAAGTAGGTATGTTGAATACTAAGCATTAACTTCATTGAATGAAAAAAGAATTCTACTGCGATTCTAAATAGAGTGTAATGAGTCATATTCGTTTTTAACCATTTTATGGTTTAAGACTAAAACTAAAAAACAGCTAGCTGAGAATTAATCATGCCTGTAATCTCAAATGTCAGCCTGGAGATAGATAATATGATTAGTTTACTAAGATAGGACTTTTGCAAAGTTTAATGGTTGGAAAGTTGCTAAAGACAAACATAGTGGAGTTAATAAAAATTCAGATAAACTTCCTAAAAGTCCACTGTTATTCTGAAGCAAATAAAATATAGCGACTTTAGCAATATAAGGTTTGATACTAATGCTAAAAAACAGCGAACTAACGATTAATCAGGGTTCTAATCTCAAATTTAAGCTTGGAGATCAACGATACAATCACTTTTCTAGGCTAGAATTTTTGCGGAATCGTACAGTTGGAAAGCCACTAAAATTAAACTATAGTGGAATAAATCTCAATTAAGATAAATTTTCCTTTCACTAAAGTCAATAATCCCGGAAGAAAGAATGCAAGCATTATGGCGAAATCTTGCTAGTGGGACTATTTAACTAGTTTAGAGGCTATCTTAAATTAGAATAGAAATTAACCCACCTACAGAATTTACTTCAATGAATGGTGTTGTTTAATAACATTGCCAGTCAGAAATATAAGTAAGCTTTTTTTTAAAGCTCATTTAATGATATCTTTAATCTCAAGCGATAAAGAGCATTGTTTCCTGCTGGCATACATTTGGGTAAATCGGAATTATTACCGAAATCTCACAATTTTTTAATTGGAACAAGGTTAACAACATGAATAAAGTTCAAGCATCATTTGAAGCTACAGAATCTGCGTTTCACGTCCAAGGTTACGAAAAAATCGATTTTAGTCTTGTCTATGTGAACGGTACATTTGATATTAAAAACAGAGAAATAGCAGATAGCTATGCAAAATTTGGTCGCTGTCTAACTGTAATTGATGCCAATGTCCATGAACTTTATGGCGATCAGATCAAGTCATATTTTAGACACTATGACATTGAACTGACAGTATTTCCGATCATTATTACAGAGCCAGCTAAAACCCTGGCAACTTTTGAAAAAATTATTGACGCTTTTTCCGACTTTGGTTTAGTTCGTAAAGAACCAGTCTTAGTCGTCGGTGGTGGTCTAATTACTGATGTGGCTGGGTTTGCTTGTGCTTCTTACCGTCGCAAGAGCAACTATATCCGAATTCCTACCACGTTGATTGGTTTGATTGATGCAGGTGTAGCGATTAAGGTAGCAGTTAATCATCGCAAGTTGAAAAATCGCTTGGGGGCATATCATGCACCTTTGAAAGTGATCCTAGATTTCTCATTTTTGAAAACCTTGCCAACGGCTCAAGTTCGTAATGGGATGGCAGAGTTGGTGAAAATTGCTGTAGTGTCTAACTCTGAAGTCTTTGAACTGCTATACGAATATGGTGAAGAACTTCTTTCCACTCACTTTGGACATGTGAATGCGACACCGGAAATTAAAGAGATTGCCCACAAAGTCAACTACGAGGCAATCAAAACAATGTTGGAGTTAGAGACTCCTAACTTGCATGAACTAGACCTTGATCGCGTCATTGCCTACGGTCATACTTGGAGTCCTACCCTAGAATTAGCACCTCAGATCCCCCTATATCATGGTCATGCAGTCAATATAGATATGGCTTTGTCTGCAACCATTGCAGCACAACGGGGCTATATTCCAACAGAAGAGCGCGATCGCATCCTAGACTTGATGAGTCGTATCGGTTTATCACTCGACCATCCTCTTTTAGATGGAGATTTGCTCTGGGATGCAACCCAGTCTATAAGCTTGACGCGAGATGGCAAACTACGTGCAGCGATGCCTTGTCCGATTGGTGAGTGCTTCTTTGCCAACGATCTGACTCGTGAAGAACTTGATGCTGCTCTAGCTGAACACAAACGTCTTTGTGCTAAATACCCTCGTGGCGGCAAAGGTGTTGACGCATACATTGAAAATCAAGAAGCCAAGCTACTAGGGGTGTGAAAATATGACGAGTGTTTTAGGACGAGAAACAGCTAGACCGATAACGCCACACAGTATCTTAGTAGCGCAGCTACAGCAAACTCTCAAATTGGCAGAAGAGAATAACATTCCCGTAGAGATATTAGATTCTTTACGGCAGGGTGTTCAATTAGCGGCGGGTTTAGATCCCTACTTGGATGATTACACCACGCCCGAATCGAGTGCATTGACGACATTAGCGCAGAAAACAAGCATTGAAGACTGGAGCAAACGCTTCAGCGATGGGGAAACAGTGCGTCAACTAGAGCAGGAAATGCTCTCAGGACATCTTGAAGGACAGACATTGAAAATGTTTGTTCATATCACCAAGGCAAAGCGCATTTTAGAAGTAGGAATGTTCACGGGGTATTCTGCCTTAGCAATGGCAGAAGCATTACCAAGTGATGGGCAACTTATAGGTTGCGAAGTAGATCCCTATGTTGCTGAATTTGCTGTTCGTTGCTTTAGTGAGTCTCCCCACGGCGACAAAATCGTTGTGGAAGTAGCACCTGCCCTAGAGACACTCTACAAGCTGGCTGCGAGAAAAGAAGTATTTGATCTGATCTTCATTGATGCGGATAAAAAAGAGTATGTAAAGTACTTCCAGACCATTTTGGATAGTAACTTACTGACTCCCGACGGCTTAATCTGTGTGGATAACACTTTGTTGCAGGGACAAGTTTACCTACCACCGGAACAACGCACCGCCAACGGTGAAGCGATCGCTCAGTTCAACCGTATTGTCGCCGCCGAGCCTCGTGTAGAGCAAGTTCTCTTACCCATCCGAGATGGTATAACCCTGATTAGACGCGTTGTGTAATCGAGAGATGAGCAGAGAAGTCTAAGCCTTGGCTTAGACTTCAAAGGGATGAAGAAGATAAGAAGAAATAATTTTTCGCTTGCTTCCTCATCTCCCCTCAAGCTATTTTTTTGCGATCGCAGTTGTTATATAAATAGGACTTACGCATCCAGTACGAAATGTAGGGGCAATACCCTGCGGGAAGCCGCTTTGCGTCTACATGAATTGCCCCTACGGTAAATCAAGGCTTTCACTGCCTTTTTGCGTAAGTCCTAATAAAATACAACAGTATTTAATAAGATGAATCATGCCAGTACTTCGTATTCTTCATTTAGTTGGATCTGCATACAATGATTTTTACTGTCAGTTGTCACGCAATTACGCCCAAAGCTGTCTGGTAGCTACGGCAAATCCATCGCTCTATGACTTTCTGATTGCATACATCACACTTGATGGACAGTGGCGATTTCCTTCTTCTCTTAGTCCAGAAGATATTGCTGTCGCTAAACCGATGTCTCTATCAGATGCCATACAGTTTATAACAGCGCAAAACATTGACCTGATGTTGCCACAAATGTTTTGTCTCCCTGGAATGACTGACTACCGGGCATTATTCGACTTGCTTAAGATCCCTTATATAGGCAATACTCCCGATGTTATGGCAATCACGGCCCACAAAGCCAGAACCAAAGCAATTGTCGCAGCAGCAGGGGTGAAAGTGCCGAATGGAGAATTGCTCCGCCAAGGAGACGTTCCGACAATTACACCTCCAGTAGTCATCAAACCTGCAAATGCCGACAACTCTTTAGGGGTGTCCTTAGTCAAAGAGAAGAGTGAGTATGACGCTGCCTTGAAGAAAGCATTTGAATTTGCTTCGGAGGTAATTGTAGAAACATTCATTGAAGCCGGTCGAGAAGTCAGATGCGGCGCTATTGTCAAAGATGGGGAGCTAATCGGTTTACCCCTTGAAGAGTATCAGATAGACGCGCAAACCAGACCCATCCGCAGCTATACTGACAAATTCAAAATCCCAATCGAGGGCGATTTGGCTTCAACGGCTAAAAACTATGTCCCAGGTTGGATTGTAGATATTAATGACCCGATCACCCAAAAGGTTCAGCAAGAAGTTAAGAAGTGTCATTTGGCTTTGGGCTGTCGCCATTATAGTTTATTTGACTTCCGAATCGACCCACAGGGACAACCTTGGTTCTTAGAAGCCGGGTTATTTTGTATTTTTGACCATAACGCGGTGATTGCTTGTACGGCGAACGCAGCAGGAATTCCTTTAAATGAGTTATTTATGACAGCAATCAATGAAGCATTGAGCGCGATCTAATGTCCGGCAAATCACCTTTTTAGCTTTTTTCTGACTTGGAATAGCACAAGGTCTTCACTAGCGACAAGTAATAGAACTCGAATGTAGATTATTTGAGTCAACTAAGCATATATCATGTCACAATTACAACTATGAGGGAGAAGATTTTTGCCATATTCCAAAACTTGGGTACTCTTGCATTACTAGCGATCGCATTTCCCTTTAACTGCACCGTTGTACTTGCATCGCTACTGTGGAATTTTTTCAGCCGATCGGATGCTAATCTTGTGGTTTTGAACGAGAATCCTAAAAATATATTGATCGGTGGTGGTAGAATGACCAAAACCCTTCAACTGGCGCGATCATTTCACGCTGCTGGGCATCGAGTCATTTTATTTGATATTGACAAATACTGGTTCAGTGGTTATCGATTTTCTAACTCTGTGGCTGCCTTTTACACAGTTCCTGACTCGCAAGAAGACTTAGAAGGCTATACTCAAGCCGTGCGTGCGATCGCCAAAAAAGAAAACATAGATTTTTTTGTCCCGGTAGGTATTTTTGCTGCCAGCTACTTTGACTCGGAGCGCAAGCCAGTGTTATCAGGGTGTTGCGAGAGTTTCCACTTCGATGCTGATACAATGAGTATGCTGGATAACAAGTTTACCTTTGCAGAAAAAGCCCGCTCACTCTCGTTATCTGTCCCGAAAACCTTCTTAATTACAGATTCCGAACAAGTTCTTAAATTCGACTTTGCCAACGAAAAGCACAAGTACATTCTCAAAAGTATTGTTTATGACTCTGTTTTACGCTTGGATTTGACTAAGCTACCAATGGATTCTCCCGAAAAAATGGCGCTTCATGTTAAAAGTAAGCCAATTAGTAAAGATAAACCTTGGATATTGCAAGAGTTTATTCCCGGAACAGAATACTGTACTCACAGTACGGTGAGAAATGGCGAATTAACGGTACATTGCTGCTGCGAATCATCTGCTTTTCAAGTCAATTACGAAAATGTCGATCACCTAGAAATTAAAGAGTGGGTGAGTCATTTTGTCAAAGAACTACAACTGACTGGACAAATTTCTTTTGACTTCATTCAGGCGGAAGATGGGGCGATTTATGCGATCGAGTGCAACGCTCGCGCTCACTCGGCAATTACAATGTATTACAACCATCCAGGTTTAGCGGATGCCTATCTTAGTAAAGAGCCTCCATCTGAACCTCTGCAACCCCTGAGTAATAGTAAGCCTACTTATTGGCTTTATCACGAACTTTGGCGACTTAATGAAATTAGAAAGTTATTGCAGTTGCAAAAGTGGTTTAAAAATATTTGGCAAGGAAAGGATGCAATCTTTGAAGTAAACGACCCACTACCGTTCTTAATGGTACATCACTGGTACATTCCTTTACTATTACTCGATAGTTTGCGCTCCTTAAAAACTTGGGTGAGGATTGATTTTTGCATCGGCAAACTCATACAGTTTGGAGAAGACATAAAATATAAAACCTCTATCTCTGCAACCCCTGAGTGATAATAAGCCTATTTATTGGCTTGCTCACGAACTTTAGAGAATTAATAAAATTAGCTCGTTAAAGCAGTTGCAATTGTTTAAAAATATTTGACGAGGAAAGAATGCAATCTTTGATGTCACAATTTTTTGTAGTGTTCCAAAACTTGGGTACTCTTGTATTACTAGCGATCGCATTTCCCTTAAACTGCATCGTTGTTTTAACATCGCTACTATGGAACTTTGTTAAGGAACCATTCAGTAAGTCAATTGTTGTCAACCCCAATTCCAAAAATATCTTGATTGCTGGCGCTAGAATGACTAAAACCCTTCAGCTAGCGCGTTTATTTCATGCTGCTGGGCATCGGGTTATTATAATTGACATTGAGAAATTCTGGTCAAGTGGTAATAAATATTCTAACTCTGTTGCAGGCTTTTATACCGTCCCCGATCCCAGTAAAGACTTAGAAGGCTACATTGAAACCCTACACGCGATCGCTAAAACAGAAAAGATCGACTTTTTTATCCCGGTAGCCATTTTTTCTGTCATTCACTACGATCAAGGTAAGCCACCATTACCAGACTGTGTAGAGTTTTTCCACTTCGATGCTGATGTCACGCAGATCCTGGATGACAAATTTGCCTTTGCCGAAACAGCGCGATCGTTCGGTTTATCTGTCCCCAAATCCTTCAAAATTACCGATCCTGAACAAGTCATCAACTTTGACTTTTCTCAGGAGAAGCGCAAATACATTCTTAAAAGCATCCCCTACGATCAAGTGCGTCGCTTGAATCTCACCAAGCTACCTTGCGATACAAAATCAGAAACAGCAGCATTTGTCAAGAGTCTGCCCATCAGTGAGGAGAAGCCCTGGATTATGCAGGAATTTATCCCTGGAAAGGAATACTGCACTCACACTACCGCGCGAGATGGAGAGTCAAGAATGTACTGCTGCTGTGAATCATCCGCCTTTCAAGTCAACTACGAAAACGTCGAACGGCTAGAAATTATGCAATGGGCGAGTCATTTTACCAAAGAACTGGGAAAAACCGGGCAACTTTCCTTTGACTTCATCCAGGCAGAAGACGGAACTGTTTACGCGATTGAGTGTAACCCCCGGACTCACTCCGCCATTACTATGTTTTACAATCATCCAGGAATAGCGGATGCCTATCTTGGTAAAGAGCCTCTAGCTGAATCTTTGCAGCCTCTTGCTGATAGTAAGCCAACCTATTGGCTGTACCACGAAGTTTGGCGGCTGAATGAAATTAGAAATTTTAAGCAACTGCAAACCTGGTTAAGAAACATCAAGCGGGGGAAAGAAGCAATTTTTGAGGTGAGCGATCCCTTACCCTTCCTGATGGTACATCACTGGCAGATTCCCTTACTCATTCTCGACAACTTACGAAGACTCAAAGGTTGGATAAGAATAGATTTTAATATGGGCGAGCTTATAGACTAAAGCGTAATTTAGTATGCTTCACATTACCTTCTGGTACAAGCCCCAACCGAAAAGTCGGTGGGGTTTGTACTAGTTATTTTTCCTGAAATGTCCAAACTCCTTCATCCCAATCTGATTCTGTTGGGGGTGACTGTAACCAATGCTGACAACGCAGCAGATGCAAGATAGCAGCTTTATCATGCTTGTCTGCTGCCAAAACTTTGGCAAACTCAGCTCTGGCAAGAGAAAACTGCCGCTTGAGGTAATACTCGCGTCCTTTATGATAATGCTCAATCACTTGCAATTTTTCGCTTTCAATAGGATTAGAACGCAAACCCAGCAATTCGTATATGGCTACTGGCTCATTTCTACCCTTAACACGAATGTAATCTAGTTCCCTAGCCCAAATCTGATCTTGGCATGGTTTAAAAGTGTTATAGCTAATAATAATGTCGCAACCATACTGTTTACTGACACTTTCTAATCGAGAGCCAAGATTAACGCCATCGCCAATGGCGGTAAATTCCATCCGCTTACTAGAGCCGATATTTCCACTAATTACAGTATCTGAGTTGATGCCAATGCCGATTTTAATTTTGGGCTTATCATCTGTATAGCGACGGAGATTAAATTCATGCAGGCGATGGCGCATTTCTAAGGATGTTTGCACTGCCATCCAAGCGTGTTCTTTCAATGGTAGGGGAGAACCAAACACAGCCATGATGGCATCACCGATATATTTGTCTAGGGTACCTTTATGTTTAAAAACTGCCTCCACCATTGATTCAAAATATTCATTGAGCATACTCACCACTTCTTCTGCTTCCAAGCTTTCCGTTAAAGTGGTGTAGCCGCGAATATCGGAAAATAAAATCGAAACTTCTTTACGATCGCCTCCTAGTTTAGCATCATCCAATTTCAGCAATTCTTCGGCTAATTCCTGGGTCATGTAGCGGTACATCGTACTCTTGAGCCGCTTTTCATCACTGATATCTTCCATCACTACCAGCGCCCCCCGGATTTGCTCTTGGTCGCTAGCATCGGCAATTGTATTAATCGATAAATTAATACTATGCTGTTTGATACCAGTAGTTAAGAGTGTGCGATCGGGATAATATTGCTGGCGGCCTTTTAAGTCAACTGCGTGTAAAGCATCCTGATACCACTTGCTAAAATCACCTTCTTTGATAGCGATCGCATCAGTAACTAATTTACCTTCTAATCGGTCTTCTGGCTCCAGTCCTAGCAAACGCTTGGCACTTTCATTGGCGGCGATAATTAATCCAGTTTTATCAGTGGAAACCACTCCATTGGAAAGACTACGCAGAATATCCCGTTGCATTTGTTCTTGTTGCTTGACTGTGGCAAACAACTGGGCATTGTGCAGCGCTACTCCCGCTTGAATATTAAAAGCTTCCATGAACTCTTCATCGTTGCGGTCAAAGCTAGCCTGGAAGCAGTCGGGAGCTTTGGGCCAATCAGCTGGATTATAAGGTGGAAAATCCCCAGTTTTCTTTTTATTTACGAGTTGGGTAACGCCAATCAGTTGTTGATCGGCGTTAAATACTGGCATACAAAGTAAGCTACAAGTGCGATAGCCATTTTGCTGGTCGAGTTGTTTGGCAGTATCAGAATCAGGATGGTAGTACAAATCAAAGGCAATATTCAGTTTCTTGCCAGAAGCCGCGACTATACCAGCAAAGCCTTTACCTACCGGGACTCGCAACTCCTTAGTTGAACCATCATCCTGGGTGATTTTCGTCCATAATTCATGGCGATCGCGGTCTATTAACCATAGTGTACTGCGATCGGCATTCATCAGTTCTTTGGCTTCATCCATCACCCGCTTGAGGGTATCTTCTAAGTCGAGACTGCTTTGAGATAAAGACTTGATCGCCTTCATCAGCGCCGCTACTGCTCTTTGTTTTTGAGTGGCGACATAAAAAGAGCGCGAGGATTCTAAAATCAGGCGAATCGAAGGAGCAAATTCTTGAAATAATTGTTCGTCAGCACAGATAAAACCTTTGGTATCAATGCGCTCTGCAAGTGCAACATCAGGATTATTCCCACATTTTAATTTATTCAGTAATTGCACTACCGCAACTAACTGTCCATGTTCATTCAACAATGGCAAAGCCAGCATGGTGTAGGTGCGATAGCCAGTTCTTTTTTCTTGTTCTTGGGCAAAATGCGATCGCGGATCGTTATAAAAATCGAAGGGAATATTAATAACTTGCTTGAAGGTGGCGACTTCCCCAGCAATGCCTTTATCGGCGGGGATGCGAATTTCTAAAGAGCGATCGCCCTCTCCCTCAGCCAGAATCGACCAGAGTTCTTGTTTTTCTTCATCCAATAAAAATATCGTCGTCCGGTCTGCCCCCAGTAATTCCCCGGTTTTTAAGGTAATCGAATGCAACATTTCTTGCAGAAGAGTTTCAAATCCCTGAGAATCCAGCATTGACAGGGTTTGATGGACAATCTGTAATTTTTGCTCGACATCTTGAACGACTTGTTTAAAAGTATCTTGAGTCAAAGGAGCAAGAAACGTAGAAAAATTTCCTTTTCTTGTCGCCAGAGCGCCCACAGGAGCAGAATTTGTTTGTAATTCGAGGTTTTCTTGGTTGTGAACACCAATAATCAAATCGGTGGTCTCCCCATAACTTCGTTGATACACTGACATAATAGGTTTTTTATATAGCAGGATGAGATTTTAGATGTAACAATTAAATTTATGTAAGTGGTGTTAAAAGCAACAATTGCTTGATGTTATCCATAGTTTAATCGCTTGTTCAGCCAGCGTCATCCTACAAATCAGGGCGGAAGTTGATTCCCGCCAAGCATATCTTGACCAGAATCCCTTCGCACTGGCGGATACAGATGATTAATAGAGGGTCAGACCCCTCATTTAGAAATTCCTTAACCGAACTTGTGACTGGAACCGCTTATTAGAAACTTTTCAATAATGATGCGATCGCCTTTACCAATTCTTCTGGATCTACAGGTTTGGAAATATGCTGTTGAAATCCGACAGCGATCGCTTGCTGCTGATCTATCTCGCCAGCATAGGCAGTTAAAGCGATCGCGGGAATTGTCCCGCCTTGTTCTGGTTGCAAACTCCTAATTTGTCGCATCAGCATGTAACCATCCATTTCTGGCATCCCGATATCGCTAATGATCAAATTTGGCTGGGATTGACTCAGTGCAGTTAAAGCTTCAATGGCTGAGGCTACAGCAGTCACAGTTGCACCATATTGCTCCAGCATGAAAGGCAAAAACTCTCGCATATCTGCGTCATCATCCACCACGATAATCTTTAAGCCAGACAAGGGTAAGGGCTGATCTTCCACAACTGAAAAGTTATTTTTTGCATCCTTGATTCCTTTGCTTTCATCCTGTAAGCATGGAAGTTTGACCGTGAAAGTTGCTCCTTGTTCTTCGCCCAGGCTTTGGGCTTGAACAGTTCCCCCGTGAAGTTCTACAAGATGCCGGACGATCGCTAATCCCAAACCTAAACCGCCAAATTTTCGAGTTGTGGCACTATCTGCTTGACGGAAATAATCAAAGACATAAGGTAAGAACTGAGGCGCAATCCCCTTCCCTGTGTCAGTGACGCAGATTTGTACCTGTGAGCCAATTTGCTCTAATTTAATTTTTACCTCTCCCTCAGTGGGAGTAAACTTAATGGCATTAGAAAGGATATTCCAAAAAACTTGTTGCAATCGATTGGCATCGCCTAAAACTAGCCCTAGACTAGATTCAATAATTGTCTGAATCTCGATGGACTTAGCCTGTGCTGATAAACGCACTGTCTCGATCGCAGCTTCAATGACTGATATCAAATTAATGGGGCTGAAGTTGAGGTTAAGTTTACCCTGAAGGATGCGGGAGACATCAAGCAAATCTTCAATCAATTGGGTTTGTAACTTTGCATTGCGCTCAATGGTTTCGAGGGCGCGATCGCTTGTTGCTTGATCAAGCTTGCGGCTCCGCATCAGTTTTGCCCAACCCAAAATCGGGTTAAGCGGTGTTCTCAGTTCATGGGATAGCACAGCGAGAAATTCATCTTTGATGCGGTTTGCTGATTCAGCCGCGTTTCGCGCCGTTCGTTCGGCTTCGTAAAGATGGGCGCGAGCGATCGCTTGGGCGCATTGTTGAGCAACAGCCAAGATAAATGCTTGATCTTCTCCACTAAGTTGTTGAGGCTGGGCAAATCCCAAAGTTATACCGCCAACGGCCGAACCCTCGACCATCAATGGAATAGAAATCCAAGTATCAATGTCATATTGGGCGTAAGCTTCAGCCAGATGAGGGTAACGAGCTATTCTATTTTGTCTCGATTCAGCCCAAGCAGGTTGTCCAGTCCGCACAGCTTCGGCTAAAGGGGAAGGTGAATCAATGGGAAAATGCCGCCAAGCCTCAACTAAATCTTGCTTATACCCAACCGCACGCACAATTTCTAGTTCAGTTTTATTTTCATTCAGCAAAGCGACGAGGGCTGAACTGGCTCCCAAAGCAGCCATGCTTTGCTCTACAATGACTTCAGATACTTGGGCTGGTGTCAGCGATTCTGAAAGAGAAGCCGTGATGGATTGAAGACGGGCAATGCGCTCTAATGCTCGCTCTGCTGTTGTTTGGGCTTGCTGCGCTTCTTGGTAAAGGCGAGCATTATCGATGGCGATCGCAGCTCGATGGGCAACATCTTCAGCTAGTGACAAGTCAGCCGGGCTGTAACGCCGTTCGGATTCAGCAGTCACAAAGGAAATTGCCCCAAAAATTCTTTCGCGTGCCATCAAGGGCAAGATGATACATGATTTTAAGCCAAGTTCACGCAGAATCCGCAGATGTTCTGGATCTTGGATAGCTTCTGCTAGCGTTGCATCTGATATTTCAGCTACCATTTCTGCAAGTCCAGTCCGCAGTACTTTAGCCACACCTTCAGGTGCATCCAACTTTCTACGATAACGCTGATAGAGTTCCCAACCAAGTTTCACTTTATCTGAATCTCGGTGAGCAACTGCTACCCGATTAATTGATTGGTTGTCTTGCAGCAGATCAACGCCGCACCAATCAGCGAAGTAAGGCACAGCCAGGTTTGCCACACTCGCTAATGTGTTTTCATAATCTAGGGAAGAGGCAAGGGTTGTACTGACTTGAGCCAAAAATGTTGCCCGTTGCTGATCGGCTTGTGCTTCCTGTCGCGCGGTTTGCTCTTGAATCAGTTTGATACGTTCGGCTTCAGATTGTTTGCGATCTGTAATATCAAGCACAACACCACTCATGTGTGTGGCTTTACCTGCTTCATTAAAAAAGGCTTTTCCTCGACAGGCTAGGTAGCGAATACTGCTGTCATCTCGAAGAATTCGATATTCTAAATCATGCTCCACGCCTTCGTTAATCGCTCGGCTCAACGATTGAGCCAGCAATCCTCGATCATCTGGATACAAACGAGCTAAAATTGCTTCAGAAGTGCCAACAAAGGTTTCAGGTGTTAACCCAAATAATTGATAAATCTGCTCATCCCAGTCAAAGCGATCGTTGACGATATCCCAACTCCAAACACCGATTTGGGCAGATTTCAATGCCAGATTGAGTTTTTCTTGGCTATTTTCTAGACCTTGATAAAGACGAGCATTATCTAGAGAAATAGCAATTTGAACTGTCAAAATTTCCAATACGGAAAGCTTGTCTTGTGTAAAGGCGCTGGAAATAAGATTGTTTTCTAAATATAAAATACCAAGTAATTTTGACTGAAGCGCGATCGGTAAACAAAGTACAGATTTAGGTTGCTTTCGGATTATATACTCGTCTTTGGAAAACAGATTTTGCTCAGTAGCATTCTGTAAAATTACTGTTTCTTGAGTTCGCTGAACATAATTCAGCATTGATTGCGGGATAACCTGTGAAATTTCACCCTCTAATGCAGGTCGATAAACATTGAGCTTTTCTGCTTGGTGATTAAATTTAGCTTCTACTTCGATCACTAAATTTTGCTCGTGTTCAAGCAATAAATAACCGATTTCTGCTCCTGCTTGCTCGATGACAATCTGCATTAATGTCTTCAACAACCGCGAAAGCACAATTTGACTAGATATGGTTTGAGACGCTTTAACAACCGATAAAAAGTCTAGGTGTTCACCTGTGCTGAAAAACGTTCCGTTAGAGATAAGCTGTTGTTGTGGCAATAGCTGAGGATAGGATTCTTCAAGGTGCTTAACTTTAGCAGATGCCTCCCAGCGTACATAAGCATTTTTAGATTCTTGCAAGTAGGTTTTGGCAATTAATTCAAATTCCTGTTCTAAATAAAATTTAGCGCATAGCTCATTAGCCAAAGCTTCATATTGCACAAATCCCTGCTCACTGGCTGAAGCAATTGATTGCTCATACAGGCGCATTGCTTCCAAGTCTCGATTTTCAATACGAGCTATTTCAGCAGCTACTAATTGACACTTGTGTAAGAAGTTTGGAGGGCAGTGTTTAGCCCAGTATTGCAATTGCTGCTGATGAGATTTTAAGGTTTGTAAAAACTGTTCTTGCTCTTGACAAGATACTGTTGGATAAAGAGCCGTGAGAGTCAGTGAGTAATATAAAATGTAATCTGTTTCAATTGGTAATGCCAGTGTTGTAACTGGAAAATTAGACAACTTTAAGGCATGATTAAATGCCTCTTGATATTTTTCATAAGTAAAAAATATAATTATTTTAATAATATGATAAAAAATAATTCCACTAACAAAACCTGCATCTGTAATAATAGATAAAGCGCGTGATTCATCAAATTCATCATTACTTAGAGTCAAATTTTGGTGAGTCAGTCCACGCAGATTCATCAGTAGCATCTGCTGTAGTTTGATTGTCTGATAGACAGTCTCATGTTTAGACTGGCGGGCAAATGCAATATATTTTTCTAGAGATTTATATGTTTCTGCAAGTGGAAAACCTAACTGGATAATTTGCCACGAGGCTTGATAACCATTGTAGTTCGCCATCGTCACATCACCGGCTTCCACACAGCCGATAAATCCCCGCTCTAAAAATTGAATATCAGTAAAAATATGGTTACGCCAAACGTTAATATGACTTCCATGAATGTGCAGAACAACTCCTCTAAGTTTCAAGTCATGCAACTTTTCATTTAATTGAATTGTCATCTCAGAGAATGCGTACCCTGTAGGAATATCATGGAAGATGGAAACTAACAACATGGCATACATGCTGTAAGCAAAACAGGAATCTTCTGTATTACCAAACTTGAGTGAGTAATTAACTGCTTTAAGTACGACTAAGGGAAAGAGATTTGGTCTACCGAGATAAGTAGGTGGGCCCAAAGTAGTCAACAGACTAATTACTGTTTTAATATTGGGGTCTTGGATTACTGGAGCATTAATTAAATCAGAGACTTGTCTATCACCTAGATTGGTTAATACCTGGTTTTTTTCAATTGCGATCGCAACTTGCACTTCCTCATTTGCATCAGGGAATGTCACCCCAAAAAGTTTTAAAGCTTCTAATCCCAATGTCAGCGCCTCTTCATACCTCCCTGCAACTTGATAAAGTCTGATTTGCAGCATATAAATATTAGATTTATCCATATTTGATGCTGCTTTAATGAATAGTAATTCAAATAATTCTTCGGCTTTTCCTAAATTTCCGGTTAAGAATTCACACTCAGCTAGTTCTCTGAATAGAGTAAATGTTTCTTCATATTGTTCAATCCAGGCATTTTCCGCTAAAAGATTCATGGCAACGCTAAAAAACTTTTTAGCAGGAGTGTAGGCTGTAGAGGCTTTTGCCTTCTTAGCAGCCATTAAATTCAACCGTAGCAATTCATCTTTTTCTGTTTGCTCAATAATTAGAGCCACAGCGAAATTGAGTTGATTAACTAAATCAAATATTTGCTCGTTAACTTGTTCAGGACTAGCATTTTTCAGCAAAAGTCGTCCAATTTTTAGGTGAACTGCCGACTTTGATTCATCAGCAATTAAGCAGTATGCAGCTTGTTGAACTCGGTCATGATAAAAACGATAGTTTTTCTGGGCAGTTTCATCTGACTCTATGGGGATAATTAATCCTCTTAAAATTGCATCAACAAGTGCATTCGCTGTTTCTTCAATAGATTGTTCACCAACGATCTTTAAAACTTCTAAATCAAAACGATTACCAATACAGGAGGCTAATTTAAGCACCTGTTGAGTTGTGGCTGGCATTTTTTGCATCCGCCCAATCATCAAACTAACAATATTATCTGTCATCCCTTGGGCTTCAATCTGAGCTAAATTCCATTTCCAAATCCGATATTGGCGGTCAAAATTCAGCAGATTTTCTTGATGCAGTGTTTTCAGAAACTCATTAACAAAAAAAGGATTTCCATCAGTTTTTTGGATAATCAATTGAGCAAGAGGTTCTACTTGTTCTAGTGAACTATGCAAGGTATCAGCAACCAACTGATTGACATAAACAAGATTCAAGGGCGTAATGAGAATTTCAGTTATTCTTGCTCCATACTGGCAAATCTTCTCCATCATCAAACTAAAGGGATGCACAACATCTACTTCGTTATCTCGAAAAGCCAAAATAAAGCAGAGATATTGGATACTAGACCCAGTAATGACGGTTTGAATTAAATTTAAAGTAGCGCTGTCTGCCCACTGCATATCATCTAAAAAAACAGTGAGCGGATGCTCTTTTTGAGCAAAGACGCTGATAAAATTCTGAAACACTAAATTGAATCGATTTTGAGATTCGGCAGGCCCTAACTCTGGTATAGGAGGCTGTTCTCCAACGATTAATTCAACTTCTGGAATTACATCTGCGATTAATCTACCATTGTTCCCTAATGCTGCTTGTATTCGCTTTTTCCAAGTGGCAAGTTGAGCTTCGGGCTGCGTTAAAATTTGTCTAACAAGTGTTTGAAAAGCTTGAACAATGGTGGAATAAGGAATATCTCGTTTGTACTGATCAAACTTACCAGAGATAAAAATTCCACGTTCTCTGACAATGGGCTTGTGAATCTCTTTCACTAGAGACGATTTACCAACCCCAGCATAGCCAGAAACTAAAACGACTTCTGGTTCCCCTTGACTAACAACTCGTTCAAATGCTTGTAAAAACTTGGCAATCTCTAGTTCTCGCCCATACAATTTTTGGGGAATTTGAAACCGCTCTGAGATATCTTGCTCACCCAAAACAAAAGATTGAACTTCTCCAGTTGTCTCCAATTGCTTTAAGCACAGTTCCAGATCAAATTGCAAACCTAAAGCGCTCTGATACCTCTGTTCTGCAACCTTCGACAGCAATTTGATGATGATATCACAGAGCATTTGGGGAATATCAGAGTTTAGCTTTTTCGGGGATGGCGGAGATTTGGCAATATGACAATGTACCCACTCTAAGGGGTCTTTGCCTTGAAATGGTACCTGACCTGTCAGCATCTGATAAAAGGTGATTCCCAGAGAATACAAATCGCTGCGATGGTCAATTCCTCGATTCATCCGCCCGGTTTGCTCTGGTGACAAATAAGGTAAACTGCCTTCAATTCGGTTGGAACTGCTAACTATTTGCTGCTGGTATGGAATGAAGGTAGCAATTCCAAAATCGGCAATTTTAACTTGATTAGTTTCGAGATTAACTAAGATATTTTGTGGCTTAATATCTTTGTGGACAATGTGATGAGTGTGGATTTCTGCTAGTTTGCTGGTGATTTCAATAGCAATTTTTAAGAACGAAACAGGTTCTTGAAATTGCTCTAACAACTGGTCGAGCGATCGCGCCTCAAAATCCTCCATAATTAAATAAGGGATTCCCTGATGCATCTCTAAGGCGTAAGCTTTAACTACGGCTGCGGTGTTTAACCTTTGTGCGATCGCATACTCATGTTTGAGTTGTTCAATATTATTGGGTGTACACTGTTCTGGACGTAGCCCTTTGATAATTACCGGATACCGATCTTTAACTCTAATTCCACGGTATATGACTGCTTTTACCCCTGTTTTTAACAAAGTGACAATTTTAAATCCGGGTAATGCAATCATCATGCCAAATACTCCAGGCGTGTTTCTTTAGGGATAATTCGACCTTAATTGTATTTTAGATACATTTCTTTGGATAGATGAAATTTAGATAATATCAGGTTCGGATAATCACTTGTGCTGACTCATAAACAAAAAATAAGCTAAAATTCAAGCAGAGTAAGCATTTCCCGCTCATAAACTCCCCATGTTTGATAACCTGCAAACCCAAGTTTACCAATTAGAACAATTTGCCAACAGCCTCGTTTCTAACCAACTGACACACCTTAGCGTGGTGAGCGTTGCTATCATCTTTGCTGCTGGCTTGCTTACCAGTCTTACACCGTGTATGCTTTCTATGCTGCCAATTACTATTGGTTACATCGGCGGTTATGAAGCTAAAAGCCGCTTGCAAGCAGCCGCCCAATCAACTTGGTTTGCTTTAGGATTAGCAACTACATTGGCAGGGATGGGAATTATAGCAGCTTTTGTGGGAAAAGTCTATGGTCAAGTGGGAATTGGTTTGCCGATTATCGTCAGCATTATTGCCATTCTCATGGGGCTGAACTTATTAGAAGCACTACCTCTGCAATTTCCATCCTTGGGTGAAACGAATTGGATTTCGCCAGATTTACCAGCAGGATTGCGTTCCTATTTGCTGGGGCTGACTTTCGGCTTAGTCGCATCCCCTTGTAGCACCCCTGTTTTAGCTAGTTTGTTGGGTTGGATTGCCAATACACAAGACTTAATTTTAGGGGCTGTTTTGCTACTTTCTTACACAGCCGGTTATGTAGCACCATTGATTTTGGCGGGTACTTTTACAGCTTCAATTAAAAAGTTACTAGAATTGCGTCGCTGGTCTGGTTGGATTAACCCAGTTAGTGGGGCGCTGTTGGTAGGATTCGGTGTATTTTCTTTAATTTCTCGGATTCCCCTCGGCAGTTTTTAATATCAATACCTTTGTTAGATTTTACACATAATGACTTTAGAAGATTCAGCGTCGAAAGAATTAAAATGGTGGGCGGTACCTGGGCAGTTCTTACGGCAAGAGCTTTTGCCTGTACTGACCAACTTACGACTAGCGATCGCACTACTGCTATTGATTGCAATCTTTAGTTCCACCGGTACTGTAATTGAGCAAGGTCAGTCACCTGCATTTTACCAGGCTAACTACCCAGAACATCCAGCTTTATTTGGTTTCTTAACTTGGAAGGTAATTCAGGTAGTTGGGTTAGACCACGTATATCGTACTTGGTGGTTTTTGGCATTACTCATCTTATTTGGTACTAGCTTAACTGCTTGTTCATTTACCCGACAGTTACCAGCCTTAAAAGCTGCCCAACGCTGGAAATATTACGAAGAACCACGGCAATTTCAAAAGTTAGCTTTAAGTGCAGAACTAGATACTGGTTCCCTCGATTCTCTTAGCCAAATATTACAGAAACGCCGCTATAAAATTTTTCCAGATCAAGAAAAAGAAAATCTCCTTTACGCCCGCAAGGGAATAGTCGGACGCATCGGCCCAATTATCGTTCATATTGGTATCGTCGCTATTCTGATCGGGGGAATTTGGGGGGCGATGACTGGGTTTTTGGCTCAGGAAATGGTTGCCAGTGGCGATACATTTCAAGTGACAAATATTGTCGATGCTGGCCCTTTAGCCGCCAAAATCCCCAAAGATTGGTCTGTGCGAGTTAATCGTTTTTGGATTGACTACACACCATCTGGCGGCATTGATCAATTTTATTCGGATATGTCTATCTTGAATAAGCAGGGAGAGGAAGTTGACCATAAGAAGATTTTTGTCAACGAGCCTCTGCGCTATCATGGCATCACTTTCTATCAAACTGATTGGGGAATTGCGGGTGTTCGCGTCCAATTTAACAACAGCCCGATTTTTCAGCTACCAATGGCGCAATTGAACACCAATGGACAAGGGCGTATTTGGGGAACATGGGTTCCTACAAAACCGGATTTGAGTGAGGGTGTCTCTTTGCTAGCCAAAGATTTGCAAGGGATGGTATTAATTTATGATCCCACAGGCAAACTCGTTGATACTGTCCGCGCTGGGATGTCTACCCAAGTTAATGGCGTGAAGCTGAAAATTCTGGATGTCATTGGTAGTACTGGCTTACAAATTAAAGCCGATCCAGGTATACCAATTGTTTACTCAGGCTTTGGTTTACTAATGCTGGGTGTGGTGATGAGTTACTTTTCTCATTCACAAATATGGGCATTACAAAAAGGCGATCGCTTATATGTGGGTGGCAAAACTAATCGCGCCCAAGTTGCTTTTGAACAAGAGGTTTTAGAGATTTTAGATCGGCTGAGTTCACAGCCAAAAGTTGAGGAGAAAGAGACGGCTATTGAAGTTTAAACGTTCAGGGGCGCAAAGGAAATCGCAGAGGATTACTTTGTGTCCTTTGCGTTAACCTCTGCGTACCTACCCTGCGAGAAGGCGTACCCCTCCGGGGAAGCAAGCTACGCGTAGCGTCTCGTAGAGAAGCGCCTATGCGTTTCAAATTAATTACGCCCAAAAATTGGGAAAGAATGCTTTCTCTCTTTCTCTCTGCGTTCTCTGCGCCTCTGCGGTTCGTTCTCTTATCCCTCAAATTTAATCAGACAGACTACTAGTTTTTAGTTTAGAGTAGATGATCGCGTTATTTGATCAACCTGAGTAAAAAGTGCTAATTTTATTCACCTAGCATCTTGTAGAGAGGACTTTAGTCCTCTCTACAAGCCAAAGTTTTCATACGAATACACGGGATGCGGGAAACTCAGCTTTTCAAAGCTGGGAGGAAAGCGGCACGAGTGACTTTAGTCACCGTGGTTTTTGTATTCACGAATTAGTCTTTGTACTGCTGAA
>Ga0105048_10005215_pt1 | contig 21055 bp, 13 predicted proteins | sample MAT05_FD_78382 | JGI IMG/M metagenome (GOLD analysis project Ga0105048, IMG submission 78382) | Freshwater microbial communities from Lake Fryxell liftoff mats and glacier meltwater in Antarctica - MAT-05 | ecosystem: Environmental > Aquatic > Freshwater > Ice > Liftoff microbial mat | place...
ATGTCTTCCAGCAGATGCCGGGCGCGGGTGATATCCTGGCGAAATTCGTCGGCCGTGAGGGTGGTAACACGGGCATGGCCGTGGCCGTGGCTGGCCAGCTCATGGCCGGCGGCGACAATGCGGCGCACCAAGGCAGGGTGGCGCTCGGCGACCCAGCCCAGGGTGAAGAACGTGCCGTGCACGCCGGCGCGGGAGAACAGGTCGAGGATGCGGTCGGTATTGGCCTCGACCCGGCGCGGGAAGGTTTCCCACTGATCGCGTGCGACGGTGCGGGCGAAGGCTTCGACCTGGAAGTAATCTTCCACATCCACCGTCATGGCATTTCGTATGGCGGCTGACACCGCCGGGGCATTGCGGATGAGGGTCACGACAACCCGCTGCGCTGCTGGCTGACGCCGCCTAACGCGTCCATCAGGCGCTGGAAGACGCGCTCGCGCCGCGCCACCGTTTCTTCCAGCGCTTCCACCCGGCGCAGCAAATCGGCATAGGAGCGGCCGGCCTCCGCCGCCAGAGCCGGGCGCAGCGGAATCACCTCGGCGCCCAACTCGGTTTCGCCCACGCCCTCGCCGCCGCCTTCGAGGTCGGCGTGCAGCTCGTCGGCGGTGGCATCGACGATGCGCGCATCGATGTCATGCGTTTCCTCCAACGCGGCATACAGCAGCACGCGGGCGGCCAGGCGGTTGATGCGGCGTGGCATGCCGCCGGTGTGGCGGAAGATCGCGGCAAAGGCGCCGTCGCTCCAGGCCGGGTCGCCCTCCCAGCCGACCTCGGTGAGGCGGTGCTCGATGTAGCCGCGGGTTTCCGCCTCGTCGAGCGGGCCGAGATGATAGCTGGCGAGCACGCGCTGGCGCAGCTGGTCGAGGTCGGGGCTGGCCAGCTTGCGGCGGAACTGCGGCTGGCCGAGCAGGATGGTTTGCAATGACGCCTGCCCGTCTTCGGTAATGTTGGAGAGCATGCGCAGCTCCTCCAGCGCGGCCAGGGTGAGGTTCTGCACCTCGTCGACCACCAGCAGGCAGCGCCGTCCGGCGGCGCGGTGCTCGGCCAGCATCTCGGCGAACAGGCGGATCAGGGTTGCCTTGTCAGTGGCGTCGGTCTCGATGCCAAAGGCGGCCATGGTCAGGCGGAACAGGTCGTCGTGGGTGACCTGGGTCGTGTTGATGCGGGCCAGGGTATAGGTCTCGCGGTCGAGTTCGGACCACAGCCGCTCGACCAGCGTCGTTTTGCCGGCGCCGACCTCACCGGTCACGATGATGAAGCCCTCGCCCTGCGACAGGCCATAGATGAGGTGGGCGATGGCACGGCCATGGCCGCGGCTGCTGAAGAAGAAGCGGCTGTCCGGCGTCAGCTGGAACGGCATGCCGGTGAAATTGTAGAACCGTTCGTACATGGCCTCGCCTGGAAATGCCCCGCCGGTCGTCGGCGTGGCGGTTCAGAATGTCTTGTGCAACCCCAGGCTGATCAGGCTGGCCTCGTAGCCGAACCCGACCGGCTTCGAGGTGGCGCGCGTGTAGGTATAGGATGCGCGTGTCGATAAGGTCTCGGACAGCGACCAGTTCAAGCCCGTGCTCATTGTCATCGTTTGCTGGCTGCCGAAGCCGCCGGCGGTGCGCGTGCCATAGTTGAACAGCGCATTGCCGCGCAGTCCCGGCCCTAGTTCGCGTTGCCAGGCCAGGCTGGCGGTAAGGTATGACGTGGTGGGCGCGCCGCCGGGCGCGTCGCCGCTCAATGTGATGCGCTCGTCGCGGTTCACGGACACGCTGTAGGTGTCGATGTCCTGGGTCAGCACGCCGCTGACCGAGACGCGCCGCACCCGCGCCAACCCGCCCTGGGCGCCACCGAAATTGTTGGCGACGATCACCGGCATGCCGGTCCTCGGGTCGATGGTGATGCCGCTGGTGCTGAGTTGGGTGCGGCCGAGCGCGTATTGCAGTTCCTCGGCCTGGTTGGCCATCGCCTCGGAATAACTCGCGGAGATGCGGGTGCGCGCGGTCGGCGCGGTGCTGCCCTCGAAGCTGAACGAGGCACCGCCGTCGCGATAGCCGTAGCGCACCGTCATGGTCGTATCGGGGTCGGGGGTCCAGCGTGCGCCGACGCTCCAGATCGCACCGTTTATTCGGATGCTTCGGGTGCCGCCGTATTTCAGGTCCTGGTGGCCCACCTGTCCCAGCAGCGTCACCTCGCGGGTCACGGCATAGCCGAGGTCCAGCGTCTCGCTGGAGCGGTGGGCACCCTTCAGCACCCCCTGCCCGTCGTACATGATGCGCGATAGCGTCACGCCGAAGTTGAGGCGGCCGAACTCCTGGCCACTGGTGAACGAGGCCTCGGTGGAGTTGGTCACCGTGGCGCCGGGCACCACTGGCTGGGTGAACGGGGAGTTGCTGCGCAGCGCCGGACCGACGATTTTCTGGTTCGCGTAGGTGTGGCTGAGCTGGGCAACGCCGTAATCGCCGAAGGAATGGCGCAACTGTGGCCCGACGGAGAAGCTGGTGGTCTGCACCCGGTCCTGGCGCGACAGACTTCCGTTGCTGGATTGGCCCAGCCCGCCGGCGCGGGAATACTCGGCGGCGTAGGCCGAGGCGTTCAGGAACAGCAGATCCTCGAAGATGGTCGCCCGGGCCGAGGCGTTGAGGTTCTGGCCAACCGAGTTCTGCCGTGAGTCGCGCAGGAACGTGCGGAACTGCGGCGCATAGTTCAGCGAGCCGCTGAGGCGCTGCGATTCGCCCTGGATCAGCAGGCTGGGGGTGACGGTGGTGACCATCTCGCCGCCGCGCCGCGCCGTGCCGAGGGCGCGCGCGTTGTCGGTGGCCTGGATATCCACGTCGATGCCTGGTGTGAACGTCCAGTTCCGCCCAGCGGGCACCCCCACCGGCGGGCCATAGGCGCGCTCGAACGCCTGACGCAGGTCACCCAGCGCCACCGGCGCGCCCATTTGCGGCAGCAACTGGGCCAGCGCCGGCCCGCCGGGAGCGGCCGCCAGCACCACCGCCCACGCGACACGGTACCCCAACCACGCAGCCGCGTGCTGCCTACGGGCACGCGTGACGTCAGGTATCGACATGGCCGTGCGACATGGCGGTTCACTCACTCGCGATACGGGGCACGGCCAGCGCCGATCCGTGCCATCCAAAGATTTCAGCCCGAATCCTAATGTGAAGTCTCAGGAGTAGGAACCAAAATAATGATACGCACCGAAAGTGTAGCTCGTGGTCACCCGGATCTTGTTGAGCATCAACGTGATCGTCGGGCAGGCCTTGATCAGATCGAGTGCGGCCAGCACCTCGGACCGCTGGGTTCGCTCCGCCTCCACCACCATCACCACCTGGCCCACCAGGGGCGCGATGGTGCTGGGGTCGGAGGTCGACAGGCAGGGCGGAGCATCAAGAATGACGATATGGTTGGCATAGCGCCGTCCCAGCCGCTCAATCAGCGCGGTGATCGGGCGGGCCACGGTGCCCTCGGCACCGCCCTCCAGCGAGTCGACGCGGCGCACCCCCACCGGCAGAAACGCTAGGTTGGGGATGACGGTGCGGACGATCGTATCCTCGATGCGCAGGCTGGGCGTCAGCGCCAGGTCGATCAGCCCGGGCCGGTCGCCGATGCCGAGTTGGTCGGACAGCGCGTTCTGCTTGGCGTCGACATCGACCAGCAGCACCTCGCGCTGGGTGTGCTGGGCGATTGAGCCGGCAAGGTTCAACGCGGTGAAGCTTTTGCCTTCGCCGGGCCGCGCGCTGGTCACCATCACCAAGTTACCCGCGCCGCGCCCCGGGGTGTAGCTGCCACGCACCGCGCGCAGGATTTGTCCGACCGAGACGCGGAACTCCTCCGAAATGCGGGTGCGCGCCTTGCGCCCCACCACCAGGCCGGAGCGCTCAAGCGACACCAGGTCGAGCGTGAGCGGCACCGGCACCATGGTGTCGAGGTTGACGCCGGGGATGGGTGCCAACTCGTCGCGCGTGCGGCCGTCGCGCCGCTCCCCGCGTTCCTGCATCGGGCGCTCGGGTATCGGGCGGTCCAGCACCAGCGCGCCGGCGTCGCTGGCGGCATCCGGCGCCGCGGTGGCCTGCGCCAGTTCGGGGGGCGGCGGCAGGTCCGTCGTGTCGTGCAGGCCAGGCTCGGCGGTGCCGGGGTCGTCGACGATGGCAGCCGGTGCCTGCGCCTCAACCGCCGGCGGCATCGGCAAGGCTTCCGCAGCGGCTTGCTGGCCGGCACGGCGGGTTTCGCCAGCCGCGTCCGCGGCGATGCCGAGGCCGCCGACGCCGCCCAACCGCGCGGCCAGCCGCTCGGCCAGATGTTCGGGTAAGAGTGCCATGATTACAACGCTCCCCCCGACCGGGCCAAGCGGAAAAGCAGCCCGCCATAGACGCCCAGCAGCGTCGCCAGCGCCACGGTGAACGAGACGATGGGGATGATCCGCGCGCCGGGCGAGGTCACCGCCACCATCGAGATGCTGCCCGCCACCGGCAGGCCGAGGTCGCGCAACTCGTCCAGCGTGTGGAACGACTGGTCGAACTGCGCCAGCAGCAGCGCCAGGCCAAGGCCCAGCGCCACGGCGGCCACCAGCACGCCCGAGGTCAGCAGTGCCCGCTTCGGCTCCACCGCGTTCTGCGGCACCTGCGGCGGGTCGACGATCTGGATCTTGATCTTGTCGGCATCAGCCTCGGCGGCCGCCGCGATGCGCATCGATTCGCGCCGCGACAGCAACTCCTCGTAGTTTTTGCGTAGCACGTCGTAGTCGCGGTTGAGGTTCATGAACTCAGCCTGCAGGCCGGGCGCGCCGCGGGCGATTTCCTCCAGGCGGTTGCGCTCGCGGGTGGCGTCGGCCAACTGGCGCTGCATCGACGACAGCCCGGTCTCCGCCTCGACCAGCCGGACCTTGAGCTGCTCGTATACCGGGTTGGGCTGTGAGCGGCTGCGTACGCCGGCGGTGGCGGCGGGGGTCGCCGGGTCGGCGGTGGCGGCGGCAGTGGCGTCGCGCGCCGACTGTTCGGCCTCGCGCAGCGCATTGCTGCGCAGGGTCTCCAGCCGCTTGCGGGCGAACACCACGTCGGGGTGGCTGTCGGTGTAGCGCTGTTTCAGCTCCTCCAGCGCCGTCTCCGCCTCAACCAGCTTCGCCTTGGCCGGCCCTGTAAGCGCGCGTAGCGCGGCGGCGGCGCCGGCCGGGGTCTGGGCGTCGGTTTCGGTGACCAGCAGCGGCGGCACGGCGGCGACCTCGGCGCGCAGCATGTCGCGCCGCACCTGTTCGTCCTGCAGGCTGCCCTGCAGGCCGCGCACCATCTGTTGCGCCGTTTCCATCCGGGTCACGCCGTTCAGGTCGTTCGGCAGCAGGTCGATATATTTGGTGCGGAAATCGGCGCGCCGCCGCTCGGCGTCGCGCAGCTGGCGCTCATAGGCGGCGATCTGCTGCTCGATGAACAGCGTGGCGTTCTGCATTTCCGAGCGGTTGGCGCCGGTCTTGCTTTCGATGAAGGTGGTCAGGATGGTCTGCACCACGTCGAAGGCAAGCTTGGGGCTGGTGTTGCGATAGCCAATCGTGAACAGGTTGCGGGTGTGCGGGGTGACCTTGATCTGCCCGGCCAGCGACTGCACCAGCGCCTCCAGATCCGACGAGCCGGAGATCTGCAGGTCGAGGTCGGTGTTCGAGATCAGCCTCTCCAGGTTTGGTCGGCTCAACAGCGTGCGCTGCAGCATGTCGACCTGGCCGGAGACCTGGTTTTCCACCGCGATGCCGCGCAGCAGCGGCGTCAGCACCGCGTCAGCATCGACATACAGCCGCGCGCTGGCCTCGTAGCGGTTGGGGATCATGGTCACCGCCACCCAGCCGATGGCGCAGATGATCCAGGTGCACGCCACCATGGCCCAGCGGAAACGCCAAGCGGCCGAGGCCTGGCGGCGGATCAGGATGCGAAGTTGGTCCATCGTCGATGCCCCCGTCAGAACCAGCTTTGCGGAATGATCAGCGTGTCACCCGGCCGCATCGCCACGTTCTGGCAGATATCGCCGCTTTTGATCAGGTCGTTGAGGCGAACGCGGATCGTCTCCTGCTGATCGCCGGCACGGCGCACGATCAGGGCACTGTTGCCGGAGGCATAGCGCGTCAGCCCGCGGGTTGCGATCATCACGTCGAGCACCGTCATGCCATCGCGATAGGGAATGGCGGCGGGCTCGGTGGCCTCGCCCAGCACCTTCACCTGGCGATCGAACGGGCCGATGAAGCCGGTGACCATCACGGTGACGATCGGGTCCTGGACGTATTCCTTCAGCCGCTCCTCCAGCTCGCGGCCGAGTTGGGTCGGCGTCTTGCCGGCTGCGACGATGTCGGGGATCAGCGGCATGGAGATGCGCCCGTCGGGCCGCACCGGGATGCCGGGCATGCTCAGCTCCGGCGCGCGATAGACCGAAATGCCGAGCTGGTCGCCAGCGCCGATAATGTAGGAGGCGGTGCCGGAGCCCGCCGGGTCCGCCGCCGCACCCTGGCTGCTGCTCGTCGCGCTGCCCGTCCCACTGGTCGCCACGGTTGCGGCGGCGGGCATCGCCGACTCGCGCGCCGGGCAGGCCGGGCCGATCCCGGCCTGCGGCGAGGGGCTGCACGCCGCCAACAACGGCAGTGCTGCGAGCCAAACCAGGGAGCGGCGCAATGTCATGTCGGTCTCTTGCTATAAAGTGTTCAGCCTCAAAGCGTTCCGCCCCGAGGTGTTCGGCTCCGGTATGCGTAGGCTCGCCATCATGGCGCGCTACCCGCGTGCCCGAACGCATCGCCGCGAGGTACCATGCCCAGTTGATCGGATGGTAGGCGCGGAAGGAATTGAACCCCCAACCTCTGCCATGTAATAGCAGCGCTCTGCCATTGAGCTACACGCCTGATTGCGCAACCTCCGCCCCGTGTTTCCTCGGCCTCTCGGCCCAACCTATACCGCGGCCGGGCATATGCCCGGCACGAATGCCATCACCGGTCACATCGCCCATTATCGTGCCATCCGGTTTCTAGCGGATGACAGGGTCGGCACACCACAGGCCCTCCTGATCGATTTTCGCACCCGCCGTTTTTCGAGAGCGTCGATCGTACCGCCAGATCTGACAAGGCTTCACTAATCAAAGATATCACTCGGCCGACATACCTTGGACCAATACCACACCGGAACGCCGTCATGTCCCAAACCTCTCGTGATTTGCCTATCATGGGTATCGCGCCATGGTAAAGGCAGTCTTGACGCCGAACTGTCGGTTCACTCGTGCGTGATCGGCATGCGCCATTTTCCCAGACGGCGCACCCGGCTGATCCGCCTCCCGTCGCGCGCGATGCAGCCGATTCCGCACCAGTAGACGCGGGAACTTTATTGAAACGCCTAAACTGCTATCACGTTGCGGTATTGGGCGGTCAACGTTATGTGAATGGATAATTCCGACCCTTTAGGGCACGGTCGATCGGCGGACGGGTGGGACAGCCCCGCATGTGGCTAGCCGACCCGCAGGCGCGCTAACACCCTGGGCCGTATATTTGGCTCAATCCCGATCGGTTGCGAGACAGGTTTTTTAGGAACGATCCATGACGCGTCTTTTTGACGGATTCGTTGCTCTTGAGATGGTGATACTCGGAATATTAGAAATTAGCCTATGTTTTCTCGTTTTTTACATTATTCTCCTACCTGTAGATATGCTCGCTGCTCCCGGCCTTTTCGGCCTGCGTCCCGACACTGCCAGCCACGCCGCCATCCTGGCGTTGACCATCGGCGTGATCTCCATGGCGATCGGCATGTACCGCCCTGAGATCTGCCTGCAAACGCGCCGTCTGCTGGTGAATTCGGTCGTCGCCGGCCTGCTCGCATTTCCCGCCATCCTGGCGCTCAGCGTGGTCACCGACCTCGACCCCAGCTTCATCCTGGGCCCCGACGCGCTGTGGCCGATGAAGATCCTGTTGTCATGGATCCTGCTGTTGTTCATCACCCGGCTGTGCTTCCGCGTGGTGCTGCGCAGCGGCCTGCTCAGCCGCCAGGTGCTGATCGTCGGCTCGTCCGCACAGGCCGCTGTCACCGAGGCGGCGTTGCGCTCGATGCGGCGAGGCTTCTTCAGTCTGGCCGGGATAGTTGCCCCTGAAGACGCCGCCACACTGTCCGTCGCCGCGCTGCGAACCGGGCCGCTGCGCGGCCGGCGCATCTGGGCGGTGGTGGTCACCCAGGATGCGCGTGTCGCCATGGCCGGTGCCGAAAGTCGCCTGGGCGGGCGGGTCCGGTTGTTCGACGACGTGACCTTCCGTGAGCGTCAGTTGCGCCGCCTCGACCTGGGTCACCTGTCGCCCGGCTGGCTCGACGCCGCGACCGCCCCGGGGAGGCTGACCGCCGGCGTCCGCCGCGCCGCCGACATCGCGATCAGCCTGGGTATCCTGGCGCTGAGCCTGCCGGTGATGCTGGCCGCGGCCGCCCTGGTGTGGCTGACCAGCCCCGGTCCGATCCTATACCGCCAAGTGCGCGTCGGCCTTGCCGGCCAGCATTTCGTGCTGTTCAAGTTCCGTTCGATGTCGGTCAATGCCGAGGCTCAGGGGCCGGCCTGGGCCGCCCGCCACGACCCGCGGGTGACCCGATTCGGCCGGGTGATGCGCCGCTCGCGCATTGATGAGCTGCCGCAGTTGCTGAACGTTCTGCGCGGCGAAATGAGCATCGTCGGCCCACGCCCCGAGCGGCCGCATTTCGTCGACCAGCTTAACGGCCTGATCCCGTTCTACGTCGACCGCACGCGGGTGAAGCCTGGCATTACCGGCTGGGCACAGGTGAACTACCCTTATGGGGCGTCGGTCGAAGATGCGCGGCAGAAGCTGGCGTACGACCTCTATTACGTGAAAAACCACAACCTGCTGCTGGACCTGCTGATCCTGGTCGCTACGGTGCGCGTAATACTGTTTCAGGAAGGTGCGCGCTGACCTCGGCGCCCGTGCCCAGCGCATGACCCGCCAGGCCGCAGTGGCGGGCAGCCAGCACCGGCGGTAGGATGGGGTCATGATCGGAACGGTGATGCTGGCGCACGCCGGGTGTGCCGCGATCTATGGGGCGCTTTCGGCGCTGATCCTGGTGCGCGCCCGGCTCAGCTCCACCGGCTGGATGTTGGCCGGCGCCGCGGCGATGACCGCCGCCTGGGCCGCCAGCGTTGCCTGGCAGCCCGAGGCGCCGTTCTCCGGCCTGCCCGGCGCGCTCGATCTGTTGCGCTCGGTGTCGTGGTACCTCTTCACCCTGCATTTGTATCGCCGCACCGTGCGGGCCCGCGGCCAGCTCACCCAGGCTTTCGCCATGATGGGCTTTGTCGGCGTGCTGGTGATCGGCGTCACCGTGCTGGTCGAGCCCAGCGGTCCCTCTGGCGTGTCGCTCCTGTCGGCCGGCACCGCAGCGCGGCTGGGCCTGGCGGTGTGCAACATCCTGCTGATCGAAAATTTGTACCAGAACGTGCCCGACGAGGCGAAATGGTACATCAACCTGCCCTGCATCGCGCTGGGCGGACTGTTCGTGTTCGACATCGTGCTATCGGCCGATGCAGTGCTGTTCCGCCAGGCATCGCCTACGCTGATGGCTGGGCGGGCGATTGCCACCGCCGTCGTCGCGCCGCTGCTGGCGGTGGCCGCGGCGCGCAACCGCGACTGGAAGATCGACATCCACGTCTCGCGCGGCGCCGCCTTCCACAGCGCCACCCTGGTGGTGGCCGGTATCTTCCTGCTCGGCCTGTCCGCCGCCGGCGAGGCGTTCCGCTATTTCGGCCCGAATTGGGGCGGGGTGGCCGAGATCAGCCTGGTCTTTGCCGGTATCATGGCCACCGCGGTGCTGCTGACTTCGGCCACCGCGCGCTCGCGCCTGCGCAGCCTGATCGTCGACAATTTCTTCAGCAACCGCTTCGATTACCGACGGGAATGGCTGCGCTGCATCGCCACTCTGTCGGCGGCCGACACCCAGACCAAGCTGCCGATCCGCGTCATCCGCGCGGTCGCTGAGGTCGTCGACAGCCCCGGCGGGATCCTGTACCTGCGCCCGCCGGTGGGCAGCGCCACCGGCGTGCCGTTCCATTGGGCCGGCGCGCAGAACCTGCCGTCCGGGGGCATGCCGGTGGCCGCCGATGCCGCGCTGATCTCGGCGCTGCGCGGCGGCGGCTGGATCGTCGAGCTTGACCGCACCACCCGCCCGGCGGAGGTGCCCGAGCGGTGCTGGCTTGCCGTGCCGTTGCCGCTGGGTGCCGCCACCGCCGGCGCGCCCGCCGATTCGATCCTCGGCTTCATCCTGCTCGCCCACCCGCGCGCGCCGTTCCGCCTCGACCGCGAGGTGTTCGATCTGCTGCGCATTCTCGGCCGCGAGGTTGCCACCTACGTCGCCGAACAGCGCGCCACCGAGGTGATGCTGCAGGGCCGCCAGCTCGCCGAATACGGCAAGCGCTTTGCCTTTGTCGCGCACGACATCAAGAATGTCTCGTCACAGCTGTCGCTGCTGCTGACCAACGCCGAGCGCCATTTGGCCAACCCCGAGTTCCAGCGCGACATGCTGACCACGGTGCGCGCCTCGGTGCAGAAGATCTCGGCCCTGTTGCGCCGGCTGGAGGCGCCGGAGCCGGATCCGCCGGCGGCCACTTTGCAGCCGGTGGAACGCCTGGCCCCGCTGGTCGCGGCCCTCGGGCAAAACCGCGGAATTGTGGTGCCGCTGGAATACGACCGCACCGGGGTCGGCGTGGGCATGGCCGCTGGCGCCTTTGACGCGGTCGTCACCCATCTGCTGACCAACGCCATCGACGCCACGATCGACCCCATGAGGGACCCGATTGGGGAGGGGCACGGCCCGCCGGCCGGCGGTAGTACGGCCCCGGTGCGCGTGGTGGTTAGCCATGACAGCAACCGCGTATTGGTCGACATCATCGACCGCGGGGTGGGTATGAGCGCCGACTTCGTCCGCGACACGCTGTTCCGCCCGTTCGGCACCGCCAAGCGCGGCGGCACCGGCATCGGCGCGTTCCAGGCGCGCGAGTTGCTGCGCGAAGCCGGCGGCGATCTGGTGGTGACCAGTCGCCCCGGCGAAGGCAGCACCATGCGCCTGGTGCTGCCGGCCGCCGCCACCGGACAGGCGTGACGGGCACGTCCATGTATGGCTGCGATAGGATTTCGTGTATGCGGATTGGCGCGTTTGCAATTCGGCATTCACGCCTCGGTTGTATAGAATAGGGCCATGCCTCAGGGACCCAACAAGGCGAAGCTGCTGATCATCGAGGACGACGAGGGGCTGTGCAGCCAGTACCGCTGGGCATTCCCCGACTACGCGTTGCTGATCGCCCATGCCCGCCCGCAGGCGCTGGCACTGGCGCTGAAGGAGGAACCGCCCGTCGCCATCATGGATCTCGGACTGCCGCCCGACCCCGACGGCGTCAGCGAGGGCTTCGCGACCCTGGAGGCGCTGGCGCGGCAGAACCCCGACATGAAGGTGATCGTGGCGACCTCGCACGGCGACCGCACCCATGCGCTGCGCGCCATCGGCAACGGCGCCTACGATTTCTGTGAGAAGCCGGCCGATATCGACCTGTTGCAGACCATCGTCGCGCGCGCCCTGCGCCTGCGCGACCTGGAAGACGAGAACCGCCGGCTGGCCTCCGATGCCGGATCGTCGTCGCCAATCAAGCGCATCATCACCGCCAACGACGGCATGCTGAAGGTCTGCCGCACGGTGGAGAAGCTGGCGACCGCCAATGTCGCGGTGCTGCTGCTGGGCGAGAGCGGCACCGGCAAGGAGGCGTTGGCGCGCGCGCTGCACGATCTGGGCCCGCGCGCCCGCGGCCCGTTCGTCGCCATCAACTGCGGCGCGATCCCCGAGAACCTGCTGGAATCCGAGCTCTTCGGCTACGAACGCGGCGCCTTCACCGGCGCGGTCAAGCAGACCATCGGCAAGATCGAGGCGGCCAGCAAAGGCACGCTGTTCCTCGATGAGATCGGCGACCTGCCCTACCAGCTTCAGGTCAAGCTGCTGCGCTTTCTGCAGGAACAGGTGATCGAGCGCATCGGCGGACGGCAGACCATCGCGGTCGACGTGCGCGTGGTCTCTGCCACCAACATGCAACTGGAGGAGCAGGTGGCCGGCGGGCGGTTCCGCAACGACCTGTTCTACCGGCTGAATTCGGTGACCGTGCGTATTCCGCCGCTGCGCGAGCGGCCGGGCGACGCGGGGCTGCTCGCTCGCTTCTTCCTGGCCCGGTTCAACCACGAATTCGGCCGCACCCTGCGCGGCTTCGCCGACACCGCGATGGCTGCGATCAACGCCCATACCTGGCCCGGCAACGTGCGTGAGCTGGAGAACCGCATGAAGCGCGCCGTGGTGATGAGCGAGGGCCGGCTGATTGAAGCCACCGATCTTGAGCTGGAGCCGGTCGAGCCGGAGGAAGACGACCTCGACCTTCGCGCCGCACGCAACCGGGCCGAGCTGGATGTGCTGCAGAAGGCGATCGCGCGCAGCCGGGGCCGGCTTGCCCACGCCGCCAAGCTGCTGGGCATCAGCCGCCCCACGCTCTACACGCTGCTGGAGGCGCACGGCCTGAGCGTCGAAAGTGTCACCAGCACGTTGGCCGAGCCCGACCCGGGCAGCCACGGTGACAACGTGCCTCTGCACAATATGGACTGACCCGGCATGTTCAAAAAGATCATCCTCTCCGTGGTGCTGCTGGCTATGCTCGGCGGCGGCGCCGGGGTCGTCTGGTTCAAGTTCATGCGCCCGGTCGACCCTTTCGCGGCAGCCAAGACCGCGATGGAGAAGGGCGATCTGCGCGCCGCCCAGATCGAGTTGCGCAACACCGTGCGCATCGACCCGAACAATGCCGAAGCGTATTTCCGCCTGGGCGTGGTGCAACTGCGCATGGGCGACCCGGTCGCCGCCGAGCGCAGCCTGCGCCAGTCGCGCGACAACGGCTTCGACCCGCGCGCGGTCTCCCCGCTGCTGGCCCAAACCTACCTGGCCCAGGGCAAGTTCCGCGAGCTGCTGCGCGACTTTCCCGCTGAAGGTATGCCGCCGGATCAGCTGGCCGGCATGCTGGTGATGCGCGGCACGTCCCACCTTCAGCTCGGCGAGATCGACCCGGCCTACGACGCCTTCATCGAGGCGGAAAAAGCCGCACCGACCGCGATCGAGCCGCTGATCTCCACCGCCCGCGTGCTGATCGCCCGGCGCGACTTCCCCGGCGCCGAGGGTCGGATCGACCGCGCACTCAACCTGAACGCCAAGTCGCCCGAGGCGCTGGTGATCAAGGCACAGTTGCTGAACCTGCGCGGCGACCGGCGCAACGCGCTCTCGGCGCTGGACGTGGCGGTGCAGCAGGCGCCGGGCATGCTGGCCGCCCGGCTGGAGCGCGCCAACCTGCTGGTGGCGCTGGGCGACGACGCCAAGGCGAAGGAGGATGTGGCGGTGGTGCTGCGCCTGGAATCGCGTAGCGCGGGCGGTATTTACCTTCAGGCGGTGTTGCAGGCGCGCGCCCGCGAATTCCAGGCCGCCGACGCCTCGCTGACGCAGATCCATGCGCTGCTGCCGCGCTTCCCGCGCGGCTACTACTTCCTCGGGGTGGTGAAGTTCAACCTCGGACAGGCCGAACAGGCCGCCGACGCCGCCGCCAAGTTCATCGCCCGCAACCCTGGCGACATCGACGGCCTCAAGCTGCTGGCGCGCATCGCCAGCGCCGGCCAACGCGCGCCCGAGGCGATCGAGCAGATCACCAAGGCCATCGCCGCCGGGGTCAAGCCCGATGCCGAGCTGCTCGATGTGCTGGCGCGTGCCTATGCGCTGGACGGCCAGCAGCAGAAGGCGCTGGAGACCTATGAACTGGCGGTCAAGCTGGCGCCCGACAACCCCGACATCATGACCAGATTGGCCGCCACCAGACTGGGCATGGGCGATGCCGCGGGGGCCGCTCGCGACCTGGAGACCTCGCTCGAAATGTCGCCGCGCAAGGTCGATGCCAGCGAGGCGCTGATCGTCGCCTCGCTGGCCGCCGGCGATGTCGACCAGGCCGTCGCGGCGCTGGCACGGGTCAAGCAGGCCGGGCTCAAGAGCGAAAATATTGCCGTCCTCGAAGGCTTGGTGCTGGCCGGCCAGCTCAAATTCGATGCCGCGCGCGTCGCCTATACCAACGCGCTGCGCGACTACCCCGGCTCGCTGCGCGCCCGTTTCAACCTGGCGCGCCTGGCCAGCATGCAGGGCCGCACCGGCGAAACCGAACAGTATCTCGCAGAGATCCTGAAGCAGGAGCCGGCGAACGAACAGGCGCTGAGCATGCTGGTCAACCTGTTCCTGGCCGACGGCCGCCTGCCCCGCGCGATCACCGTCGCCGAGGCGGGGCGCGGCGCTGCGCCAGCCAACAACGGCATCGCCGCCCTGCTCGCCGACCTCTACGTGCGCAACAATGAGCCGAAGCGTGCGCTCGACCTGGTGGAAGCGGCGCAGAAAGACCAGGCGCTCTCGCCGCCACTGGTTCTGGCCCGCGCCCGTGCCCAGGTGGCGCTGGGCATGCTGCGCGACGCCCAGGAAGGCTTCCGCATGATGCTGGCCAGCAACCCCGGCGACACTGCCGCGCGCCGGGCGCTGGTGGATATCATGCTGCGCGACAATAGCGCCGAATCAGCGCGCGCCCTGTTACGCGATGGCCTCGCCGCCACCCCCGGCCAGCCGGCCCTGCTGCAGACGCTGGTCGCCATCGACCTGCGCGAGGGCGGGCCGGAAAAGGCGCTGGCGACGCTGGCCGATTTGCAGCGCGACACCCGCAGCCTGCCCGGCACGCGCGGCCTGAAGGGCGACATCTTGATGACCGCCAATCGCTTCGCCGAGGCGGCGCAGGCCTATGTCGACGACCTCAACACCGCGCCGCGCTCCGACCTGATGCTGCGTGCGGTCGGTGCGATGAACGCCGGCGGCCGCCAGTCGGAGGCGACCCGCCTGCTCAGCGACTGGGTGGCCAAGGTACCCGACGACATGAACGCCTTCATGACCCTGATCTCCAACGAGATCGGGGCCAAGCACTACGACCAGGCGGAAAAGCTGCTGGAACAGGTGCTGGAGAAGCAGCCGGGCAATCCGGTCGCGCTCAACAACCTCGCCTGGGTCTACCAACAGAAGAACGACCCGCGGGCCCGCGCGGCGGCGCACCGGGCCTGGCTGCTGGCGCCGTCGGCGCAGGTCGCCGACACGTTCGGGTGGATTCTCGTCACCCAGGGCGAGGCGGTGAGCGCGCTGCCCCTGTTGCGCCAGGCGGCGCGCGAGTTGCCCGGTGAACTGACGATACAGTACCACCTGGCAGTCGCACTGTCCGAGGCCGGGATCCGCGATGAGGCGCTGTCGGTGCTGCGCCCGCTGGTGGCCGCCGGCATCACGTTCGACGAAAAGGCCGACGCGGTGCGGCTGATGGAGAAGCTTAACCAGCGCTGACCGGCGGGCCCGCCCGCTGATGGTGACCCCGCTGCGGCTGCTGACATTCACCACGCTGTTCCCCAATGCGGCGCAGCCGAACCACGGCATTTTTGTGGAGAACCGGCTGCGCCACCTGCTGGCCGACGCGCCGGTGGCTAGCACGGTGGTGGCGCCGACATGGTGGTTCCCCTCGGGCTCGCCGCGGTTCGGCGCCTGGGGCGCCTATGCCAGGGTGCCGCGGCTCGAGACCCGACATGGCCTGGCGGTGCACCACCCGCGCGCACTGACGGTGCCGAAGCTGGGCATGTACACCGCCACCTATGCCCTGTTCCACGCCGCGCGGCGCTGCATCGCCGGTCTGATGGCCGAAGGGCTGGAGTTCGACGCCATCGACGCCCACTACCTGTACCCCGACGGGGTGGCCGCGTTGTGGCTGGCGCGCGCGTTCAGCAAGCCATTGGCGATCACCGCGCGCGGCTCCGACGTCACCGAACTGCCCGACCACGCGATGCCGCGCCGGCTGATCCAGCGCGCAATGGCCGGCGCCGATGCTCTGATCGCCGTCAGCGCCGGGCTAAAGGATCGCATGGTGGAGCTGGGCGCGCCGGCCGACAAGGTAACGGTGCTGCGCAACGGCATCGACACCGCGGCCTTCCATCCCGGTCCTTGGCCGGGTTTCGGCGGCCGCGACGCCGCCCGCGCCCGTCTGGGTTTCACCCGGCCCACCCTGATCGCGGTTGGCGGGCTGATCGCGCGAAAGCGCCATCACCTGACCATCGAGGCGATGGCGCTGCTGCCCGATTGGGATTTGGTCATCGTCGGCGCCGGGCCGGAGCGTGCAGCATTGGCTTCGTTAGCGGCGGCACGCGGGCTGGGCGGGCGCGTGCGCCTGCTGGGCCCGCGGCCGCATGCCGAGCTGCCGGCGTATTACGGCGCGGCCGATGCCAGCGTGCTTGCCTCCTCGCGCGAGGGTTGGGCCAATGTGCTGCTGGAATCCATGGCCTGCGGCACGCCGGTGGTGGCCAGCCGCATCCCGGGCAACTCAGAGGTGGTGCAACGCCGCGCCGCCGGGTTGATCCTGGGCGAGAACACACCGGCCGGCATCGCCGAAGCGGTGCGCGGCCTGGCCAGCCCGGCACCCGACCGCGCCGCCACCCGGCGCTATGCCGAGGGCTTCGATTGGGCCGAGACCAGCGCCGGGCAATACGCGCTGTTCCGCCGCATCACCGGACAGGCGGGCTGATCGGGCCGCGGGGCTGGACCGGTTTCGCTTTGTGACGGATCATGCCGCCATGCAGGCACGCGCTGCCACGGTGAGCTCAGGGACATGACAGTGGCGGGCGCCACATGTCGCTGAGGAAGTTGTTCTCGGCCACGCTGTGGGTGGTGGCCGCGCGCTGGGGCATTCGCGCCATCGGCTTGGTCAGCACCGTGGTGTTGGCACGGCTGCTGACGCCGGCCGATTTCGGCATCATCGCGCTGGCCATGCTGGTGGTCGGGCTGATGGAGATATTCAACGAAACCGGGCTGGTGATTTACATCATCCGCCATCCCGATCCGCAGCGCAGCCATTTCGACACGGTCTTCACCCTGCAGCTGATCATCGGTGCGGTGCTGACCTTGGCGATCCTGGCTGCCGCCCCATTCGGCGCGGTGTTCTTCCGCACGCCCGCGATCGAGCCGGTGATCCAGGTGCTGGCATTGCGCTCGCTGCTGTGGGGGCTGGAGAACCCGGGCATCATCTGGTTCCGGCGGAACATGGTGTTCTCGAAGGATTTCGAGTTCATGGTGGTGAACAAGCTGGCGTCCTTCGTGGTGACGCTGGCCGCCGCCGTGGTGCTGCGCAGCTACTGGGCGCTGGTGATCGGCATCGTCGCCGGTGGGGTGATCTCGACGGTCCAATCCTATCGCATGCACCCCTACCGGCCGCGGCTGAGCCTGGCTGAGGCCGGCAATGCCTGGAGTTTTTCGTCCTGGATGCTGTTGGTGCACATCCTGGAATTTGCAAATACGCGCATCGACGAGATTATCATCGGCCGCGTCCGCTCCACCACCGAGATGGGCTACTACAATGTCGGTTCCGACATTGCCGCCACCCCGGTGCAGGAGGTGGTCTATCCAATGACGCGGGTGTGGGTGCCGGCCTTCGCGCGGTTGGCGCACGACCGGGCCGCGCTGGAGCACATGTATCGCTGGGTGATCTCGGCGGTTGGCATCCTGGCGCTGTCGGTCGGGGTGGGGCTGGCGCTGGTGGCACAGGACTTCACAGTGGTGGTGCTCGGTTGGGCCTGGCTGCCGGCGGTGCCGGTAATCCAGATTCTGGCGCTGGCGGCCGGCATGGCGGCGATGACGATGCCGCTGGGCTCGGTGCTGGGGGCGACCGGCGACCCGCGCGTGGTACTCAGCCTGGCGGTGGTGCGCACGCTGCTGCTGGTGGCCACCATGGTGCCGGCGGCACTTTGGTACGGGTTGGCCGAGGTGGCGATGGGCCGCGCGGTGGCCACCGCGATTGCGCTAACGGTCTCGTTCACCGTGTTCGAACGGGTGGTGGGGTTGAAGCCGCTCACCCTGGCGCGCGGGCTGGTGCGCCCGCTGCTGGCAGCACTGGCGATGGCCGCCGCGGTGCTGGCGCTGCAACAGGTGGCGCCGCCGGTGCCGGCGCTGCGGCTGGTGCTGTGCGTGGGCGCGGGCGCGACAAGCTTCGTCGCCACGCTGCTGGCGCTGTGGGCGCTGGCCGGGCGGCCGGCCTCGGTGGAGCGCGACGCGCTGGACTGGGTACGGGCAACGATGCGGCGGTAGGACGAACGACCGCGCTACTCCGCCGCCACTGGCGCCGGCGCGCGGCGGATATCGCGCAGGGCAAAGACGGCGGCCACCGCGATGAAGCAGGACGCGCCGGCCAGGAAGAACGCCGGCAGGTAGGTGTTCAGGGCATCGCGGCTGAGCCCGGTCGCTAGGGCCGCCATGGCGCCGCCGAGTTGGTGGGCGGCGAACGCCCAGCCGAACACGATCGGCGCCTTGGCGGCGCCAAAATGCTGCGCAGCGAGCTTGACCGTCGGCGGTAGCGTGGCGATGAAGTCCAGCCCGAAGAACACCGCGAAGATCGACAGCGATATCATATCGAAGCCGCTGAACGGCAGCCACATCAGCGAAAGCCCCCGCAGGCCATAGTACCAGGCCAGCAGCTTGCGGTTGTCGAACCGGTCGGACAGCCAGCCGGAAGCGATCGTGCCCACGAAGTTGAAAATGCCCATAACGGCCAGCAGCGAGGCCGCAATCGTCGGGATCACGCCGAAATCGGCGCACATCGGGATGAAGTGCTGCTGCACCGTGCCGCTGGTCGACAAGCCGCAGATGAAGAAGGTGCCGGCGATCACCCAGAATGCGCGCGTGGCTGCAGCCTCGCGCAGGATGGCCAGGCTCATCATGACGGCATTACCGGCCGAGACGGTGGGCGGGCGCTGTACCACGGTGTCGCCGTAGGGCGCGACGCCGATGTCGGCCGGCCAATCGCGCGCCAGCAGCAGATAGAGCACGGCGCAAAGCGTGCCGCCGACGATGCCGGGCAGCAAAGCGGTGCGCCAGCCGAAGGCTTCCACCAGCCAAGCATTGGTCGGCAGGAACACCAGCTGGCCGGTTGCCATGCCGGCAGCCAGGACGCCCATGACAAGGCCGCGACGCTGGCTGAACCAGCGGTTCGCCACCGTCGCCGACAGCACCACCGCCGTCAGCCCGGCCGCGACACCCAGCAGCAGACCGAGCGACAGCCACAGCTGCCACAGCGCGGTCATCAGCCAGGCAGCGCTGCCGAGCGCCGTCACTGACAGGATGGCCGAGGCCGCCACCACGCGGCGCAGCCCGTAGCGCAGCATCAAGGCGCCGGCGAACGGCGCCATGCCGCCGAACAGCGCGACCATCAACGCGATCGGCCCGGAGATCTCGCCACGCGACCAGCCGAACTCACGGCCGAGCGGCAAGATGAGCACAGCGGCTACACCGGTGGCGCCCGATCCGACAACGACGGTCAAGTAGGTGAGCGCCACCATCACCCATCCGTAGTGGATGCCGCGGCGGGCGAACCAGGGGGCGAGCGAGGCTGCGAACATGGGGGTCTCCGGCGTTCGGGGCGGGTCAGGCGTCGGCGGCGGCGCGGGCCAGGGCGGCGGCCGCATCCAGCACGGCCTGCGAGGCGGCGGGGTCGGCCGCCAGGGCGCGGGCCAGCACGATGCCGCCGGTCATGGCGGCCAGAGTGGCCAGCGCCCGGCGGTCGCGCACGGCGGGGTCTAGCGTGGGGTGCAGGGCGGCGATCTCGTCGGCCAGCGCGGCCGCCAGAGCTGCACTGCCCTGGTGCAGCGCCGCGGCCAAGGGCGGCTCGGCGCGGCTGACCTCGGAGCCGAGGGCGGCCAGCGCGCAGCCGTCTTCCGGCGAGTCGCGGTGCCGCGGGTCGAGGTAGCCGGCGATGATGGCGCCAAGCGGGTCGGCGCCCTGGTCACGGGCGCGCGCGGCGCGGCGCCGCCAGCCTGCGGCACCGGCGGCGAGCGAGGCCGCCACGGTCTCGGCGGCCAACTCGGTCTTGCTGGGAAAATGGCCGTAGAAGGCGCCGTGGGTCAGGCCGGCGGCGCGGGCGATCTCGGCAATGGTGACCCGCTCGATGCCATGGCGACGAAACATCCGCCCGCCCTGCTGGAGCAATGCGAGCCGGTGTTCGGCGGCGCGGGCGCGGGTGACTTTCATAATTTACATTATAGTTATCATGATTAAAAATGCAAGGTGCGGCGTCAGGGGAAGCCAGGGCGCCGCCCTGGACCCGCTGGGGCGTCGCCCCAGACCCCTTCTATTCGAGGGTGCAGGGGGCTCGGCCCGCTGCTGGGGGTTCGGGGGCGAAGCCCCTGAGCTACTGCCGACGCAGCAGCAACGCCCCCGACGGATGCACGGTGACCGTCCAGTCCGGCGGCACCAGGGTGGTGGCGTCGAGCTGGGTAAGGATGGCCGGGCCGGCGAAGCTGGTGCCGGCGCCGAGCGCGTCGCGGTCCAGCACCGGGGTGGTGCGGGTGCCGCCGGCGAAATGCACCTCGCGGGTGGCAAGCGGGGCCGGCATCGGTGCGGCGGTGAGGTGCGGCAGCACCGGGGCGGGCAGCTTGCCGACGGCCTCCACGCGCAGGGTAACCAGTTCGACCGGCGCTTCCAGGACGAAGCCGTACAGCTCCTGGTGGGCGGCGCGAAAACCGGCCAGGGCCGCGGCCACGCTGCCGCCCCAGGCAACCGGGAGTTCACCGCCCTGGCCCTCGTAGCGCATCAGCGCCACGGCCTCGGTGCCGCGGTCGGGCGGTGCGACCTGTTCGCCAGCGAACCATGCCGCCGCGTCACGATGCAGGGCGGCGAGCACGGCCGCGGCCTCGGCGTCGGTCGGCAGGCCCGCATTTGCCAAGGTGCGGTGGAACTCGGTGCGCAAGTCGGCCGCCAGCAGCCCCTCGGCGCACAGCACGCCGGGCGCGGGCGGGATGAGGATGGTGGTGATGCCCAGCAGGTCGGCCAGCGCTGTGCCGTGCAACGGGCCGGCGCCGCCGAACGGAACCAGGGCGAAGGCGCGCGGATCGTGCCCGCGTTCCACCGACACCACGCGGATGGCGCCGACCATGTTGCTGTCGGCGATGGCCAGAATG
>Ga0105048_10005216_pt1 | contig 21052 bp, 21 predicted proteins | sample MAT05_FD_78382 | JGI IMG/M metagenome (GOLD analysis project Ga0105048, IMG submission 78382) | Freshwater microbial communities from Lake Fryxell liftoff mats and glacier meltwater in Antarctica - MAT-05 | ecosystem: Environmental > Aquatic > Freshwater > Ice > Liftoff microbial mat | place...
TTCGGTGGCTATAGCGGCAGGGTCACACCCGTTCCCATCCCGAACACGGAAGTTAAGACTGCCTGCGCCGATGGTACTTGGGGGTAGACCCCCTGGGAGAGTAGGTCGCCGCCGGATTTCGAATTCAATACCCCTGCCTTCGGGCAGGGGTATTGGTGTTTTTCTTCTTGGTGCCTCATGTTCCTACGGATCTTTCGCGTGTCGGTGAACCTTGCCACGCTGTAACCAGTGCACCGGACCATAGGATTGATGCCTATGCCGAACGACCGTCGCCCCAATTCCGCTCCCTCGGGTCGCAATGCTCGCGGAGGCACCGGTTCTGGGGCCGGGCGTAGCTCGGCGGGTGGCGCTCGCCCTAGCCGACCGTCTGGTGCCGGCGACGCAGATCGTGGTCGAACTGGTAGCGGCGCCTCGAGCCGCTACGGCTCGCATGACGCTCGACCCTCCGGAGCCCGAGACAGCGCCGGAGGCGGCGCGGGGTACAACCGCGCGGGCACGTCGCGGCGTTCAGGCGACTCTCCGGCATCGTCGCGCCCTGACGGGTCGCGTCGCCCCGAGAGTCGATACGAGGGTCGTCCGGCAAATTCAGGGCAAGAGGACGCCCGCTCGGCTCGACCCGGCGGCGATCGTTTGCGTGGTCCGCGTCCTGATGGCGGACCAGATCGTCCGCGAGGTCCGCGTCCTGCGGGCGGTCCTGATCGAGCGCGTGGTCCTCGCGCCGATGGAGATCGACCTCGCGGACCGCGGTCAGGTGGGGGACAGCGGCGCGACCCGCGTGCGGACTCGGGTGTCGAGCGGCCGCGCCGTCCGGGCGCAGAGCGACCCGTGTCACGCAGCGCTGGGCGGGCGATGTCGGCCGCTGACCAGCGTTCGATCATCGTCAAGAACAAGCGGGGGCCCAAGCCCGAGCGTGTCGAAGCGGCACCTCCGCCGTGGGAGCGCGAGCAGTGGATCGACGAGGGCTCGCTGAGAGAGGAAGCCAGCAAGGCCGCCCAGCGCGCCTCGACAGACGACGTGCCTCGTGGGAGAACACCGCGCACCGAGCTCTCGCCGGAGGTCGCTGCCGAGTTGGCCAAGGTTGCACTTGCCAGCCGTCAGTCCCGCTACCAGGAGCGTTTGGCCTCTGCAGCCGAGGCCCTCGACCGAGGTCGGTTCGCAGATGCTCGGCGCATGGTGCAGCCCGTCATTCGCGACCTGCCCGACATGGCGTTCGGACACGAGATCGCTGGCCTGGCGTCGTATCGGATGGGACAATGGCGCAAGGCGGCCTCGGAACTGGAGACTGCTCGTCTGCTCGACGGCACCGTCAATCACCACGCGGTGTTGGCCGACTGCTATAGGGCTCTGCGTCGCTACCACGAGGTCGAGCAGCTGTGGCGTGAACTGCGCGAGGCGTCACCGGCGCCAGCGCTGTTGGCCGAGGGCCGCATCGTGGCGGCCGGTGCACTTGCAGACCAGGGCGACCTGAAGAGCGCGCTGAACACCATGGCCAAGGCGCTGGAAGTTCCCAAGAAGCCGCGCGACTACCACCTCCGGCAGTGGTACGTGGTTGCCGATCTGTTGGACCGGTCCGGAGATGTCATCAAGGCGCGGCGGTACTTCGGCCTGGTGTTCGAGGCGGATCACGAGTTCGCCGACGTCAAGGAGCGTCTGCGCACCCTCGGGCGTTGAACGACTCGGCCACGGCGGTTGGGCCGAGGATCACTCTGTCACACCCTTTTCCTAGTCTCCCCGAGTACGGCTTCCCCCGGTCATTCATTCACTCAGCGGTCGCGCCTGCATACCGTCGCGGCATGAAGGGAAGTCTCATGAACGTAGTTGTGCTTCACGGCACGCTCAGCAGCGATCCGGTCACTCGCACGTTGGCATCCGGCTCTGTGCTGGTGTCGCTCGAGCTCACCACCCTCGTCGACGGCGCCAGTGTGTCGGTACCGGTCGCCTGGTTCGACCCGCCAGCAGAAGTGGCATGGGCAGCTGGCGATACGCTGCTCGTCACGGGCACAGTTCGGCGGCGGTTCTTTCGCACCGGTGGGCTGACGCAGAGCAGAACAGAAGTCGTTGCTGTCGAAGTTGTCGCTGGCGGCCGTCGCCGTCAGGAGCGAGCGGCACTCGCGCGCGCTGCCTTGCTGCTGGAACGCCAACCGGCGTAGCTCAGCCGAGAGTGTTGACGTTGCCGAGTTCGACGAATGCTTGCTCGAGGCGGGTCGAGAAGCTGACTTCGGCTGCCCGCAGCCATACGCGGGGGTCGTAGTACTTCTTGTTGGGGGCATCGGGGCCCGTAGGGTTGCCGAGCTGCCCTTGCAGATGGTCGTGGTTCTCCAGGTCGTAGTGACGAATGCCGTCCCAGAGTGCCCACTGCAGATCGGTATCGATGTTCATCTTCACCACGCCGTAGGAGATTGCTTCAGCGATCTCCTGCGGCGTGCTACCCGACCCGCCGTGGAAGACGAAGTTGACAGGGTTGGCGGCGGTGCCGTGCTTGGTCTGGATGTGGGACTGCGATGCCTGCAGGATCGCAGGCTTCAACTTCACATTGCCGGGCTTGTACACGCCATGGACGTTGCCGAACGCTGCGGCGACGGTGAATCGTGGGCTGACTCCAAGCAGGCGTTCGTAGGCATAGTCGACCTCTTCGGGCTTGCTGTACAGGTCGCTTTCGTCGGCGTCGCTGTTGTCGACCCCGTCTTCCTCGCCGCCCGTGATACCGAGCTCGATCTCCAGGGTCATCCCCATTTTCGACATGCGTTCGAGGTAGCGAACACAGATGTCGAGGTTCTCAGCGATTGGTTCCTCTGACAGGTCGAGCATGTGCGAGCTGAACAGTGGGCTGCCGGTGCGCTGGAAGTGGGCTTCGCCAGCGTCCAGCAAGCCGTCGATCCAGCCCAGCTTGTCTTTCGAGCAGTGGTCGGTGTGCAGGATGACCCGGGCGCCATAGGCCGCTGCGAGTGTGTGGACGTGGTGTGCCGCAGCGATGGAGCCGGCGACCGCGGCGGTATCACCCTTCAGCCCGCTGCCCTTGCCCGCTACAAACGCGCCGCCGCCGTGTGAGAATTGGACGATCACTGGGCTGTTGACCCTCACCGCGGTCTCCATCACGGCGTTGGCGGTGTTGCTGCCGGTGCAGTTCGCGGCCGGCAACGCAAAGCCACGATGCTTGGCCAGGGCAAAAAGCTCGGATACAGCGTCGCCGGTGAGAACGCCGGCGGGGAAGTCAGAGGAAGCGGTCACGTGCCCAGTGTACGGCTCCTCATCTCAGCGGCCGGAGTACCAGGCCGGTACGGAGCTTCGGAGTGAAGAACGTCGACTTCGGTGGCATCAGCAGCCGCTCGTCGGCGGTGCGACGAATCTCGTCGATTCCGGTGGGGCGAATCAGTACGCCGACCGTCGAGTCGTCGGCTGCCACTCGGTCGACGACATGTCGAACGCCGTGTTGGTAGCTGATGTCGATGTCGTGCTCGCGCAGTGCGTGTTCCAACAATGCGCCGTCGAGCGCTCGCACCCCTTCGAAGGAAGCGGGTTTCGGGCGGAGCCAGACGCCGGTGCCATCCGGGCGCACCATGCACAATGCTGCTCTGTCGACGACATCACCTGCGAAAGTCGGGGTGACCATGCCTGCCTCCTCGACAGTGAATGACTCAGCCAAAATGTCAAGGAGCTGGTCGGCCGTCACACCGTGATACAGCCGGTGAATGGCGTCGATGCTGAGTTGTTCGGCGACAAGTTCAGCCACATAGGTGAGGGTCAACTCAGCCGGGGAGTCGTGGTTGCCCGTGGTGACGCGCACTTCGTCACGGAACGTTCGGCTGATGGCGTAGCGATGATGACCGTCAGCGATGAGTACTGGGTTGCTGGCGATTGCTGCACTGATGGCAGCGACCCGGTCTGGGTCGATGACCCGTTCCACGATGTGGACGACACCCTCCTCGTCGCGCAAGCTCCCAACCGGTTCACCTGGTTGGCGAAGCAGGTCGGTGAGCCCAGGGGTCAGCGAGAGGCCCCACACCGGCGAAAGGTTGGTGTTGGTGGTGCGAGTGAGGTCGAGCCGGTCAGTCTTGGCCTTCGGGGTCGTCCGCTCGTGGGGCAGCACGCCACCGGCGCCTTCGTCGACGACCTCCAACGCTCCCAGAACGCCTACGGTCTCCCGATCGGCACCCGTCTCGTCGGTGAACCGCATGCGGTAGAGCGTGAACGTTGGCGTGGCGTCGCCCACGAGTGTTCCGTCGGCGATCCATTCGTTCAGCCGTGTGGCGGCAAGGTCGTAGCGCAGCGGCCCGTCCGAGTCACGGGGCACGTCGATTGCCACGATGTTGCGTGAGTGACGGGCGAGCAGCGCAGTGACGTCGGTGTCACTCAGGACGTCATATGGCGGCGCGGCGACATCCTCGAGCGGAAGCGACGAGTTGTAGCGGAGCGCGGTGAAGGGTTCGAAGCGAGGCACCCCCACAGGTTGGCACCTCCCATGCCAACATGGCGAGACCATGACTGAAGAACGATCAGATCCACGAGCAGGCGAACAACAAAAGGCGGTGGTGCTCTGCGACCTCGACGGGGTGGTGTGGCTGGCGCATCAGCCGATTCCCGGTTCCGTGGAGGGCATTGCCCTCTTGCGCGCTCACGAACACCGAGTGCTGTTCGTCACCAACAACTCGGCGACACGTCTCGAGGTTCAGGAAGCAACCCTGGAAAGATCAGGAATCCCAGCTGTGGGAGACGTATTGACATCTGCTCAGGCTGCGGCGCTCCTGTTGCAGCCTGGCGAACGGGCGCTCGTCTGTGGCGGCGAGGGGGTAGTGCAAGCGCTGGAGGAGCGCGGTGTCGAGCCGTGCTTCGACGGAGATGCCGATGCCGTGGTCGTCGGGTTTCATCGGCACTTCGACTTCGACGGCCTGGCCCGTGCTGCCCGCGCCGTGCGAAGGGGAGCGCGCCTGATCGGCACCAACGACGATGCCACCTTCCCAACGCCAGACGGGCCGATTCCCGGCGGTGGTTCGATACTTGCGGCGGTGGAAACGGCGTGTGGAACGAGTGCTCAGGTAGCCGGTAAGCCCTACGCGCCGATGGCCGCGCTGGTGGTCGCCAAGGTTGGCGAACTTGCGGCGCGATCAGCAGTCATGGTGGGAGATCGCCCGAGCACGGACGGCCGCTTCGCCGTGACACTTGGCTGCGGCTATGCACATGTGTGGAGCGGCGTGACGCCACGCGGCGCAATCATCGACCCGATTCCAGATGTTGCGGTCGACGACCTCGCGGCGGTAGCGGAGCTGCTGGTCACCGGCCGGTTTCGGCGGCGGTAGGCTGCCAATATGTCTGGAAACACACTCCTCAAGCGGTTGCTCGATGCCGGTATGAACTTCACTGAGATCTCTCAGGACCAAGCGGAGAGAGTGGTCAAGGAGTTCGTGAAGGGCGGCCAAGCCCGCCGCAAGGACACCGAGAAGCTGGTCCACGATATGGTCGATCGCGGTCGTTCAGCGACCGAAAATCTGGTGTCGACCGTGCAGGCGGAGATCACCAAGCAGCTCGGCAAGTTTGCCTCGCGCCTCGACGACATCGAGGGTCGCGTGGAGGACATTGCTCATAAGGTCGGCCTGGGTACCACGCCAGCGCAGAAGGCTGCTCCGGTGAAGAAGGCTGCTCCGGTGAAGAAGGCTGCTCCGGTGAAGAAGGCTGCTCCGGTGAAGAAGGCTGCTCCGGTGAAGAAGGCTGCTGTCAAGAAGGCCTGACCGGTGGCGAGGCGTCAGCGTCTCGACGCAGAACTGGTGCGGCGACGATTGGTGGAGAGTCGTACCGACGCGGGCCGCGCCATCGCTGCTGGCCGTGTCCTGGTGAACGGTGCGATCGCTGACAAGGCATCGCGCCAGGTCCACGCCGGTGACGCGCTCGTCATCGCCGGCCTGCCGGCCCGGTTCGTGAGCCGCGGCGGAGAGAAACTCGACGCGGCGTTGGCGGCGTTCGCATTGGACGTGACCGGGCTGCGGGTGCTCGATGCAGGGGCAAGCACGGGCGGTTTCACCGACTGCCTGCTGCAGCGCGGCGCAGCACACGTCGTCGCTCTCGACGTCGGCCATGGGCAGTTACACCCGCGGATTCGTGACCATCCCCGAGTCACGGTGCTCGAGCGGTTCCACATTCGTGATGCGGCTCCGGAGGCCATCGGTGGTGCCGTGCAGTTGGTCACGGCCGATCTGTCGTTCATCTCGCTGCGTCGGGTCTTGGCACCGCTGATCGGTGCGGCGATGCCCGGAAGCGCGCTGGTGCTGCTGGTGAAGCCGCAGTTCGAGGCGGGAAAGGTCGAGGTCGCGCGTGCGCACGGTGTGATCACCGACGCAGCGATTCACGAACGGGTTCGCGACGAGGTGGGTACCGCACTCGTGGAAGCCTGTTGCGTGGTACACGGCTGGATCGACTCTCCGATCTACGGTGGCGACGGCAATCGCGAATTTCTCGTGCATGCCACCACCAACCAGTCAGGATCTCTCGCGTGAGCGCTGTTCTCCTCGTCGCCCATCACGATCGCCTCGAAGCCGGGGCACTGGCGCGTGGCGCCGCTGCCTGGCTACGCGGGCACGGTCACGACGTGTGGATGCTGGCCGACGACGCAGTGCCGCTGGGTGTGCACGAGCTGCAGTCCGCCCGTCCGGCCGCCGAGGCCGATCTGGCGATCAGCCTTGGCGGCGACGGCACGATGCTGCGCACCGTCAAGCTCGTCGGCGTGGCGAGCGTGCCGATCATCGGCGTCAACGTCGGGCTCCTCGGTTACCTGACAGAGGTTGAACCTGACGGCTTGCATCATGCGCTCGAGCGCTGGTTCGCAGGCCCAGCGGCCGGAGAGTGGAGCATCGACGAGCGAATGCTGCTGGCCGTTTCGCTGCACCGAGCCGGCTCGACCGACGGCCAGACCTGGACTGCGTTGAACGAGGGAGTCGTAGAGAAGCAAGAGGCAGGGCACACCATTCGTCTGCAGGTCTGGATCGACGGGACGCCGTTCACCTCGTATGCGGCCGATGGTCTGATTTTGGCGACACCCACAGGCTCCACCGCCTATTCGTTGTCGGCCCGCGGCCCCGTGCTGTCGCCACGCCTCCGCGCTGTGCTGTTGACTCCGGTGTCGCCTCACATGCTGTTCGATCGCTCACTGGTGCTCGACCCTTCGGAGTTGGTCGAGGTGGAGGTGATTGGCCATCGCTCGGCAACACTGTCGATCGATGGCCAACCCGCAGCGACCTTGGCCGAGGGGGATAGGGTTTGCGTCGCTCCGTCGGAGCAGGTGGCGCGTTTCGTTCGCTTCGGCGACCGTCGGTTCCATCAAATCTTGAAGGCAAAGTTCGGGTTGACGGACCGGTAGATGCTGCACGAACTCCACATCGAATCGCTGGGCGTGATCGAGCAACTCGATCTAGTTCTGGGCGCTGGGCTCACCGCGTTGACGGGTGAAACTGGCGCGGGCAAGACGATGCTGGTGGAGGCGATCAGCCTCCTCGTCGGCGGCCGCGCCGACGCGATGATGGTGCGCCCTGGCGCAGCAGAGGCTCGTGTCGAAGGGCGTTTCGTGATCGGCGATGACGAGTACGTGGTCGCACGCGTGATCCCTGCCGATGGCCGATCGCGGGCGTACATCAACGGTCGCCTTGCGACAGTTGGCAATCTCACCGAGTTGGGCGAACGTGTCGTCGACCTACACGGGCAGCATTCGCATCAGAGCCTGCTGGCGCCGAGCGAGCAGCGCGACGCGCTCGACCGTTATTGCCACACCGATCTGGTGCCGCTGCGAGCCGCGCGGGCGCGGCTCACGGAATTGGATGCGTCGTTGGCCGCGCTCGGCGGCGACAGCAAGTCGCGAGCGCGAGAACTGGATCTACTGCGCTACCAGGCAGCTGAGCTGCGGGATGCAGCCGTTTCCGGAGATGACGAGGACGTGGCCCTCGAAGTCGAGTACGACGAGCTGGCCGGCGCCGTGGAGTACCGCGAGCTGGCCGGGCTTGCTGTTGCCGCCCTCACCGACGACGCGGGAGCCGGCGATGCAATCGCCGCCGCCCTGCGGGCGCTTGCCGGCAAGGCGCCATTTGCTGAGTTGGAGAGTCGGCTGCGTGGTCTCAGTGCGGAGGTCGGCGACATTGCAGCCGATGTTCGAGCTCGTGCGGACGGTATCGACGAAGATCCTGAGCGCCTCGGTGCCGTTCGGGAGCGCATGCAGTTGTTGCGTGACCTGCGTCGCAAGTACGGCGACACCTTGGCCGAGGTCATCTCGTTCCGCGACGAGGTGGAGGCACGCCTGGCCGAGCTCGAGGGCTACGAAGGTCGCGTTGCCTCGTTGGAAGACGAGCGGCTGGCCGCCGAACGCGAGGAGCGCGCTGCAGCTGCTGTCGTCGCCGTCACACGACGTAGTGGTGCGCAGGCACTGGGCGACGAAGTCCAGCAGCACCTGCGGCAATTGGCGATGCCGCATGCAGGCGTCGTCGTCGTCGTCGGCGACCACGACCCGGGCGACGACGTGTCGTTTCTTCTCTCGGCGAACCCTGGTTCACCGTTGCTGCCGCTTGCGCGCGTAGCGAGTGGCGGCGAACTGGCACGAACGATGTTGGCGCTGCGGCTGGTGCTGACGGAGGCACCCGACACGTTGGTTTTCGATGAAGTCGATGCGGGCATCGGTGGTTCGGCTGCAGTCGCCGTCGGTCGCAACCTGGCTTCTCTCGGCGAGCGCCATCAGGTTTTGGTCGTGACGCACCTCGCGCAGGTCGCTGCGCTGGCCACCACCCACGTCGTGGTCAGTAAGCGGTTCGACCACGGCGAGACGCTGACGAGTGCAACACCCATCGACGGACAAGACCGAATCGACGAGGTCGCCCGCATGTTGTCGGGCGATGAGGCGGCGGACTCGGCTCGCCGCCATGCGGCAGACCTGCTCGGTGATCGTGTTCAGCGGCGACCGTGACGTGGGCACGACCGTGACGTGGGCACGACCGTGACGTGGGCACGACTGTGACGTCGGCGACTGCGCTGATTCGATCACGCCCATGACGACTGCGGAACTCGATCGGGGGGTGAGTTCCGGAATCCGACGAGACACGATTCTTGTCACGTTGTGCACCCTGTTGTCACGTGTCACCGGCTTCGGGCGGGTGGTCGCAACCGCAGCGGTCCTCGGCGTCGGCGTGTTGGGCGATGTGTACCAAACCGCCAACATGATTCCGAACCTGATGTTCGAACTTGTGGCTGGGGGAGTGCTGCAAGCGGTGTTGGTGCCGTCGTTCGTCGCCGCACGACGAGACGGCGGAAATTCGGCGCTCAGCGAGGCAACACAGGCCACGGCTGGGATGATCGTGGTGGGTCTGGCGATCGTTGCGGCCGTGGGAGCTGCCATCTCCCCGATTCTGGGTCGACTGCTGTTGCTGGCCGAACCGTCGGCTTCGCTCGCCGACCGCAAGCTGCACCTGATGGTGCCGATGGTGCTCGTGTTCGTCCCGCAACTGGTCTGTTACGGCGTGGCAACGGTGACCAGCGCAGCGCTCAACGCGAAGGGCCGTTACGTTGCAGCAGCGTTGGCGCCGGCGCTGAACAACCTGATCGTCATCGGGGCCTGCATTGCGTTCCGAGCCATGCGCGGCGGAGAGGCGGCCGATCTCGACCTGACCGGGTGGCAATTCGCGCTCATTGCGGGTGGAACAACCCTGGGCGTCGTGGCGTCGAGCCTGACGCCGGCTATTGCCCTTCGGCGCACTGGCGTGCGGTGGCTGCCGCGCTGGCGGCCCGACCACCCTGCGGTGCACTCCATGCGGCGGTCATTCGGATGGGCAACGCTGTCGATCGTGGGCACGCTGATGCCTACTGTTGCGGCGCTCGCACTGGGTAACGGTGCGCCTGGCGGTGTCGCAGTGTTCGTCTATGCCTTCGCCTTCTATGTCCTTCCCCATGGGTTGATCGCCGTCACGATTGCCACCACTCTTGGCCCGCGAGTTGCCGACGGTTGGCAGGCAGGTCGCGTCGACGAAGTACGAGAGGCGATCGACAGTGCGATGCGGATCACCGTGCCGCTCTTGGTCCTGGCTGGCGCCGGCATGGTTGCTCTCGCCTGGCCGCTCACGCAACTCGTTGCCGGCGTGGGGCAGACCTCCGGGCAGGGTCTGGCGCCGATAGCGCACTCGTTGGCGGCGTTCGGCCCAGGTCTGCTCGGTTACGGCTTGGCGTTCATCATGACCAGAGTGCTGTTCGCCCTTGGTGACGTGCGGCGTGCATCGATGCTGATGGTTGCGGGCGCTGTGATCGGCGTCGTCACGATGGTGGCAGCGTCGGCTTCGATGGCACCTTCGGCGCGCTCTGCAGCGCTCGCGATCGGATACGGCGCCGCGCAGACGGTTGCCGCGGTGCTACTGACTATTCGGGTTCACCGCCTGACTGGGGCGATGAGTGCGCATCGCGTCGCTCGTCTGGCCCTGGAATCGATTGTGTCAGCATTCGCAGCGATCGCAGTGATGGTGTGGATCGTTGGAAACTTCGACCCGAATCGTCGACAAGCGTTCGCTGCGTTCCTGCTGGGCGGCACAGCCGGCGTCAGCGTGTTCGCTGCTTCGATGACGCTACTCCGCAGTCGCCAGCTGCTGGGCAGGCGCCGCAGTCAGCCTGCTTGACCGACGACGATCCAGCCACTTCACGACCTGCAGACCGCCGAGCAGGATGAGCGCTCCGCCAACGGCATCGAGGAAGTAGTGATTGGCGGTGACCACGATGGCGAACAAGGTGAGCGCGGGGTACAGCAAGGCGAGCCACCGGCCGCGGCGGCCACCGATCTCTTGCCACATGACGACTGCACACCACAGCGCCCACCCGAAATGAAGGCTCGGCATGGCGGCATACGCGTTGGCGATGGCCTTCGCGGCGCTGCTCTGGTAGTCCCAGAGGCCGCCGATCTTGGCGAGGGTATCGACGAAGCAGATGGGCTTGACGAGCCCACCTTCTGGACCGAGTGCGGGAATGTTGCCATCGCACTGCAGGTACAAACGGGGCGGCGCAAGCGGGAACGCCCAGTAGCCGATCAGTGCGAGGAACGTGGTCGCGCCCAGCAGGTTGCGGAATCGGCGATATGCGTCGTGCCGCTTGGCGTAGAGCCAGATGAGCAAGCCCGCCGTGATGATGAAGTGCAGCGTGCCGTAGTAGACGTTGATCGCTTTGATGAACCAGTGTGCACCCAGGAACGCCTGCTGAATTGTGTGCTCGTGGTAGATGAACATGGTCTTCTCGGCCGACACCAAGAAGTGGGCGTTGCTGTGCGCCCTGTTCTTCACCCCTGCGACGTTGGCCAGGCTGCGGATGGTTTGGTACACGTAGTAGAAACCCAGCACGATGCCGACCTCGCGCAGCCAGGCATGCTTTGCGGGCTTCGAGTGGCGGTGACGGAGTGGGTGCGGTTTGGCATGCTGCTGCGCGACGGCATCGAGGTCGGCGCACGTCTCCATCCCGCTGATTCTAGGTGTTCTGGCGTCAGATGTCGGTCACGCGACGCCACACAGCGACGCCATCGATGTCGATGACGTGCTCGTAGTTGTCGGTCACGAAAGCCGCCACGTCGGGGAACAACGACAGCGGGTAGTTGGAATAGCCCAAGTCGGAGGACGTGGAGGTATCCAGCACCAGCAGGGGAGGGTTGGCGGCGAGATCGTTCAGCAGGATCTCCAACGCGCCTGGGGTCGCAAGTTCGAGCGTGACCTTCGGGTCCTCGCGCCCGCCGGACCGTCCGGTCACGAAATCGGTGTGGACCAATGCCCCGCCGGGCAGCCGTTCGGCCTCCACCAGTACTTCGGGGAACGAACCCCAGATGAAGACGTGGTCATCGGTGGCGCTGTTGTCGTGGACGTAAGTGGCAAGGTTGGTGGACTCGGGTCGATGGTGGAACGAGCCAGGAACGAACAGCAACACGAAGGCGACCAACGTCGGGGCGGCGACGCCGACGATGGCCCGCCGCTGCGCCCGACCTGCCAGCGAGGCGACCACCGGAGTGGTCAACACGACCAATGGCGGCAAGACCTGCAGCCAATAGTGCCCGAAGAATCGAAAGCCTGCTGCGACCGCGGCGAGACCGGAGAGCAGCCAGAGCCACAGGTCGCGGTCCTCGCGACCAACGGCCTTCAGCGGGTTGCGCTGACGGAGCGTGATCCAGAGGCAGACCGCCATCGTGATGTGAAAGCCGATGAATGCGGCGCTGGAGGCAAGCGCTCGTAAGAGCGAGATGCCGACGCCCGCTGCGGCCAACACGAACCCTGGGCTGTTGGTGAAGTTCCATTCCCAGTAGGCGCCGAAGGGCGCATACAGCGCCACGGTGGAAAGGGTCGATGCCGTGCCGACGGCCACGAGGCACATGTTGCGCCACCGCCCGCAACGCCACGCGCTGAACAGCGCTGCTGGTGAGGCCAGTAGCCAGCTCTGGCGCGTCAGCAGGGCCAGTCCGAAGGCAACGCCCGCGGCCAGCGCCCAGAACCATTGCGGCCGACGGCTCCACAGCAGTGCTGCCGCGCCTGGCAGCAGCGCGAAGTGTGCATAGTTGGCGGCACCCGAGTCGGCCGGGAAGAGGGCCATTGCGCCGGTGACGAAGAGTGTGCCTGCCCAGGCGGCGTGAGCATTGGAACCCCAGCGTCGCTTCGCCTCGTAGGCCATGAGCACGCCGCCGAGTGCAAGAAAGACCGTGACGAGCACGCGCATCGGGCGAACGTCGGTGCTCTCGGTGAGCGAGAAGGCGGCGGCGTAGGCCAAGGGCGGCAACGGCGGCTTGCGGTCGAAGATGTCGCGATAGAGCGTGCCGCCCGAACGCACGACGAGCCCCTGCACGCCGATGGCTGCCTCGTCGGCATCGAAAAAGCGGGTGACGAACGTTGGGAGTCGCAGAACAACAGCCAGGGCGACGACCCACGCGTAGGGCCGCTCGACGATTCGTTGCCCGATGCGTGTCACGGGCGACGAGGCTAACCCCCGCGGCCTCGCGCCACCGGCCGACGCGCGTACTCTTCGAGAATGTCCGATGTCTGCGGGGTGCTGTTCGACTTTGGCAACACGCTGTTTGCTCACGCATCGCTCGCCGAGACGATCGAGGCGTCATGTGCCTCTCTCGGCAGTCCCCGGCCGACTGAGTGGGCGGAGAGCTTGGCTGCTCGCGTGGAAGCTGCGGCGCACACGACCGAGGAGTTGCAGCACCCACGTGATCTCGACATGCGGGTGTGGCGTGAACGGTGGCACGTGCTGTATGCGTTGGCCGACGACGAGATACCCGGCCTCGGCGCTGCGATCTACACGGCGATGCATGATCCGCTGCAGTGGCGGCCATACGAAACTGCGGCTGCGACGCTGTCTCGCATCCACGAGGCGGGCGTCCAGATCGCCATCGTGTCCAACACCGGCTGGGACATCCGGAAGGTCCTCGCTGCACATCAACTCGATCGGTTCGTCAGTGCCTACGTCCTGTCGTACGAGATCGGCGCCGTCAAGCCGGCGGCTGCGATCTTCGAGTTCGCGTGTGACGCGCTCGGTCTGCCGACCACCGCCTGTCTGATGGTGGGCGACGATGCTCGCGCCGACTCGGGGGCGGTTGCCGCCGGGTTGCGTGTACTGCTGTTGCCAGCGCGACCGCCTGGAACCGACAACGGCGTGGACGCCGCCGTACGAATGGTCACCGGAGTCTGAGCGAGCATCCGCGCGTGTCCCCTCGAACGCGGTACGCTGCAGTCCCGTTGTCAGTTCACTGAGACGGAGGTCGTCAGCAATGCCGAAGCACATTTTCGTGACCGGAGGCGTTGCCAGCTCCCTCGGTAAGGGTCTCACCGCTTCGTCGCTGGGCCGTCTGCTCAAGATGCGGGGCCTGAGGGTGACCATGCAGAAGCTGGACCCTTACATCAACGTTGATCCGGGCACGATGAACCCGTTCGAGCACGGCGAGGTTTTCGTCACTGATGACGGCGGTGAGACCGACCTCGACCTCGGTCACTACGAACGGTTCATCGACGAGCCGTTGACCCGCAACTCGAATGCGACCACCGGCAGCATCTACCAGGCAGTGTTGGCTGCCGAGCGCCGGGGCGACTACCTGGGCAAGACCGTGCAGGTCATCCCACACATCACCGACGAGATCAAGAAACGGATCACTCGCCTGGCCGCCGACGACGTCGACGTGGTGATCACCGAGGTGGGTGGCACTGTCGGTGACATCGAGATCCTGCCGTTCCTGGAGGCGTTGCGTCAGTTCCGCACTGATGTTGGTCGGGACAACATCTGCTACATCCACGTCACCCTCGTGCCGTTCATCGGCCCCTCCGGCGAGCAGAAGACCAAGCCGACGCAGCACTCGGTCACCGAGCTGCGCAGCCGTGGAATTCAGCCCGACATCATCGTCTGCCGTAGCGAAGCGCCGCTGAGCGACACCCTCAAGCGCAAGATCTCCAACCTGTGCAACGTCGATGAGCGTGCCGTCGTCAACGCGGCCGATGCACGCAACATCTACGAGTTGCCGCTCATTCTGCACGACGAGGGCCTCGACACCGTCGTGCTCGAACGGCTCCGTCTCGATGCGCCGATCGACCTCACCCCATGGCAGGACATGGTCGCCAAGGTCGAGGCGGCAACGAAGCCGGTCAAGATCGGTCTCATCGGTAAGTACGTCGACTATCACGACGCGTATCTGTCCGTGGTGGAGAGCCTCAGTCACGCCGGCTTTCACCACGGTGCCAAGGTCGAGATCGAGTGGATCCAGGCCGAAGAGGTGGAAGGGCTGCTGGTCGCCGGCCGCCTCGCCGACCTCGACGGCATCGTGATTCCGGGTGGCTTCGGCGACCGCGGCTTCGAGGGCAAGATCGCGGCCGCCGGTTACGCCCGCGATCACGACATTCCGTGCCTTGGCCTGTGCCTTGGTCTGCAGGCGATGACCATCGACTACGCCCGGAATGTGATGGGCCTCACCGACGCCAACAGCACCGAGATGAACCCCGAAACGACGTACCCGATCATCGATCTGATGCACGACCAGCGTGATGTCAGCGACAAGGGTGGCACGCAGCGGCTCGGTGCCTACTACGCCATCCTCGAACCTGACAGTCGGGTGCATCGTGCGTACGGCGAACCGGTGGTCAGTGAGCGTCACCGACATCGTTACGAGCTGAACGCCCAGTGGAAGCCGCGCCTGGAGGCTGCCGGCCTTCGTTGCACGGGCCTGTCGCCCGACCGCCGTCTGGTCGAGTTCATCGAGATGGCGGACCACCCGTTCTGGGTCGCCACGCAGGCGCACCCCGAGTTCAAGAGCCGCCCCGACCGCCCGCACCCGCTGTTTCGTGAGCTGGTCTCCCATGCGCTCGCCCGCCATGAGGCCGGTGCCCCGACGCTGCGAGTGGTCGACGATCAGTCGGTGGCCTGAACCGGTGGCAGCATTCCGCCATCTGCGCGACCGGCTGGTGCATCAGGGCTACATCTGGCACGTCGCGGTTGCAGAGTTCGAGTCGCCGGACGGCGAGTTGTTCACGCGCGACATCGTTCGGTCGCCCGGCGCGGTGGCAGCAGTCCCGTTACGGTTCGATGCGGATGGCACGCCGCGAGTCGTTCTGGTGAGCCAGTACCGGCCACCGTTCGACGACTACGTCATCGAGGTGCCGGCGGGCATGCGGGACGTCGTGGGTGAGCCGACCGAGGTGACGGCGGCACGCGAGTTGGTCGAGGAAACTGGGCTGCAGCCGGGCAGGTTGGAGCACCTGGTGGACATGTATCCCTCTTCTGGGATGACCGACTCGGTACTGACGCTCTATCTGGCCACCGACCTCACCGAGGTGCCGCGCGAGACCCATGGACCCGAGGAAGCACACATGGAGGTACTCGATGTGTCGCTGGCGGAGGCCGTGGGGATGGTGCTGAGCGGCCAGATCCACGACGCGAAGACCGTCATCGGTCTGCTGCTCGTCGAGCGACGCCTGCGGGAGAGCAGGTCGGAGTGAACGAACTCCTCCCCAGCGAGGTGGAGGAGTTTCTCTCGTGGATGGCGAGCGAGCGGGGTCGATCGCGCAACACGCTGGCCGCCTACCGTCGTGACCTGACTGGATACTGCGAGTGGCTGCTGCTGCAGCAGAGTTCGCTGTTCGCAGTCGACCGTGCTCAGCTCGATCGGTTCGTGCAGTCTCGACGGTCGTCGGGTGCCGCCCCCTCCAGCGTCGCCCGACAGTTGGCTGCAATGAGGATGCTGCACCGGTTCATGGCCGAGGAGGGCGTGCGGCCCGACAATCCGGCGGCGGATGTCGAGGGTGTGCGCGTGCCCGCCGGCATTCCTCACCCGCTCAGCGAGACAGAGATCGATGCATTGCTCTCAGCCGTGGTCGCCACCGACCCGGCTTCGTTGCGGGATAGTGCCCTGCTCGAGTTTCTCTACGCGACCGGCGCTCGCATCAGTGAGGCGTGCGGCCTGTCGCTGGGCGACCTGGATCGCGACAACCGCCTGGTGCGGTTGTTCGGGAAGGGCGCCAAGGAACGGATCGTTCCCTTCGGTCGGGCCGCGGCAGCAACGATGGACGAGTGGCTCACCTCCGGTCGGCACCATCTGGAACCTGCTCGCTGGTCCCGGCGCGGTGATCAAGAGGCCGTGTTCTTGAACACACGCGGGTCGCGGTTGTCACGGCAGGCGGCCTGGACGATCGTGAAGAAGTACGGCGAGCGCGTCGGGTTAGCCGACAAGTTGTCACCGCACGTGCTGCGCCACTCGTGCGCAACACACCTGCTCGACCATGGGGCGGACCTTCGAATCGTGCAGGAGATGCTGGGCCACGCCTCCATCTCGACCACCCAGGTGTACACGAAGGTCAGCCAGGAGCGCCTGTGGCAGGTGTACCGCCAGGCACACCCGCGAGCGGAGCAGCGATGACGTCGGTGACACATCTCGTTCGCCGGTTCGTGAGGTCGCTGTCGAGTTCCGTGCCCCCTGCTGCGGACACCACCTGGGCCGTTGACCAGCTGCTGCCGGCGGAAGCCGAGCTCTGGCAGCGAATGACCGTGCAGGACCGTCGACACTCGATCCTGGTGGCACGCCGCTTTGTCCAGCTCGTCCCGGTTGCCGACCGGGCGGAGGTGGCGGGAGCGCTGTTGCACGACGTCGGCAAGCTGGCGAGCGGGCTGGGCACGTTCAGCCGGGTTCTCGCAACGATCATCGGGCCTCGAACGGATGGATTCCGTCAGTACCACGATCACGAACGACTGGGCGCCGAGATGTTGACTGCGGCGGGCTCGTCGGCGGTGACTCTCGAGCTGGTGCTCGGCCGCGGCCTTCGCGCCGCCGAACTACGCCGCGCCGACAACATCTAGACACTGCGTCCGCGTTCTCAATCGCACGTGTCGCGGCTGGACTGAATCACACGGAGGTCAGCGTGTGACACGTGCGATTGTGAATGGGGAATCGTGGGGGTGTGTCAGCCGGGGAGCATGCCGACGGCGACCTGGGCACGGGCCAAAGTGACCGAGGCGACCTCACGGGCCTTGCCGGCGCCCTTGCGTAGTAGCGACTGCAGTTCACCGCGGTCGCCCATCAGTTCGTGATATCGCGCCTGAATGGGGGCGAGCACTTCGATGACCGCTTCACCGGCCGCGCTCTTCAACGATCCGTATTGGGTGTACCCGCCGGCCAGCGCCTCGGGTGTGTCGCCGGTACATGCCGCGAGGATTTCCAACAGGTTGCTGATGCCCGGCTTCTCGGATCGATCGAAACGGACTTCGTTGTCGCTGTCGGTCACAGCTCGTTTGAACTTCTTGAGGATCGCTGCCGGTTCGTCGAGCAGGTAGATGAGACCGCTGTCGGTTGTGGTCGACTTGCTCATCTTCGAGGTCGGGTCCTGTAGGTCCATGACGCGTGCGCCGGCCTTGGGTGTGACTGCCTTGGGTAGTACGAAGGTCTCGCCGAAGCGATGGTTGAAGCGGATGGCGATGTCGCGGGTGATCTCGATGTGCTGGCGCTGATCGTCGCCGACCGGTACCTCGTCGGTGTCGTAGAGCAGGATGTCGGCTGCCTGCAGCGCCGGGTAGGTGAACAGGCCGGCGGAGATGAAGTCGCGCTTCTCCGACTTCTCCTTGAACTGCGTCATCCGGCTGAGCTCACCGAAGCTGACCGTGCATTCCATCATCCAGCCCAACTGGCTGTGCTCGGCGACATGACTCTGCACGAAGACCGTGGCCACCTCGGGGTCGAGCCCCACGGCGAAGAGCATCGCTGCGAGCTGCAGCGTGGAAGCGCCCAGAGTGTCGGGCCTTTCGGTACCGATCAGGGCGTGGAGGTCGACAATGCCGTGGAACGCATCGGATTCGTGCTGCCCGGTCACCCAGTTGCGCAACGCACCCAGGTAGTTGCCGAGATGTACGTCGCCCGTGGGCTGGATGCAGGAAAGCACGCGTGTCACGGCCGCAGGCTACCGGCCGCCATCAGCCCCGCTGAAGCCGATTTCGGTCCGGATGGGTGGTCAACGGGTACGATCTGACTTCATGGCTGTTGACGTCTCCACCTCTGTGTACGAGGGGCCGTTCGACTTGTTGTTGCACCTGATCCTCAAGGAGCAGGTGGACATCTACGAGGTCAACCTCAGCCACATCGTGGATGCGTACCTTCACGAGATCGAGCGGCTGCAGCACCTCGACCTCGACCTGGCCACCGAGTTCCTGCTCATCGCCTCCACGCTGGTGGAGCTGAAGGCCCGCCGGTTGCTGCCGGGTCGCGACGACATCGACATCGACGACGAGCTGGCGCTGTGGGAAGAGCGCGACCTGTTGCTGGCCCGTCTTCTCGAATGCAAGACGTTCAAGGACGTCGCCAGCGTGTTCAGCAGGCTGGCCGACGACGCCGACCATTCGTTCCCGCGAGCGGTTGGAGCCGACGAACGCTTCGCCGAGCTGATGCCCGACCTGATGGAGGGCGTCACCCCGGTGCGCTTGCATCGGGCGTACATGAAGGCCGTCACGCCCAAGGTGGTGCCGCGCATCGACCTCTTCCATGTCGCGCCCATCCGTGCCAGCGTGTCTGATGCGCTGGCCGAGCTGGTCGACGAACTGCCCCGCGTCGGCCGCATGTCGTTCCGTCGCCTGACCAGCGGCTTGGTCGAGCGCCTGGAAGTCATCGTGCGTTTTCTCGCTCTGCTGGAACTGTTCAAGCAGGGGCTCGTCGAGCTGGAGCAGAGCGAGCGCTTCGGCGACATCCAAGTGGTGTGGACCGGCGGCGAAGGCCTGCTCGACGATCTCGCCGTCGACGATTATGAAGGATGAACGACAGATAGTGACTGACCAGCCCAACCCACTCGACGCGGAGACGATGCGCGCTATCGAGGCGATCATCATGGTTGCCGTCGAACCTGTGCCCACCGAGCTGCTGGCACAGTTGCTGGAACAGCCGACCGTCGTCATCGACCGGTTGTGCGCTGAACTGGCCGACGCCTACGCCGAAGCCGGGCACGGCTTTCAACTGACCAAGGTGGCCGGTGGCTACCGCTACCAGACCCACCCTGACCTGTCGCCATACGTCGAGCGCTTTCTGCTGGACGGGCAGCGGGCCCGCATGAGCGGCGCGGCCCTGGAGACATTGGCGATCATCGCGTACAAGCAACCGCTGTCACGTGCGCAGGTTGCCAGCATCCGTGGTGTCGACCCTGATGGGGTCATCCGCACACTGCAGGCTCGTGGCTACGTCACCGAGGTCGGGCGCGACAGCGGGCCGGGCCAGGCCATTCTGTTCGGCACCACCCCTTCATTCCTGGAGAAGCTGGGCGTCAACTCGCTGGCCGATCTGCCGCCGATCGTGGAGTTCGTACCCGGCGCTGACGTGGTCGAGGCCCTCGAGCACGGCTTGCGCATCGACCCTGCGACCGATGCCCGTGGCTGATCCGGCTGGTATCGACGGCGATCTGAACGGCGACGAGTTCGACGGCGACGAGTTCGACGGAGACGGCGAAGACTTCGACGATGACGGCGACGACTTCCAGCTGAATCGGACCGCCCGTGATCCGAACCGTCCGGTCGAACCGCCGCTGTGGGAGCAGCTGGCGGCTCAGTCGGCAGAACTGCCCCGGGGCGAGCGGTTGCAGAAAGTGCTGGCGGTGCGCGGTTGGGGAAGCCGGCGCGTCTGCGAGGACATGATCTCCGACGGTCGCGTCACGGTCAACGGTGTCGTGGCGGTGCTCGGCCGTCGCGTGGACACTGACCACGATGTGGTCGAGGTGGACGGCGTGCCGATCGGCCTCAAGCCAGGCCTGGTCTACTACCTGCTCAACAAGCCCGATGGGGTGGTGACCACGGCCCACGACCCGCAGGGCCGGCCAACGGTCGTCGAGCTGGTTCCTGGCGAACCGCGGGTCTATCCGGTCGGCCGGTTGGATTTCGCCACCGAAGGGTTGCTGCTGCTGACCAACGACGGCGACCTGGCCCATCGGCTGGCCCACCCCAGCCACGGTGTGGAGAAGGAGTACCTTGCGGAGGTGAGTGGCGCACCTGGTGGGGGAGCGCTGCGCCGTCTGCGTGATGGCGTGGAGTTGGAGGATGGCATGACCGCTCCGGCGAAGGTCTCGCAGCCCAGCCCCGGCGTGCTGCGACTGACCATCCACGAGGGGCGTAACCGTCAGATTCGGCGGATGTGTGAGGCCGTTGGTCACCCCGTGAACCGGCTGGTGCGAGTTCGTATCGGTCCACTTCGCGATGCTGCGTTGAAGCCTGGCGAATGGCGTGAGCTGACCCAGGCCGAGGTGCGCAGCCTGGTGGAGTCGGCGGCCGGCGACACCCGGCCGATACGCTAGGCGGTCGTGTCAGGCGCTCGACGGGCAAACATCGCAGGCCTTGGCCTCATCGGTGGTTCGATTGCTCGCGCACTCACCGAACGGGGCTGGACGGTCAGCGGTGACGACCATGATCCGGAGCGTTGCGCGCGGGCGCTCGACATGGGTGTGGTGAGCGCGATCGGGCTGGATGCCGATGCCGAAGTCACGTTCGTCGCAACCCCGGTGTTGACCCTTGTGGACCAGGTCAAGCGTGCGCTCAGCGAGACCAACGGCATCGTCACCGACGTCGGCAGCGTCAA
>Ga0105048_10005219_pt1 | contig 21036 bp, 13 predicted proteins | sample MAT05_FD_78382 | JGI IMG/M metagenome (GOLD analysis project Ga0105048, IMG submission 78382) | Freshwater microbial communities from Lake Fryxell liftoff mats and glacier meltwater in Antarctica - MAT-05 | ecosystem: Environmental > Aquatic > Freshwater > Ice > Liftoff microbial mat | place...
CGCCGAGTTCATCCGCCGTGCCTCGCTCGACATCACCGGCCGCATCCCCACGGCCGAACGTGTCAGTGCCTTCCTGTCGGAAACGACACCGAACAAACGTGCTCGCTTGATCGATGAGCTCCTGGCAGACGAGGAGTATGGCGAACACTTCGCCATCATCTGGTATCACCGCATGGTCCGCATTGACGATGACAATCGATATACGGTTCGCGGCAACACGTTCGCCGGTTGGCTCGAAAAGAGCTTCAACAGGAACGATGGCTGGAATAAGATCGCCAGCAACATTCTGATGGCCCAGGGCCCTCGCGACAAAAATCCCGAGACGACGTTCTACCTGGCGAATGTGGATGACAATAAGGCGGGCTTCAATCCGGCGCCGAACAAGATCACGTCGGCCGCCTCGAAGCTCTTCCTGGGCATCAAGCTCGAATGCTGCGAATGCCATAACCACCCGTTCAACACGCTCAAGCAGACCGATTACTGGGGCGTGGCCGCGTTTTTTGACGACATTCATGGCGACAACACGCGCAAGAAAGAGCTCAAGGATGGAGCAATCCCCGGCGTTCACGAAGGCGCCGCGGTCACGAAGAAAAAGGATTCCTCAAACGCTCCCTTCGGCTCGATCGAGATCCCCGACACCAAGGGCAAAACGGTCAAGGCCAAGTACCTGCTCGGAACCGAAGCGCCGCTCGCCAATCACCCGTCGCTTCGCAAACTCTTCGTCACCTGGATGACCTCGCCGCAGAATAAATACTTCTCCCAGGCGGCCGTCAACAAGATGTGGGCCAACTTCTTCGGCCGCGGCATCGTCGAACCGGTCGACGATATCGACATGGACAAGGCAACGCATCCCGACGTGTTGAAACTTCTATCGAAGGATTTCGCGGCATCGGGCTACGACCTGAAGTATCTCATCCGCTGCATCTGCCTGTCGGAAACCTATCAACGCACCAGCGCCGTCCTGCCCGGCAACAAGGACGACGAAAAGCTCTACAGCCACATGCGGGCCAAGGTCATGAGCGCCGACATGCTGTACGATTCACTCGAAGTCGTGCTCGGCCACGGCGTCGGCACCAGCGGCAAAGGCCCCGACGTCAAGAAAAAGACGGGTGGTGGGCGCGAAGAGTTCCGCAAGTTCTTCCATGCCGACGCGGATGACGATGTGGGCGTCGTCGACGACTACACCCATGGCGTGCCCCAAGTGTTGCGGTTGATGAACTCCGGCGCCATTAGCAATTCCAACGCTCTCGTCACCCGCCTGATGAAAGCCGGCGAACCGGAGAAGGTCATCGACTCGATGTATTTGACGGTCCTCTCGCGTCAGCCGACCGCGGCCGAGGTCCAGAAGATGACGGCCTACGCCGCGGCCGACAAGTTCTCCACCAAGGCCTACAGCGATCTGGTCTGGGTGCTGCTGAACAGCGGTGAGTTCTTGTTCAATCACTAATTCAATTGCGGAATTCGGAATGCGGAATTCGGAATGACCGAACAGATAACTGGAGATTCATGATGTCTTCCATGCTCAACGAATTGTCCCGCCGGCAATTGTTTCGACTCGCGGCGATGAGCGGGGCCGGCGCTCCCGTCTCCGGCTGGCTGAACACGCTGGCGGCCCACGCGGCCGATGAGTCCAAAGTCGGCAAGAAGAAGCACAAAAGCTGCATCCTGCTCTTCATGACCGGCGGGCCTTCGCATCTTGACACGTTCGACCCCAAGCCGGCGAACAAGTCGAGTGCCTTCAAGCCGATCGCGACGGCCGTCAACGGCGTGAAGGTCTCCGACCTTCTGCCCAAGACCGCCACGATGATGAAGGACATGGTGCTTTTACGCGGCATGTCGACCAGCGAAGGCAGCCACGGCAGGGCTCGCTACTACATGCACACCGGTTATCGCGAAGGCGTGGGCGGCGTCGTCCACCCGAGCCTCGGCGCCATCACTTCGCACTTCCTGGGCAAAGCGGAAGACGACCTGCCGAACTTCTTCAGCATCGGCGGTCAGTCGTTCGGCGCGGGCTATGCCGGCCCGATGCACGCTCCGGTGGAGATTACCAACCCGTCGACCGGAATCGAGAATCTGAAGCCAACTGATAGTTTGAACGCCCTTGATCGCCGTTCGAACTTGCTGCAAGATCTCGAAAAAGGCTTCGTCGACCGCGTGCAGACCAGCGGAGCCGAGGCGCATAAAGCAACTTACGAGCGGACGCTCAAGCTCATGCACTCGGAAAAGGTCAAAGCGTTCGACATCAGCCAAGAAACGGCCGCGACGCGCGACGCCTACGGCCGCACCAAGTTCGGCGAAGGTTGCCTCTTGGCCCGCCGTCTGGTCGAGACCGGCGTCTCGTTCGTTGAAGTGACACTCGGCAGTTGGGACACCCACCGCGATGCCGAGAACCGCCTGAAGTCGCTGACGGGCGAACTCGACCCGGCCTATTCGGCCCTGCTCAAAGATCTCAAAGAACGCGGCATGCTTGATGATACGCTCGTCGTCTGGATGGGCGATTTCGGCCGTACGCCGCACGTCGGCAAACAGGGCGGCCGCGATCATTACCCCCGAGCCTGGACCAGCGTCCTCGCCGGCGGCGGCCTCAAGACCGGCCAAGCGGTCGGCCGCACCAACGATCAAGGCGCCGATGTGGAAGAAGGCAAAGTCGGCACCGTCGACTTCATGGCCACCATTTGCAAAGCCTTGGGCATCAACTACGAGAAGAACCTCTACGCCGGCAACCGCCCGATGCGGGTGGTGGACAAGAACGAGAAGGTTGTGAAAGAGATCTTCTAAGAAGATGGGCAGTTAAAGAGCCCTGCGTGACAAATGTCACGCAGGGCTCTTTTTGTTTGCCACGTGACAGTGGCATTCCCCTTTCCCGCAAAATTCCCGATAATCTCAACGAGCCCCTGTCGCCTCATTCGTTCTCGTCCGCGAAGTTGCATGAACCTCATTCCCACGACGCCGAAGACGCTTCCCCACCTGTTCACCGACATGCCGACCCATCGGGCGATCGCCTTGATCGCTCTCTACATCGTCGGCTTGCTGCTGGCCATTGGTCTGTTTCTGATTCCTGTTTATCAGCTCGGCCTTTACCTGCTGGGGTACAACGTCTGGGGCTTCACGCGCGGGATCGGCATCCTGCTGCCGCTCTTTCTCGCAATTGTTTCAACCGGGTACGGGCTCCGTTGGGTCTTTCTCATGGTGATGCTGGCCATGAACTATTGGCGCGATTACCGCCACCCCTGCCCCTTGCCCGAACATTGGCCGTTCGTCTCGATCTTTCTGCCGGCCTACAACGAAGGCGACCAAATCGAAGGCGCCCTCGAAGCGTTCAGCGTCATGGATTATCCGCGTTTCGAAGTCATCGTCATCGACGACGGCTCGAAGGACGACACATTCGATAAAGCCAAGAAGTTCGAAGGCAACTACGTTTGGGGTTCGATCCGCGTCATCAAGAAACCCAACGGCGGCAAGTGGTCGGCCCTCAACCTCGCCTATCAGATTTCGACGGGCGAGATCATCCTGACGGCCGACGCCGACGGCCGGGTCGATCCCGATGCCGTCAAGCGCATGGTCGCCCGCTTGCTGGGCGGACACAACGTCGTCGCGGTATCCGGGTACACGCGGGTGATGAATCGCACGAACCTGCTGACGAATTGCCAGACGCTCGAGTTCGTGATGTGGTCGGGGGCATTGCGGATTCCGCAGAGCCTGACGGGAACGGTGCTCTGCCTGCCGGGGCCGTTGTCGATGTTCAAGCGCGAGGCACTCGTCGAGGTGCATCGCCGATTCGGCACCTTGAAAGAAGCGGAATTGAAACCGGGTGAGTATGACGGCCCCTTCGAAGGCAGCACGTTTGCCGAGGATTTCGACGTCACCATCGCGCTGTTGCAACTTGGCGGCCGCATCGAATATGACCCACTTGCCGGGTGTGACACGGACGCGCCGGAAGACGTCTTCACGCTCATCAATCAGCGCTACCGCTGGGCTCGCGGGTCGGCCCAGGTCATCGTCAAGTATTTCCGCCGCATGCGTGAGTTCGGCGTGGCCCGCCACTTCCGGCTCTTCACCTGGTTAATGACGAGTTACGTTTACGACATGGCCCTGTACGCGTTCGGCGTCGCCGCCCAGATCGTCGTCTTCGTCATGGCCCTGAGCGGCATGCAAGGCGCGTTGACGATGCTGATGGCATTCTTGCTCTACCAGTTCGTTTTTCGGCTAGTCATCGGCTCGATCATGATCACGACACACCGCGAGTCGTTCAAGCCGCTACATGCCATCCCGTTCCTCGACCTTTATGGAAGCTTCCTGCTGGGCGGGGCGTTTATCATCTCCATGGTGGACGAACTCTTTGGTTCGCGAATGCGCTGGTGACCCATGACGATCCGATTGATTCCGCTGAAAACACTCTCTGGCCCGGCCAACATGGCTGCCGATGAGGTCATGCTCGCGGCCGCCGAACGCGGCACGGCAACCTTGCGTTTTTATGAATGGTCGGAGCCGACGCTCTCGCTCGGTTACTTTCAGAACGCGGCCGAGCGATTGAACGATCCGCTGTTGCGCGACCTGGCCTGGGTGCGCCGGCCTTCAGGCGGAGGGGCGATCCTGCATCATTATGAATTGACCTATTGTCTTGCCGTTCCCGCCGGCACGCCCTGGCACACGCGCGAATCGTGGATCTGCCGCTTTCACCATCTCATCGCGACATCACTCTTGAGCTTTGGCGTCGACGCCCGGCCGGTCGTCTGTGGGAACGAGAAGAATCTGGGCGACTTCCTCTGTTTTCAGCATCAAACGCCCGCGGACCTGCTGATCGGCGGGTCGAAGATTGCGGGCAGCGCGCAGCGAAAACGGCACGGCGCCATCATGCAACATGGCAGTATCCTCTTGCGACAATCCGAATTCACGCCCGCGTTACCTGGGATCGGTGAACAGGCGGGAAAAGAAATCACGCCGATGGAACTGTCGGAAAGTTTGGTTGAAGTGTTGCAGCAAGCGACGGGCTGGCAAGTTGACGAAGCAACATTCACGGACGACGAATCGCGGGAGATCGAAATGATCGTCCGCGAGAAGTATGGGTCGACTGAATGGAATGAGAAGCGTTGAGGGTTGACTAAGACGAGCTTCAAGCTGCACTCGATCGTTAGTCGACCGTCTCTCGTTTTTTCAATTTCCGGATCTGAGCAGCCGTTAATCCAGTTGCTTCTGCGATCGTTTTGGCCGGAACGTGCAGTTTGAGGAGTTTCAGAGCAATTTCTTCTCGACCTTTCTCCATGCCTTCTTCTCGTCCTTCTTCGAGGGCTTCCTGATAGACGCGGGTCTGGCGCACGTCGCTCACTTGTAACATTTTCTCGATCTCCGTTCTCGACATGTGCGGAAACTGGTACAGAATCACCGTCTCGATAAATTGTATCACGATTTTCCGAAAAGGGATCGGCCGTTTCGACCCCAAGATACGAGGAACCATCGCCTTGGCTTTCTCCAGGGCGACCTCCGGTTTGGCGGCAATTAATTCGAGGATACCGAGTTCGAACTGGTCCGGCTGCGCGGGTGGCAGCTCATCTTGATAGATCCGCACCAACTGGTCCGAATCGATCAAACAACGATAGGGTCGAAGGTTCTCTTGCTCCATCGACCGATTCGGGTAGATCACCACGGCGACCCAATCCTGCTTGGGATCGCCGTGCTCCAGGAACCGGCCGATTTTCGACAGCAGGTTCGCATACACTTTTTCCGACGAGTAGTGCTGGGCCTCCCGAATGTACGCTGGATCGACCTCTGGATGACGAGGCAGAAACACGCCATCGAGCCGTACCGCGGTCTCTTTGTATTCGATCGCTTTCAAATCGTAACGCTCGGCATCGCTCTCAGGGCGACCGACAAGCTGAAAGAAGCTGCCGGGCAGCTCCTTGAAATAGCTGAAAAACAAGGAGTCGCGCTTCATTCATCCCACCTTGGTTCATCTGACTACGTGGTTACGCCATCACTTCCTTCGCCACCACACCCTTGACATCCGTTAGCCGCATGTCACGGCCGGCGTAGCGGAAGGTCAGTTTCTCGTGGTCCAGGCCCAGCAAATGCAGAATCGTGGCGTGCCAGTCGTGGATATGCATTTTGTCCTTGACCGCCTCGTAACCGTAATCGTCGGTTTCGCCGTAGGAGTAGCCGCCCTTCACGCCGCCTCCCGCCATCCACATGGTGAAGCCCTTGTTATTGTGATCGCGGCCGTCGCCGCCCTGGGCGTACGGGGTGCGGCCGAACTCGCCGCCCCAGAGAACAAGCGTATCTTTGAGCAGGCCCCGCGTCTTGAGATCTTGGAGCAGGCCGGCGATCGGCTTGTCGATGCTCGTGGCCTTCGTCGCGAGATCGGCCTTGAGGTTGCGGTGGTGATCCCAGCCGCCCGAGGTCACTTCAACGAAACGGACGCCGCCTTCAATGAAACGCCGTGCGAGCAGGCACTGCTTGGCGAAACCATCGGTGGCGTTGTCACCCATCCCGTAGAGCTTCTTGGTTGCGGCGGATTCATTTGCCGTGTCCATGAGCTTCGGCAAATCCTTCTGCATCCGGAAGGCGAGTTCGAACGACTCGATCGAACCTTCGACGGCAGCGTTGTGCGGGTCACGCTCCAGTGCCTCGCGGTTGAGCGACTGGATGAAATCGAGTTGCATCCGCTGCGTGTCGGTCGTCTGTTTCGGGTTCTTGATGTTGCTGACGTTGCCGCCCCCGCCACCCGGGCCGCCCATCGGCGGGCCGCCGAAACCGCGGAAACCGTTGTTGACCGGCGTGCCTTGATAGATCGCGGGCAAGAAGCAACTGCCGTAGTTGGTCGGCCCGCCGTTCTGGCCGGGCGGGTTGATGGTGACGAAGCCGGGCAGATTCTCGTTCTCGGACCCGAGGCCATAGGTGACCCACGAGCCGAGCGACGGGCGTTTGAATTGCGATATGCCCGTATGCAACTGCACGAAAGCCTGCGGATGGGCCGGCACGTCGGTGTGCATACCGCGGAGCAAGCAGAGTTCGTCGGCCTGCTTGGCCAGTTCGGGGAAAAGTTCGGAGATCCATTGGCCGCTCTTCCCGTGCTGGGCGAACTTCCAGGGCGATGCCATCAACTTGGCGAAGGAGGTTCGTGCTCGCGGCATCGTCTTGCCGTCGTCGCTGGCCAGCTTCGGTTTGTAATCGAAGGTGTCGACATGCGAAGGGGCGCCTTCCATGCAGAGGAAGATCACCCGCTTCGCTTTGGCCGCGAAGTGGGAGGCCTTGGCGGCCAACGGATTGTTCTTCTCGGTCGCCCAAGTCGAGAGACCGGCGAAGGCCAGATAACCGAAACCAGCGGACACCGATTGTAGGGCCGCGCGGCGGGAAAAGAACGAATGTTCAGAATTCATGAGTTGATCTCCAAGTGAGAACACTGAAGGTATTTGGTTAAGTTTGTTACCGGTGCGCGAATTCCGCGCTGGCGAACAGGGCCTGCGTCAGGGCCGACCATGTGCCTCGTTGCGATTGTCGTTTGCCATATTGTTCCAGGAAGCTCTGGGCTGCCGTCACTTCCTTCACGGTCGCGGGGCGTGAGAAGAACGTCAGGTAGGCCCGTTGAATCTTCTCGACGTCGCTGCCGGTCGTGGCCAGGAGTTTCTCGGCCGTCGTCTCCGCTTGCTTGATGACGAATGAATTATTCATCAGGTAGAGCGATTGCGCGGGGATCGTCGTGACGGCTCGTTCGCCCGTGATCAAACTGGGATCGGGGAAGTCGAAGAGCGAGAGAATCTCCGGCAGTTGATCGCGAACAATCGGCAGGTAAACGCTGCGATGCGGATCGGTCGCGAAGGAATCGATCGGCCGGAAACGGAGCGCGAGGCCGACGTTGCCGTCGCCGTTACGCCCCAGCGGCGAGCCTTCGGGCGCCTTGCTATCAAGCAAGCCGCTGATCGAGAGCATGGCGTCGCGGACCGACTCGGCTTCCAGCCGGCGTTTGCTCAGACGCCAGACCAGCACGTTGTCCGGGTCCTGTTCGTAGTTCTTTTCGTCATACTGCGACGAGAGTAGGTAAGCGTGGCTGAGCATCAACGATTTGATCAGCTTCTTGACCGACCAGCCGTTGTCGACGAACGTCGAAGCCAGGTGATCGAGCAAGGCGGGATGGCTGGGCTTCTGGCCGGAGGCGCCGAAGTTATCGGGCGTGACGACCAGGCCGCGACCGAAGAGGTGTAGCCAGACGCGGTTGGCCATGACGCGAGCCGTCAGCGGGTTTTCCGATGAGCCGAGCCAGTTGGCGAGTTCGAGCCGGCCGCTGCCGCGGGCGATCGTCGGTTGTTTGGCGACGAGCACTTGCGGCAGGCCGCGCTGCACGGTCTCGCCCGGCTGATCGAGTTCGCCGCGAATGTAGACTTTGCTGTCGGAAGTGAAGGTCTTTTCGCGGACGCCCATGGCCTGAAGTTTCGGTGTGCCATCGGCTTCATACATGGCCAATTGACTTTCGAAGGTCGTGATCTGAATCCGCAGGCGGATGCCGTTGAACGAACCGAACCGATCGGCCGCGGGGACCTTCTCCATCTGATCTTTGACGTCCGCCAATTGCTTTTCGATGGACGCTCGCCGGGTGGCCGTGAGCGGCTCGAGACCGGCAACAGCGTTGGATCCCTTCGGCAGATTCAACAAGTCGCTCGGGTGATTGTTCTGAATGACGCGCACCGTTCCGTAGCACGTTTCCGTGCTGCGGAAGATGCCGGCGAGGGAGTAATAGTCCTTCGTGGGAATGGGGTCGAACTTGTGATCGTGGCAGCGAGCGCAGGCGACGGTTAGCCCCTGGAAGGCCGTGAAGGTCGCGTCAATCTGCTCGTCGACCACGTCCATCTGGAACTGTTGCGGGTTGCGTTCATTGTGCGCCTTCGGCCCGATGGCGAGGAAGCCGGTGGCGATGAGCAACTCGGCCTTGTGGGCGTCGTCGCGCGGCCTGAGCATGTCGCCGGCAATTTGCTCGCGGATGAACTCGTCATACGGCTTGTCCTTATTGAACGCGGCAATCACGTAGTCGCGGTAGCGCCAGGCATTGCGGTAGGTGAAGTTCGCCTGCTTGCCGCTCGATTCCGCATAGCGGGCCACGTCGAGCCAGTGCCGGCCCCAGCGCTCGCCGAAGCGGGGCGACTCCATCAGCCGGTCGATCAGTTTTTCGAGAGCGGCCTTCGGCGAAGCGGCATGTTCCTTGACGAACGCATCAATCTCTTCGGGCGTCGGCGGCAGGCCGGTCAGGTCGATGCTGATGCGGCGCACCAGCGTATAGGCGTCCGCGTCGGCCACGGGCTTCAGGCCCTTGGCTTCGAGTTCCGCGAGCAGGAAGCGATCGACATCGCTTGTCGCCCAGGCGGCGTTCTTGACGTTGGGCACCGTAGGTTTCTTCACCGGTTGGAACGACCAGAACTGCCGGCCCTTCTCGATGTCGATTTCGTTCTTGGCCACCTTCGCGGAGCCTTCGCGTGGATCGGGAGCACCCATGGTGATCCATTTTTCGAAGTCGGCAACGATGGCGTCTTCCAGTTTCTTCTTGGGCGGCATCGCCAGATCATCGACGTGCTTCAACGCCTTCACCAGCAAACTCTTGGCCGCGTTGCCCGATATGAGCGACGGACCGTTGTCGCCCCCCTGCCGCAACCCGACGCGGGTGTCGAGACGCAGGCCGCCCTTTACCTTCTCGGACTCGGCCGAGTGACAGGAGTAACACTCCTTCACGAGCACGGGTCGAATGCTCTTCTCGAAGAAGGCAAGGCCCTCGGCCGTGGCAGGCTGTTCAACGACCGGCTGTTCTTTCTTGGGCTCGGTCTTGGGATCGAAGTTCTTCTTCATCCCGTTCGGCGGACCGAAGCGTTTGAACTCTTCGAGCGTGATCGATCCGTCCTTGTTCGTATCAAGCACGTTGAAGAGGAAGTCGCCCCCCTTGGCGTTGTCCTTCAGCTTGGGCGCGTTATCGGCGAACTTCTTCCATTCGCCCTTCGAGATTTTGCCGTCGCCATCGCCATCGGCCTTCTTGAAGACGATCTCGGGATCGATCTTCGGCGGCTGAGCCCCGAGATCGTCGCTGTTGCTGATGATCAGCGCGGTCAGCAAACCGAAGAGTGGGAACGTGAGTCGGTAGAGAGTCGACATGGAAAGACCCCTAGATGGCGATTACTTTTTCATCGGCAGCTTCATCCACTCCACGGCCCGTTGGCCGAAGAGCGGGAAGACGAACTTCTGACGTAACTCGGGCTTATAGTTGGCCGTGTAGAACTCCCGCTTGCCTTCACGGCCGTCGAGCGGGTACTCGATCTCGTCCTGATTCTTGGTTTCCAAAAGCGTATACGTTGTGGTCATGCTCGGCGCCTGGAAGCCGGGACCGCCCGCGGGACGTTGCAGCACCAATCGGCGCAGGACCTTGGTCTCGGTATCGATCTCCAGCACGGCGCTGCGCACCGCCGCCGGGAAGCGACCTGGCTTGAGGTTCGCCCGAATGATCTGAATCGACGAATCGGTCGGAGAATCCTCGCGTTGAAGATCAAAGTCGCGAAGCACGTCGCTGAGCAATTTATCCGGCTGCATGGAACAAAGATCACTGTAGACCGAGAGCCAATGCGGCGTTTCCGCTTGGGTCAAGAGAATGCCCTCGCGCGGGCCGAAGGTCATCCAGATCGTCCCTTGCTCGTCACGGCCCCAGTAGTTCTTCATGCGGGGGAAAGCCGGGAACGTTGTCTCCATCCAGAAGCGATCGCCACGGGTCCAGAGGCGGGTCTGCTTGGCCTGAGACACGAACGGATTGCTCTCGTCAGTCAGGTTCACTTCTCGCTGAACTTCGACGAGGTAACAGCGATAGACCGGTTGATGAAACGTCTTTTGGGTTTCTTGAAGCAGGGCCTGCGGGCTGGCTCTGAGCGGCTCATCGGTTTTCCAGAAGAACATGCCGGCCACGACGAGACAGGCGGCGATGGTCGTGAAGCCGATGGCCCAGGTCCAGCGTGACGAGCGAGTTCGAGGTACAACGGGTGCGGGAGGCGTCTCGGCGGCCCGTGTAGCGCGGATGCGTTCGATCAGGGCAGCGGCGTCGTAACGTTCCGCTTCACGCTCGTGATGAGCGTTGAGCAGCCGATCGAGGCTATCAGGAATCGGAGTGCCGTTGTCGTTCATCCGACTGTTTCAACCTGCTTTTTCTTCGAGGTAAGGAGCCAGTTCCGCCGCCATCGCTTGCCGAGCGCGATGAATCAGGACCCCGGCGTTTGTTGTCGTCAGGCCGAGCGTGTCGGCGATGTCTTGCACCGAATGATCGAGCATTTTCAACTGCAAGGCCGCCCGCTGGGTAACGCTCAGGTTCGCCATGCCGCGCTCGATCGCTTGTTCGAGTTCGCTCACCCGCATTCGCTCGTCCGGGGCGGGGCCGCGCGCTGGCAACAGGGCGCTGCCGAGCGGTTTGCCGTCGGGGCCGACGGCGTCGAGGCTCAGGAGCGACCGTTCGCGCTGAAAGCGATTGATGGAGGCATTCGTGATCGAGCGGTAGAGCAGTCGTTGGCCGTCGCGGGGGAGATCGTAAATATCCGCCTTCCGCAACAGCCGGCAGTAACAATCGTGGGCGACATCCTCGGCGGCGATCGGATCGCGCAGGATCGATCGCGCGAAGGCGACCGCCCGCGGCAACGTTTCACGCACCCAGTTGTCGAGAGCTTCCGCTTCCGATTGGCTCTGACTCGCCAAACCACACCTCAACCGCCCGCCGGCGGAAACGTCCACCCATGCATAAACCCGGACGCGGGCATGGTATTACAAGATACCTTAAAACGCGGTGAAGGTTTTCGCGAGTTCGAAGAAAGCGATTTCTAGTGCGCGAGCCGCTTCAACAGTTGCGACTTGAGAAAGCGAGCCTCGAGCCGGTCTGGCCAATCGGCTAAATAGGTAAAAACATAGCGATCGGGGACTTCGCAATGATCGACGCCGTAGAGGAAGCGTGAGAGCCAGAGCGCCCCTTCGAACGAATGCCCCGCTTCGAACGCGAGGACGGCTTTGAGGTAAGCGAATACGGGATGATCGGCTATCGATCGATCGGAAACGCCCCGGAAAGCGAGATAGGTCTCTTCGGCGTCGGTCCGGCGCAGCAGTCGCGCCAGCAGCGAGGCCGCGGGATCGTCTTTCAGGCGGCTCAGAGCGAAGAAGTAGGCCAATGCGCCGTCGGTGGATGGTTTGATGCGGGAGAGATAGGCCGTGGCAAACCAAACCTTATCGTCGGTGGTCCCCTTGCCAGGATGAGAGAGGACAAGAAGCGTCCGCATGATGCGTAGTTGAACGATCGCGCGAGTGTCGAAGGGAGTGGCGTTGATCAAGGAGGAAAAAGCGCTTAGCAAGGTGCTGAGCGATTGCCGGGCCGCCCGATCGTCACCTGCCAACGATTGGGCATAGGCAAGGGACCGCATGGCGCCCTCGTTGATGGTGAACGTGTTGTTCTCGGTTTTGACGCTCGCCAACTCCTTGATAAGAGGGATCGCCTCGGCGTACTTGCCGAGTTCGATCAAACTGCCCGCGCGCTGGCCGATGCGATCCTTCAGGAGGGTGGGTGAGTAATTCTTGGCGGTGCGAGCGATGGCCAGAGCCTGCTCATATGCCTTGTCAGCCTCCGCGACGCGGCCCAAACGCATTTCGAGTCGGCCGAGAATAGCAAGGTCATCCGCTCCCTCGCCGGTGCGCAGCTCGCCGGCTTTCTTGGCAACGTCCAGCCATTCACGCATCTGGACGACGCTTTCGCGATAGCGGCCTTGATCGTTCAACAGGGTGGCATAATTCCGCAGCGGGTACATGAAGTTCTCTGGAGCCGGCTTGGCGAGTTGGCGAAAGCGGACCAAGGACACCTGATAGATCTCCTCCGCCAGACCTTTCATGCCGGCTCCGTCACAGGCGACGCCACAACGATTCAGATCGACGGCGATCTCGAGTTCCTTGCCGCGTATAAGCGGAATGAGCTTAATTGCCTCACGAGTATCTCGTTCCGAAAACGACCTATTGCCTTGCTTGGCGTGCAGGATGCAGCGTTCGATCAGGAGGAAGAACCGCCAACGATTTTGCGGTCCAAATCGGTTCGCGTTGGCCTGCAACGCTTCATCGAGTAGCTCAATCGCTTCTTTCGGCTTTTTCAATGCCAGCAGAATCGAGACGTGATTGACAATCGCGATGCGGGCTCGGGGATGTTCGAGGCCGGCCGTCGCGCGCATGACTTTCAGGCACTCCGCCATCCATTTTTCGGATTCGACGAACTTGTCTTGGTGAGACAGGGCTGCACTGAGTTCGTGCAGGATCAAGACGAGATAAATGTTGTTCTCGCCCAGTTGATTGCGGGCGACCTTCAATGCCTCTTCGAGCGACTTCTGGGCGGCCACGTAAAAGCCGAGCGACTTGGACGTCAACCCGTCTTGAAAAAGCTCGACGGCCCGGAAGTTGTCTGCACTGCCTGTTTGTTTGACATACTGTTTAAGGTCAAGCAGTAACGGGAAGGCCTGCAACGGTTTGCCCTGATCGAAATAAAAGCCAGCCAGACCACCCTTGACAATGATGGTCTCGCGATGGAGCGGCCCATAGAGTTTGGTGCGCGCTTCCATCACGTTCTTGAGCAACGGCTCCGCTTCCGGCAGGCTGTCCATCGCCAGTACCCAGGCGATGTGCAAACGGGTGTTCACGGTCGCGGGGTCGTCCTTGGGCAGCTTTTCTTCCTGAATTTTGAGTGCCTGACGGTACATGCCCTCGGCCTTGTCGAAATCGCCGCGATCGAGATAAAGCCAGCCGATATTGAACATCGCCGCCGCCACTTCGGGGTGGTCGGGGCCGAAGGCGCTTGAACGCAACGACAGGGAATCCTCGAGAAGCTTGAGTGCTTTATCGAATTCACCCATGCCTCGATAAACGTCGCCGATGGTCGCCAGCAAGGTAGCCCGAACCAGCGGTTGATCCTTGAGTTCGACATTGATCTGCTTGCTGCCCCGTTCGAGAAGATCGAAGGCCGTGAGTTTGCGGCCCTGCTCCTGGCTCGATCGCAAGGCGTAACCCCCGAAATCGAACGGGTCGGAAACACGGAATAGGCTTGTCAGGAATTCAAGCGATTTGCGCGTACGGTACGCTTCGGAAAGTGCTTTGCCTTCTTCCTCTTTCGCTTTCAAGCTCGACGCAAGCGCCTTGGCTTCTTCTTCCTTGGCCTTGGCGCTGGCGGCGATGGCCTTTTCTTCTTCTTCCTTCGCCTTCTTCAGAGATCGGACCGCTTCTTGCTCTTTCTCCAGCGCGTTCAGCTTGGCGTCGCGCTCCAGCAGCACCAGCTTCGCGTTCTCGTTGGCGGTGACTTCCTGAGACCGGCGCGCTTCGTCGGCCTCGATGCGGGCGGCGTGCTCGGTTTTTTCGCGAACCAGTGCCTGCCGCCACTGAGACGTGATGACGACGAGGCTGGTCAGAATCAGGAAGAAGATGCTCGATAGGAGAAGGGTGACCGCCGGATTACGCGTCATCCATTTGCGGGCGCGACCGATGGGGCCGATCGGCCGGGCCAGGATCGGTTTGCCGTCGAGGAATCGCCGCAAGTCAGCCTGTAGATCGGCGGCACTGGTGTAGCGAGCGGCCGGCTCTTTGCGAAGACATTTCAGACAGATCGTTTCCAGATCGCTGGGGATTCCAGACGTCAGCCGATGCGGCGGCAACGGTTCTTGGTGGCGGACCTGATCGAGTGTCTCGATTTGCGAGGCGCCACGGAAGGGGGGCCGGCCGGTGAGGCAGTCGTAAAGAATGCCGCCCAGGGCATAGATGTCCGCGGCCGGTCCAACGTTCTTGGTCTTGCCGAATGCCTGTTCGGGGGCCATGTAGCTGGGCGAGCCCATGATGACGTTGGCGTGCGTCAAGCCTCCCTGCTTCTCGCCGGACATTGAGGGATCAAGTCTCTTGGCTAAACCGAAGTCGGTAATCTTGGGGGAATCATCCTCACCAAGGAGAATATTGCCCGGCTTCAAGTCACGATGCACAATTCCTTTTTGGTGAGCGGCCCCCATGGCGCCGGCCAATTTCTCGACCAATTCCGCAGCCGGGCGTGCGGACAGCAGGCCGTTTTTCAGTTTGCGCAGCCTTCGATCGAGCGCGCCTCCCGAACAGAATTCGAGTGAGAAGTAGGGAAGCCCGTCAAACTCACCGATTTCGTAAATCTGCACGATCAGTGGATGCTGAAGCGACGCGATGGCCTCGGCCTCGACACGGAAACGTTGGAGAGCATCCCGGCTGGCGTGACTGCCGGCCAGAATCATCTTCAAGGCGACGATGCGTTGGAGTTTTTCGTGCTTGGCGCGGTATACGACGCCCATGCCGCCGCGGCCTAGTTCTTCAAGGATGATGTAGCCGGGCGGCGAGGATGGCACACCCGCGCCCATCCTCGCTTGAGGGGCCGATCTCGGGGTCGTGGAAGCAACTTGAAGAGAACCCGTCATCGACTGAGAATCAGCGGGGGCGGCGGGAACCGTTGATGGTTCATCCGTCACAATTCGCGACGTCTTCGGCTTATGTTCGTTCATGGGCAATCCCTTGAGCAGGGGATTAGGGGGCAATCAGTGAGAATAGTTTAAGGGAAGTCATCAGAAAAATCTGCCAAGAAATCCTTGAAACAAATGCACATTCTTGTTCATCGTCCACGAAGTAGAAAAGTGAATAGCATACAACTGACTGTCCACGACTGCACGGCAACCGCCTTTCGGGAGAGAGTCGATGAATCCGCAAACGACGTTTCAACAAGCCATGGCCGAGACCGAGGCGTTCTACAAGGAACGCGGCATCTTTCAGGGCAAGTTCGGTTTTGGACGCAAACCGGCGTTGATTGTGATCGACATGTCTTACGGATGGACCGATCCCGCCTATGCCGGTGCTTCACTTCGGCTTGGCGTTACCCTTGATGCGATCGCGCGATTGCTGCCCGTCGCCCGCGCTAAAAAGGTCCCGGTGATCTACACGACGGCCCGCTGGATCGAGGAGCCCTCGTTCAAGTCGGCGTCGGAATTCTCCCCCCAATTTCGCAAGTGGGATAAGCGTGCCTGCATGATCGACGAACGGGTCAAGCCGTTGCCGGGCGAATACGTGATCGAGAAAGAGCATGCCAGCGCCTTCGCCGGCACCGCATTGACGGGACACTTGATGGGCCAGGGGATCGACACGCTGCTCATCACGGGATGTTCGACCAGTGCCTGTGTCCGCGCGACGGCGACAGACGCGAAGAGCGTGGAGCTGAAGCCGATTATTATCCGGGAAGCGGTGCAAGATAGGGCGGAGTTCGCCCATGAGTGGACGCTGTTCGACATCCAGGCGCGGTTCGCGGACGTGGTGGCGATCGAGGAGGCGTTGAGTTATCTGGAAAAGCTGCGAAGTGAATGACGGCGGCCAACGGGACGATGGCCGCCGTTCGAGAAAGTTACCAATCGCTGCCCATAACTTCACCGTCGTTGGGCAGGAGCGCCTGCTTCCAGGTGTTGGGGGATAGCGATCCCGAAATGCTGCGAACACTGCCATCCGCCATGGCCACATTCAGCGTCTGGTGAGGCGATTGAACCGTCAACGAGTTGCAGCATTCGGAGCCTTGGGGGCAGGCCGAAGCCGGTTTCGCGACTGGCCGAATCTGGAACATGAAATTCACTTCACTAGCAGGTGCGCCATTAGGACGTTGAATGGGTGTCGGAACACCGTCGATCGTAATAGTGTGGTTCCCCAGTGCAAAGGTAATTCCGAAATTGTGCACGCCGCCCAGGGATGGATTGTTGACAATATTGTTTGAGGGGAACCACGCCAACGTTGCCGCTCGGCCTCGCCCATCGCACCAAGAGTATGCCTCCGAGAACAATATGGTGTTGCCTGTTCCATCCCCGAAGGTGTCAAAACCCACCGGCGGCGCGGTGAATCCCAGCGTGGCACTCCCGTTCGAAAACGCGTTCCAATTAGCGAGGTAATTCGTGCTACCCCACTTTCCGCCGGATTGGGTGTAGACGAAGCCCGACTCCCTCGCTTGCGGATCCGACCCCACGCTTGGATCGGAGTTGCAAATGAGCATTTGGAATTTGGTTCCCCTTCGTTCGGGCGTCCAGAAACCTGTTAAACCAGAAATGGGGCCGCTTCCGGGAGGGTTATAAACGGGTCCCACATAATTAGATAACACTCTACGGGGGGGGATCCAAGTGTTGGTTCCCGCATCCGGTGTCGTCGGAGTTACCATGCCCGGAGTGCTGGAAATGGTAATGGTTTGCCCATTTCCATTAACGGTGGTCGAGGTCGTGCCCGGGTCCCAATAGGGCGTGTAAACGGCGGGATACCAGACGGATCCGGTCACGCTGGCAGGCGCGTGAACTGTGTTCTGAGCGGGAGTCACCAAAGTACCGGTTGCGGCATAGCTGCCGTTGCGTCCGTTGTTTCCGCGTGCCCTTGAGGTTTCGTCGTAAATCTCATCGTACATGTTATGTTGATCGACAAAAGGCATCAAATGCACAAACCAGCTTCCATACACCGTTGTCGAGCTCTGCCCGATAGCCGCGCTTCCTCTAACTAGAGGAAAAAGGCCGTTGTAGGTCGGCGTGGAGCCATACTCCGTATGAAACGCCTGCACTGCCAACGCCAACTGTTGCAAGTTCTTTTTGCACTTCATGCTGTTCGCTGAGTCGCGCACCCGCTGCACGGCCGGCAATAACATGCCGATCAAGATAGCGATAATCGCGATGACTACGAGCAACTCGATCAGCGTAAAGGCTCTCCGCCATGCACGAGTCATAAACAGCCTCCCAAAGAAGTGTAAGGGGAGATTCGAGAATCTTTGAAGATCCTTAGAATTTGATATGAAGTTATCATACAGCAAGTTCATCGTCCAGACAAAACTATTTTTTGAATCAAACTGAGAAGATCGACATCCACAATACGTGCGTTCACTAATTTCAGCGAAGCGATTCACGAATCTTCGGGCATCTTGAATGCCGCGAACTCCTGTGTCTGATTCGGTTCGGGGCTGATCGGGCTCTTCATCGGCAGACGCATGATGAATTTGCTGCCCTTGCCGATGATGCTTTCGACCGTGATGTCGCCGCCATGTTCGCGAAAGATCTTGCGGCTGACGGGTAGCCCCAGGCCGGTGCCGCGCGAACCCTTCGTGCTCACAAAAGGCCGGAAAATGTCGTTGATATTGTCAGGTTCGATGCCCGTGCCGCGATCAACAACCACCACGCGAACCCACTCGCCGTCGGGCTCAAGCAACGATTGCACGCCGACGTAGAGATCTTCGCGGCCGTCGACGGCATCAAGCGCATTGCTGATGATATTCAGGACGGCCTTGTGGATGCCATCGGGATCGCACGGCACGGGGGGCAATTGAGCCGCCAGTCGCACTTCGAGGTTCACCTCCATTTGCTGAGCTCGCCCGCGCACAAGATCTACAACATCTTGGATCACTTCGTTCAAGTCGCTCATCTCAATCGAGGGTTCGCGTTCTTTCGAGAAACTCAGCATGTCCATGACCAAGTCGTGAATCTTGCCCTGGTTCTTCTCGACGAGCTTCCAGCCCTTGCGCAAGATGTTGTCGTCATTATCCGCCAGGCCGGAGCGAACCATGTCGCTGCCGAAGAAGATCCCCTGCATGATGTTCTTGATGTGATGCGACAGGGCCGCGATCGTCTGCCCAATGGCCGCCAATCGCTCGGAATTAACGAGAGCGTGATGGTAGCGAGTCTCTTCGACAGCCAGAGCCGCCTGATGGGCGATGGCGATCGCCAGAGCGAGATGGTCCTCCGTGAGCTTGCCGACAGCGTCTTCCCGGCCCGTGGCAGCGAGTTCCTTGATGTTCGTCATCGTGTCGAGGAATAGCACGCCATGCGTCTCGTGCCGGCCCTTCATCGGCACGCAAATGGCCTCGCGGATACGGAATCGTTTGATGCTCTGGCCCGCCGCGAAGCGATCATCTTTCCCCGCATCGCTGATCAAGACGCCCTGTTTCTCCTTCAACACATAGTCCATGATGGTGTGGCTGACGTCGATTTTCTCGTCGGCATTGACGCCGGCGCGGATGCGGACGGACTTCGGCTCGAACGCGCCCGTGTCCTCGTTGCGAAGCATGATGCAGCCATGGTCGGCCTCAATGCTGCCGAAGATCAGATCCATGATCTTGTCGAGCAGCTGGTCAAGATCGAGGATGTGACTGACCGCCTGAATCGTCTCATACATGATTGAGAGATTGGCGAGACGATCCTTCAACCATTGCGTGCCGGCCCGCTCCGGCTTGGCGAGAATGTGGCTTCCCTCGTCTTCCCCGATCGTCTTGACGATGGCGGAGGAGAAGGCGACATCTTGCTTGGTGACGAGCCGGATGCGGTCGGCCAGGTCGCTCGTGGGTGGATTCGCCAGCCGGCTGGGGCTGAAGACAAGAATGCTTTGACCGACTTGAATATGGTCGCCCGGATGGAGGACGACTTCTTTAATCGTGCGGGTATTGACGACCGTGCCGTTGGCGCTGCCGACGTCGCGGATCCGGAACGTGCCATCGCCGACGGGGGCAATCTCCGCGTGCCGTCGCGAGATTTCGGTATCGTGCAGGCAGATGACGTTGCCGCGATCACGGCCGATGCCGCTGGCCCGGTCGAGCAGTTCAAACTGCTTTCCCTCATCCGTTCCTTTGATGACGATCAGACGCGCCACGGCCGACCTCCGCCCACCCCGCTTGGTTGTCTACATCATATAGATCTGAATGCCGATCGATGCCGAACACGCGGGCGGAGAATTTGCTTCTCCCCTTCGCGCTTCCACCATGATAAGATAATGGCGTTCCAAACTGGGAGTATTTCATGAATCGGTTGATCGTGCTGCTGATGGTCAGTCTAATCGCGTTCCCCTCGGCGTTTGGTGCGGATGAGAAGCCGACGCCCGCGCGGGAATCGCTTCAGCCGTTCCAACTGCTGATTGGCAAATGGAACGCCGCCGGCATTCCCGAGGGCACTCCCGACGAGCGGCAGAAGGGCCACTGGTCGGAAACGCTCGACTGGAACTGGCAATTCAAGGGGCAAGACGCGTGGATCGCCGTCGCGTTCGAGAAGGGCAAGTTCTTCAAGAAGGGCGAACTTCGGCCGCTGCCCACGAAGAACACGTTCCAGTTGAAAGTGACCACGACCGACGACAAGACGCTCCACTTCGAGGGCGTCTACAAAGACAAATACCTTTCCGTCGAGCGGGTGGACGACAAGACGAAAGAGACGCAGAAGCTTCTTTTCGCCCTGCTGCACGGTAATCGCATCACCTACTCGTATGAAGTGAAGCCGGCGGAGAAGACGTTCTACACGCGTGTCTACCGGGTCGGCGCCACCAAGGACGGTGAGCCGTTCGCCAGCATTGGCGCCTCCGAAAAAGAATGCGTCGTCAGCGGCGGCGTCGGCACCAGCACCGTTACTTACAAGGGCAAAACCTTTTACGTCTGCTGCACCGGTTGCCGCGATGCGTTCTACGACACGCCCGAAAAGTACATCGCGGAGTTCGAAGCGAAACGCGCGGCGAAGAATAAGTAAAACGCCAACTTTTTTTGGCGAGCGTCGAGCCGTAAGGCCGACGTGGAACCGTCAAAAAGCAAACACGTCGGGCTTACGCTTCGACGCTCGCCTTTCTCTGATCCTCCCCCGGAGTTACACGTGCGGTCCTCTCTCACGATTGTCGCCCTGTTTACACTCATCTCCCCTCTCTCCGCGGCCGAGTTCGAACTGAAAGACGGCGACAAAGTCGTCTGGCTCGGCAGCACGCTCATCGAACGCGAGCAACGCTACGGCTATTGGGAAACGGCCCTGACCGCCCGCTGGCCCGAGCGCAAGATCACCTTCCGCAACCTTGGCTGGAGCGGCGACAACGTCTTCGGCGAAGCCCGCTTGGCCTTCGACATCAACAACCCCGCCCTCGGCCTAAAGCGCATGGTTGATCTGACGCTGGCCGAAAAGCCAACCGTCATCTTCATCTGCTATGGCACGAACGAATCGTTCGAGGGTGAAGCGGGATTGGAGAAATTCACGAAAGGGTACGAGA
>Ga0105048_10005220_pt1 | contig 21036 bp, 21 predicted proteins | sample MAT05_FD_78382 | JGI IMG/M metagenome (GOLD analysis project Ga0105048, IMG submission 78382) | Freshwater microbial communities from Lake Fryxell liftoff mats and glacier meltwater in Antarctica - MAT-05 | ecosystem: Environmental > Aquatic > Freshwater > Ice > Liftoff microbial mat | place...
ACACGAAGTCGAAAGGCCAAGTTTATCCTGCACAATACATGCGGTAGTTGGTAGAAAAAAATCGGGACTTTGCGTGCACAATAAAACAAAATCTATAGTTGACTTATCGATTCCATGCTCGTGAAATAATTTTTGACAAGCGCTGATCGCCATATCGGAAGTAAATTCGTCAGAGGCCGCAACGTGTCGGTTGTGTATTCCAATCTTTATAGCGATCTTTTCTGCTGAAAGTTGTTTTGTTTCTGCCACAAGGCTTTCATTTGAAAGAACCCCTACGGGTAGATAATAGGAAATGGCTTTAATGTAAGCGTTCATTTTTACTGAATTGAAAACCCTCCGTCCATTACGAGACTAGAGCCGGTAACCCACCGACTTGCGTGAGAAAGAAGATATATACATCCATGCGCTACGTCTGAGGGCTCCCCGTATCCAAGCGGGTATTTTTTCTCATCCTCTGCAAGCTGTTCCTCTGAAACGCTACCATTAGACCACATTTCCGTCCTTACCATTCCCGGAAGAATACTATTTACTCTTATCTTTTTTGGCGCAAGTTCAAGCGCCATCACTTTCTGAATTCCTTCAATTGCGCCCTTGGAAGCACTGTATGCCGCGTTGCCAACAGTTCCAACCACATTTCCGCCAATAGACGAAATAAATACAATTGAAGCCTCGTTGGCAATTAATTTTTTTTGGATAAGCTTATTAACGAGCAGAACCTGACCAATAAAATTTGTTTCCATCACTTCCTGCAAAACTTGGCGGTTGAGTAATCGAAATGGAATCGTTTTCATAATACCGGCTGATAAAACCAATCCATCTATTTTTTCGGTCCCAGCTACTAGCGCATTCAATTCTTCTTCACGGTTGAGGTCGGCTGCAAACATTTTGTGGTCTCCCGGCGATAAACTTTTTATTGTTTCATGCAGACGATCATTATTACGCCCAGTAATAATTGCTGTTGCTCCGGCATTAGAAATTTCAATGGCTATTTGACGTCCAATGCCTGAAGACGCACCTGTTACCAAAATCTTTTTCCCCGCAAGGGCAAATGCATTACTCATAGCTGACCAATTTTGATAGGTGTATGTCTGAACTTTCAAAATATAAACTTCCCCACGAAAGACCAACCCCGAAACCACAGAGCACAATCTGTTTGCCATTTTCAATTTTTTGTAACTCAGTTACTATTGTGAGTGGAATAGTAGCACTGCTTGTGTTCCCAAAATTTTCGAGAGAATAAGGGACTTTTTCCTTTGGCAGTTTTAATTTTTTTCGAATGGTTTCATTCATCATCATATTGGCTTGATGAAACACAAAATAATCAATTTCCTCAGTAGTTTTGCCTACAGCATTTATTACATCGTTCACGGTTTGCGGTGCTTTGCTTATTCCGAAAGAAAAAACGTCCATACCGTCTAAAGCCAACTGCAATTGACTTCTCACGATACCTGGTTCAGTTTCGATTTCTTTAAGAGAATCCTTATTAAATGCTTTTCGTAAACCTCCCCCAGGAACAATGATAGCCTGCGCACCAGAGCCATCTGAATTCAGATCACAGGTTATTCCTTTTGTTTCAGTTTCATAATGTAGTGCGGATGCTGTCCCTGCATCCCCAAACAGAGGATATGTCGATTTATCGTTCTTTGAACATATTCTCGAGATAGTATCGCCAACCAACAACAGCCCTTTTTTTATATTTCCGCTTTGCATCATCGACGCCAGCACGCTCAAACCGTAAATGTAACCCGAACAGCCCAAAGAAATATCAAGCGTGAAACAGCGGGTTGATAAGCCCAACCTTTGCTGAAGCAATGTAGATGTAGCCGGCAGTAAATGATCTGGTGTTTGGGTGACAAAAATCAATGCGTCTATCTCTGATCGATTCCAGTTCAAATCGTTGATCAACACTTCTGCTGCTTTAAAACAAAGATCTGACGTGCAGATATCTGTATCACCGCAAATATGCCGACGGTGGATACCTGTGGCTTGTATCAATTTCTCAATATCCCCAATTTTAAATTGTGAAAGACTTAGGTTGTCCTCGACCATGGAAGGCACACAGGCACTAATTCCTTTTATCGCAACGTTTGGAATCTTAAGAATAGGCATTTTATTTTTTAGCTATTACTTTGTTATAAATGTCGTTCACCGTCACAGACGAACGGATGTCTTCGCCAGTTAATTTCACTTGATACTCTTGATCCACCATTGCAATGATGCACAACGCAATTAAGGAACTCCACTCTTCTATTTCGCGAAAGGGTTTTTCAAGTTGGATAGTTGCCGGATCGGCTTCATCAAATTGTTCCCTGAATTTTTCCAAAAAAAATGTATTCTCCATTAGCCGTATTTTTAGTTAATTGTTGCTTTTAAGTTTGTGTTCGCGTTTAATGGTTTCCCATTTGTCAATGATCTCTTTATTCACATGAACCTGATCAACGATCTTACAAGGATTACCAAATGCTGTTCGACCAGCTGTTACGTTTTTGGTAATATAACTAGCCATGCTTATCAAAGCTCCAGGGCCAATCTCTTTTTCTTCGGCAATGGCCGAATGCGCCCCAATAAAAGAATACGAGCCCAGCATTACCCTTGCAGTAGTTACACTAAGTCCTGTTATTAGTACACCCTCGCCTACTAAATTAAACGCGCCAATAATTGTATTCGCTTTTACAACACAAAAATTATGCATTACTGTATTGCATCCTATTACTACGCCCGGATCAATAACACAACCATGCCCTATGGAAGCGGTAGAAAACACTTTAGCTGTGGGCGAAATGAGTGTCTGATATCGCTCAGGCGAAAGACCAATGCGTTTTAGGATCTCATAACGCGTGAGTCTTGAGGCGTGCGATCCAATCCCCATCACAAATTTTACCTTTTGATCAAAAGTCGATACCAAAGACAGCGGACCCAACACTTGATAACCACCAACAAATTTATTTTGCATCGCTTCATTGTCATCAAGAATCCCCAGCACCTCAAAGGTATTTGCGATTTTATTTATATCAAGAACAATGTCTATAATTTCAGGGAAAGGGCCTATTCCAATAAAAACAATTTGTTGCATGGGGTCTTTCATTTACGAATATTATCCATTAAATATGTTAATGGCAGAAATCACTCTATCAACTTCATTATCTGAAAGCTCGGCGAACATTGGCAATGTCACACAATGTTCGGCTAGGTACTCTGATTTGGGAAAGTCCCCTTTTTTATAGTTCAAATTTTCATAGGCCTTTTGAAGATGACATGGCACGGGATAATGGTAGGCAGCGGTAATATTATTATTGGCAAGATGTTTAACAAAAGCTTCCTTGTAATCTGTGGTAATGACAAAAAGGTGATATATTCCGTCTGACCATTCAGGCTTTTCCTGCAGAGTAATATTTGGATTAGAAATAAGCGAACGGTATTTTTCTGCGATTTCTCGTCTACGGTTATTCCATCCTTCTAAATACTTAAGTTTTACACTCAAAGACGCGCCTTCGAGTCCTCCCATGCGATAGTTGTATCCTATTTCGTCATGATAATAACGAACAGTACTTCCATGATTTCTCAATGATTTAAGATGTTTGGCGTACTTTTCATGATTTGTAGTGATTCCACCGGCTTCGCCGCATGCGCCAAGATTTTTACCAGGATAGAAACTATAACAAGCCATTTCACCAAACGTACCAACTGTTTTTCCTTTGTAGCGTGCGCCCTGCGCCTGAGCTGCATCTTCTACAAGAAACAATTTATGTTTATCGCAGATGGCTTTTACAGCGTCAATATCGAAAGGCTGACCATACAAATGGACACCTATGATTGCTTTTGTTTTCGACGTGATGGCTGCTTCAATCTTGGTTGGATCTATTTCCCAACTATCATTACAATCAACAAACACAGGCACTGCGCCTGCATGCGATACACCCCAAGCAGTAGCTATAAATGTATTTGCAGGAATTATAACTTCGTCACCCTGACCAATACCCAGAGCCAACATAGCCAAATGCAGCGCGATGGTTCCATTACTTACGCCAATTGTAAAGTCACAACCAATGTAGGTTGAGTAGGCTTTTTCGAATTCTTCGACAAAGGGCCCACCAGAGAATGCTGTATTTTCATAAACCTTTTCGAAAACTTCAAAAATTTCTTTTTTAACCTGCTGATGTTGTTGTTTTAAATCGAGACAGGGGATTTGTTGTTCCATGCTTAGTGTAATTATTTAAATTTGTTTTAAAATTCGTGCTGGGTTTCCTGCCACGACAGTGTTTGCCGGAACATCCTTTGTTACCATTGCGCCAGCACCTATTAAAGCGTTTTCGCCAATTGTAATTCCACACAAAATTGTAGCATTACTGCCTATGGACGCGCCTTTTTTTACCGTTGTTTCTACCAAAATCCAATCAGCATCGTTTTGTTGCGACCCATCAGGATTAGTTGCACGAGGAAAAAGATCATTTGTAAACATTACGCCATGACCAATAAAACAATTGTCTTCTATATGAACACCTTCGCAAATAAAACTATGTGAAGATATTTTACAATTTTTTCCAATCGAAACTCCTCGTTGGATTTCTACAAAAGTACCAACTTTACTATTATCATCGATGCTGCAGCCATAGGCATTTACAAAATTGAATATCTTTACATTGTTCCCTACCTTAACATTCACAAGACTTTTACGGGGCTCTTCTACATTTAAAATTTCCATATTTACAATAGTATTTCTGCTCCTTTTTGTTTGATTGATTTCTGTGCCGCCTCCAATATTTTTACCACATCTAAACCCGATTCAAAATCAGACACAGGCTTTGTGCCATTTTGGATCGAGCTCACAAAATCGGAGGCCATGCCAAACAGCGCTTCCTTTGCGTCCACCTTAGGAATAAAAACATCCCCCGCCCTGTAATCGACGAGCACTTTCATTTTTTCCTCATCGGTTTTGTGATCATAACCCGTGTCGTAGAGCCTTATTTTTTCGGTTGGTTCGAGATCGTTAAACACCAGCATTTTTCTATCTCCACCAATCAGCATCATTCGAATCTTTACCGGTGAGGTCCAAGAGCAATTGAAGTGGGCAATAAATCCTGATCTGTAATTTACAGTTAGGTAAGCGATATTCTCAATATTATTTCCAGTGTGCGACACACCAGTAGCATTAACACTGTAAGGTTTTTCGCTTATCAAATAATTAAGAATTGAAATATCATGGGGCGCCAGATCCCAAAGAACATTAACATCAGATTGAAAAAGCCCGAGATTGATGCGTGTCGAATCAAAATAATGTGCGTTTCCGATCGTGCCATCAGCAATCAGCGACTTAATTTTTTGTACGGCACCCGTATATAAGAAAGTGTGATCAACCATGATAAGAAGTCCTTTTTCTTTTGCAAGTTTAATCAGATCTTCCGCTTCCTTTACTGTTGAAGTCATCGGTTTTTCTAGCAGTACATGTTTTCCGTTTTCTAATGCCTTTTTTGCAAGATTAAAATGTGTGAAAACAGGCGTCGCTATAACAACGGCGTTTATTTCTTCGGATAACAAAATTTCGTCTGGATTGGTTGTAACTGCTATTGCAGGATAGTTTTTTGAAACCAGTGAAAGCCGCTCTAAGCGTAAATCTGAAACCGTTTTGACTTTACAATTGTTTACCTGCGAAAAATTCCTAACAAGATTCGGACCCCAGTAGCCATAACCTATTATTCCAACATTAATCATTTATTTTTTATTTTTTACTTGGCTATATTCAACCAAAATTAATACTTATTTGTTAAACCGCTTCGCTAAAATACCGGGGGATGCTAAAAGAACTCCACCGATATTCATTTAACCCATAATTGTCAAAAAAATCTGATGCGCTCATTTTGTTGAGTTTATTAATAAAGCTTTTTAACTCTTGATAGTTTTGCGCACTGATTTTGTCTAGTCGCTCATCCGAAAAAAAATTTGCTAAATAACCCATGGGTGCAAATAGTGTTTTATATCCCCCATAAAGCCTCTCTGCCTGCGTGCTGCTGTAAACCGAAACGCCAATTTCGCAGAGATCGAAGCAGGCTTTAGAGGGTTTGTCAAACGGAGCAAACCCAACGCTCGCGCCGAAAATATTTTTATAATAGTTTACCGAAAAATCAAGGTGTTTTTTCTCAGATTTTTCGAGCGGGTGCAAATAAATAATTATGCTACTGTCTCGGCTTTCGTCGCAGTATCGTTTTAAACCTTCAACTAAAAGCTTTTCAGCGAGAAAATCGTCCTTTGCGTATTCACTAGGATGTTGAAGATACTCTCTGAGAGCCATGCCGCTGCTAATCAAACCAATCGCATGCGGGGGAACCGCTTGACTATTGTTTATTTTAATCGCATTAAACGCGTAAGGAGGCCACAACTCTGTCGTGTTTACGATCCAATTGGCTTTCATCTTTTCGTATTCGCTTCTCTGGTAAGGTGCTGTAAAAATAAACTTGTCGCAGATTACTTTTTTATAAAGTGTGGAAATGGGATTGCTTGAAGGTGTGAGGCTAACAATGACCTTTAGGTTTTTTTGCAAAAAATAAGATAGAAACATGATGTCTTTTTCGAAAGCAGAAAAAATCAGAATCTCCTTACAAGCATACTTTACAAGGGTGCTAGTTAAAAGCTGGTCTTCGGTAAGCTCGAGCATGATGAGCGAGACTTTTGCCTTATCTTTCCTAAACCATGAAATAGGGAAAACAATACAAAAAACCAAAAACAGCATTAACGAATTAAATACTTTGAGCGCAGTGTTACTTTCGTTGTACAGCTGGTCTCTGAAAATAAATACCTTGTTTTGTTTACCAAGATGTGTTAGGTATTGAAAATTACTCTCATAATAGCTAGTTAAGAGATCGAAGGTGAAAGAGTCGGTATTGCCACTTAATGCACTTTTTTTACTTTTCCATAAAAGCACAAGACTGGCTTTTAAATAACGGAGTGGACTTAAAAAAGAATACAATTCAATCTCGGTATAGCGGTATGAAAATTTGTTAAAGATGTCACTAATCACGATCTGTTCTTTCTTTAAACCAAAAAGACTTAAAAAAAGACAACGCAAAAAAAACAAAAAAACATTAGGCATAAAACACATCGTTTCCGCTTAAGGGAGTTCCAGGGTTTAAGTCTTTAGTCGATTTTTTTCCTAGAATATTATCCCAATATTTCGGAGCCAGTCCATCGCCGGGGCGAATGATCCTTAAATTAATTTCACTAAAAGTATCTCCTGCTTTAATGGGTTGTGATACATAAATGGAGCGTTTAAAAAAAACACTTTTTACTTCGGCCTGCTGAACGCCGTAAGTCACTTTTCCTAAGGCAAGAAACGCGCGCTCACTTTCCACTACCAATGCTTTTAACTCTTCGGGCTCGAGCGAAAATGCAGAATCCACGCCTCCGTCGGCGCGACGGAGGGTAAAATGTTTTTCTATGACCCTTGCGCCAAGCGCCACCGCCGCAATACTTACGCCTATTCCCATGGTATGATCCGAAAGTCCAACAATGCAATTGTGCAACTGCGCAAGGTGAGGGATTGTCATCAGGTTTGTATTTTCAGGCGTTGCCGGATAGGTGCTTGTACATTTGAGCAACACAAAATTTTCGCACTTTTCTTTCCGAAGGAGACTTACAGCCTCGTCAACGTCTGCAATTGAAGAAACACCTGTTGAAATAATTATTGGCTTACCGGTTCGCACAACTTTTCGTATCAGGGGCAAATGCGTGTTCTCAAAAGAAGCAATTTTATAAGCAGGCACATTTAGTGTTTCTAAAAAATCAACGGCTGTTTCATCAAAGGGCGAGCTAAAAGCAATGATACCGCGCTTAGCAGCATGATCAAAAATAGGCTTATGCCATTCCCAAGGCGTGTAAGCCTGCGTGTAAAGTTCGTGCAACTCTTTTCCATTCCACAACGAATTTTCATCACGAATGGTGTAAGCGCCTTTCATGGTAATGGTATCCGCGGTGTAGGTTTGCAGTTTGATGGCGTGCGCGCCAGCGTCAGCTGCGGCATCCACAATAGCGATGGCACGGTTGAGCGACTGGTTATGATTACCGCTCATTTCAGCAATAATAAAAGGCTTGCTGTCTTTGCCGATGGTAAAATTTCCGATATTAAAACTCATAGCTTATTAATTAATTTGTCTTACTAAAACAAAAGCTTCTGCAAAGGGTCTACCAATAGAGATGCCCCAGCGTTGTGCCTGAATCTTTAATGCCTCTGGTGATCTTGGGTGTGGATATTTCCTTTTTTCAAATTCGTAATTCTCCATGCCCCGAACTTTAGCGTTTATGTTTTCTTCCGATACTTCGAAGAACAGGTTCGGAATAAAATGCCTCGGATCGGTTGAAGCCCGCCATTCGGTGCCTGATGGGGTTTCAAAAGTAATAATGGTTTTTACTTTTTCATTTTCCATCGGTCGTGTGCAGGTCACCACAGCTTCAAAGGTGCGCTGGTGGTCAATGTTTAAATCCCCACCGTGATGGGTATAAATAACGTCCGGTCGAAATTGTTCTTTTTCTTTTTCGACGATTTTAATAATGTCCAATAAATTTACACTGTCAAAGCGGTTATCGGCCAGTTGGTGAATGCTCACCGAATGATAACCGATGCAGGCCTGCGCCGCGTAGATATTTTTGCGATGAATCTCCAATTCCTTTTCCCATTTGTCATGACCACTTATTTCGGAGCGCGAAGTAATGCCTTCTCCTAATATCACTACGTGCGTTACGACCTTGTTTTCTAAAATAAGTTTGTTCATGGTGGCGCCAAGGCCTAGAAGCTCATCGTCTGGATGCGCTACAACTATCATTATTCGTTTGTTATTAAACTGCATCTAAATCGGCTAAAGTTGTTTTTATATTTTTATCAAAATTATATCCTTTTTTGGAAAACACTAGCAACTCATAAAATTCTCCTGTTTTATTAAAATGGTTTTGCCCAAAAAAGGCTAGGTCATCAGCGAAATCGTCCTGCCAAAGATCCAGCTCATCGCATTGTTTTTCGCCGGCCATCTGCTTTGCGCTATTAATTAACGACAAGCGAATACCGTCATCCATAGCGTTATAGTCAAGTAACTGGCAGCGGTTCATCGAACCTTTGTAATAACCAAGAATCACAAATCCTTTTATTTTTCCCGCGGCATCGAAATAAGCCAGCGCATTATATTTTTTATACGGCCTTGAAAAAAAACGCCATTGCAACCACGCAGGTGTTCTTTCAAAATACGATGCGTAGGCATTTGTTGCCAAGAGTTGATCAATTCCTGGCTGATCAATAAATGAAAAAATTTCCCTGACATTTGTGTCTTGCGCGCGTTGATGAAGGTCTGTCGCCTTATAAAATTCAGCTTTTTTTAATAGTTTCCATCCGGCTTTATAATGCCCCGCTACACTCCCCTTATTTAAGCCATGAGGATAACTTACTGCAACATCGTTTTCGTCTTTGCTGTTTATAATCACCCGCATAAGGTCAGCATATAGGCCTTGGTTGCGGTAATCACTATCGATCATGCCATTTACGCCAACACCACATATATAACTTTTACGCCCATCAATGAGTTTGTTTTTTGCCAGCCCATAAATACCAGCGTATTTGTTTTCAGTGGTGTCAATCAACGCGTAATTGTTACAAACACCATATGGATTTTTATTGTAAAACCAGTCGAACCAAACGAAATCAAGCTGCGGTCTTTTTCCAAAACATTTATGAAACAACTCAAAATATTGATTTGTTTCCTCAAGATCTAGGTTATCAAGGAGCTTAACTTCGTAGAGTCGCCCATTCTTTTTAAAGCTGTTTATTGTGTGGTGACGGGTCTTATCGGTTACATACAACCTGTAATAGTCCGCTTCTTTTGATCCGTGTGTTTCCGAAAAACCACTTTTAATAAAACTTTTATAAGATGCAGGATTGTTTGTTTTTATATACGAAAAGATAGTGTCTCCCTTCGATTGCGCTAGATAATCTGTGCAGGCCATTTTTAAAATCTTACTGCTGTATGACCGACCTCTGAAATTTTCATCTACAGAAATATCAATTATGGTTTCTTTGCTTTTTTCAATTCTTACTTGGCCTACAGGTAGAGATTCATCATTAAAAAAAAGGTATAAAAAGCAGTTGGACGATGCTAAACGGGCATGGAACCATTTTAAATGGTCATCGTACCGAATTAACTCCTGCTTAAACGAATGCGCTCTCACCATCGGATTATTGACCCATTTGTAATAGGTATCCGAATCTTCGCCCTTTGCAAATCTAAATGTCAGTTCCATAAAGATCTCGTTATTTCTTTAATCCGTTCTCCGGAGCGACCGTCAATTAATAGTTCTTGATTCTTCACATAACTTCGCGCAAGGCTATAATTGGTAAAAGCCTCCTGCATTGTTGCCTTGAGAGTATTTTCTGGTTTAACAGTTATATCCCCCATGCCCAATACACAATTTGCAAGCACCAAGCCTTTATAAATTCCTTGTTGATTGTCCGCCGTAACAAAGCAGGCCACAGGAACGCGTACTGCAAGCGCTTCATACACAACTGTGCTGGCCGAACAAATAAACATGGACGTGTTTTTAATCAAATCTATTATTTCTGAGGCGTTTAATGATTGTTTGACATGAATGGCTAGATTGGAGTGGTTTTTTGTGAAAGCTTTTAGTTCGTTTAGTTGCGAAAAAGCAGTTCCTATTAAAAGGTTAATTGATGTTGTCTTGTGCACTGTGTGTGTGATGGCCATTAACAACTTTAAGGTGTAATTGTGCGGATCAGCGCCACCCATGCTAATCGTTAAAGACTCTAAATTGTCTTTAACTGAAGCCGTATGATGCGTGTAAAGGAACTCTTCCCGTAAAAGCGCATACTTACTTCCCGTTAATAAACGTGTTTGATTGTGAAAAACAGAAGTTGAATAGTCCGCGCCAACTGCATGGTTAATGACAACGTCGGAAAAAAACTCGTTTCCAGCTAAGTCATCTATCTGGATTACTTTTTTTCGCAATTTTTTTAATTGTTTCACGTATGTGTTGTCGAACCAATACCCGTCTAGCACCACGGCGTCGTAACCGTGAGCATGTTGAATATCGAATTGACTTTTCAACTCCAAGACTTTTAAGCCCGCTGCCGAAATCGCCTCCTTAACCTGCTTATCCGGCATGAAGATTGCAAAGCCCAATTCAAATTCGCCTTTCAGCATTTGTGAAATCGCAACGCATCGCATTACATGTCCCATGCCGATTTTGGACGATCCATCTGCCCTTAGCACTATACGTTTCAACTTTTTACGACTTTAGAAATAAGGTATTGTGTATAAAATCTTGCCCCTCTGTAATTAAGGTGATCCAAGTTCTTAAAACATGTTGAATCTAAACTGATGTTGGTTTCAACGATGTCTATACCAAGGGCGGCGCATTTCCCTTTTAATTCCTTATACCGGTGCTTAAATTCGTTTGTAAAAAAATCTTTTAACTTAAAGGTAGGGGGTTCGATGACAACTACACGAATATTCTGATCTTTGTATTGCTTAACAATTTTTAAAAATAGTTCCTCTTTTTTATTGCTGTAATCGCCCCGTAAATAAGGCAAAAAGAGTTTTTTTTCTGAAGCGTATTGCGCGGGTGTGTAAACCTCCATGGACTTAGAATAACCCTTGAGCTTAAAAATTTTTCCCTTGCTGCTTTCCAACAATTCTGTTTTTGAAGAGATAACATTTACAAGTCCTTTTTTAAAACCATTCCTTAAAAGTTTAATGTATTCTTTAAAACCTGCATACTTGTAAGAAACTACTTCGTTGGAAAGTGGAAAATTGAGATTTCGGTGGATAGGAAACTGACCCCAGGGATCGGATGCGACGTCTGAAAACGTAGTATAAGACATAGACAGAACAATAGTTTTAGGTAAAGAGCCGCTTGCTTTTATGTAATCCTCAATTAGCAATTCACTAAAGCCAGGGCCAACAGCAGCCTGTCCAAGATTGAAAGTGTTCAATCCGAGGCTATCAAAAGCTGCTGGAATTATTCCATTGTAAACATAAGAAGGACCTACGAAGATATAGTCAAGATTCTTGATATTCTTGGCTACCGTAACCCTCAAAACTTCGGTTTCTGTTTTGTTTTTATTATCGAACTGAGAAAAAATAAAAAAAACTACAAAAACCGCCAAGCCCAAACTCATGGTTTTTGTCATTAGTCTAATCATCAGAACTGAAAATAAATAAACTGCGTTTCACTCATTACCGAAAACAAAACAATTAAAAAAAGGAACAGAAAATATAATCCAAAACGCACAAAGCTGTTGACGCGAAACAAATTCTTGAACCGTGCCATTTCCTTTAGCCGATCAGAAAAGTAAAAAAAGCAGATGGCCGCAATGAGGCAAAGTATCTCGGATCTAGAGGAGTTTAGCCCTAAAAACAAGCCTTCGCCCTTGCTTGTGTTGGCAATGAGATCTCCCATCCCAAAAACCATAACCCGTATAGCATAAATCGCCTCATCTATATTGACCCTAAAAAAGACCCAGGTTAGCAACACAAGCAAAAAAGTAAAAACGATTTTTGCCATTTTTTTTACGTAGCTATTTAAAAATGAAAATTTAAAAAGGCTTGTCTCGTTCATAAAATCTTCCGTGATTCTATACGTTCCGTGAAGCCCGCCCCACACAACAAAATTCCAGCTAGCCCCATGCCATAAGCCGCTGATAAGAAAAACGAAAAGAATATTGAGTCTTTTTCTGAAAGCGCCTGCTTTGCTTCCACCAATCGGAATATAAAGGTAATCTCTAAACCAGGTAGAAAGTGAAATGTGCCACCGATCCCAAAAGTCACGAATCGACTGCGCAAGATACGGTAGATTAAAATTTTTCATCAAGTCAAAGCCCATGACCCGCGCCGAACCAATCGCAATATCGGAATAGCCTGAAAAATCGGCATAGATCTGAAAAGTAAAGAAAAAAGCCCCTAAAAGAAAGGTGAGACTGTTCTGCTCCAAGGGGTTGTTAAAAACGTTGTCGGCGACTACTGCCAGATTGTCCGCAATAACCATCTTCTTAAAAAACCCCCACAGCATGAGACGTAAACCACTTACGACCCTAATATAGTCAAAGTACTTCTTTTCACGGAATTGGTGCAGTATATTCTGAGGCCTTTCGATGGGTCCTGCAACCAGCTGTGGATAAAACATCACATAAAGTGCATAGATGCCAAAGTGCCGCTCAGGAATCTGGTTGCCCCTGTATATTTCGATGGTGTAACTCATGGCTTGGAATGTATGGAAAGAAAGGCCAATCGGAAGCAGTATCGCAAGAAACGGCACGGGGTTGTGCTTGCCCACACCATCGAGGAGAGCCGATAAATTAGCGTTGAAAAAATTGAAGTATTTAAAGACCGCTAGAATTCCAATATTTGCGATGATGCTCACCACCAAATACCTTTTCTTGATCCTTTTGTCAGAAGCTTTATAAATAAATATCCCCGCAAAATAATCAACAAAAATTGTGAGGAAAAGGATTAAAATGTATACTGGCTTAAAATACATGTAGAAATAACAGCTTGCAACAAGCAGCAAAAGCCAGCGGGCGTTATGCGGTATAAGAAAAAACAAGGTCGTAACCAGAGGGAAAAAAATAAGGAAGTCAATCGAGTTAAATAGCATTTTAAATTCTGATCTTAACCACTATTTTAAAAAGGTTCTTGGTCTCTATGCAAGGCGCGTGTGCATCGCTCGGATAAACAATCATAAATTTTTTTTTAATTAACTCAAACTTCATGTAGTCAACATCGCCGTACAGCTGGTAATCTTCTTTTTCCCTGAACTGCTCAATGGGTTTGTTGCAATCAGTCAGATACTTCCAGCCCACCGTGTCTGAACCCGAAACAATAAAATGTATGTCCAGATACCTGCGGTGAACTTCCAGTTTTGAATCAATCGAATTAGTGCCGTTTCTCGAAGCGAGGACAAAGAGGTCATCACCCAGCACGTCAGTTCTTCCGTCAGATAGTTTTGCGAGATTGGTTGTACGTAAAAAATCAAAAGCTTTACTAAATAGAGGATGATCTTTGTACTTATCGCAGTTTGTAATGTCGTCGATGATCATTTTTTTGAGATGGTTGTGTTTGCTTTTAATATGTCTATCAAGGTTGTGTCTGTAAGGTATTTCACTTCCATGTTGCTGTTCATCGCAGCCGCATCGGGGTGGCTATCCAAGAATGCAAATACATTGCTAAGTGTAGTGTCTAATTTGCTCTCGTTTAAATGAGCCTGTATCATATTAAAAAGTGCCAGGTCTTCTGGATAGTCGAGAGTAAGTCGATAGTTACGGATCAGCGAAGCAGGAAGGTCGATCTCGTTCAATTTAAACTCTTCTGGATTATTAGTAAAGTAGTAAGTCATATACTCCGAGTAATCGGCCTTTGGGAAATATTTTTTTACTCTTCGTAAGGCTTCAACGTTTATAACCTCAAGATTGGTGCCTATTGCAGCCGCTTTAGCTTTGGTGTAATCTGCTCCTTCTCTGAAATGCGATTCAAGTATCGGCTGAAGGATGTCATCAGAGATATAAGGCATATCGGCCGTCACGCGAACAATCACATCAATTCTTAACTTATCCGCAATATCTAGGTAGCGCTGAATCACGTCTAAAGGATGTCCGCGGTGGAAAACAACCTGCGGCGAGAACAAATAGTTTTCGAGTTCTGCATCTTCCTCCACATCAGAGGTCGCAAGAATGGTATGATTGATATTCTTAAACTTCAGCGCGCTTTTTATACAAAATTCAACCGAACTTAAATCACCGATCTTAAGCAAAGCCTTTTTCGGCAAACGTGAAGACTTCAACCTGCATGCGATTACGACTGCGATATTTGCTTTTTTCAGATCTTCTGACCTAATAGCTTCTCCCGCCTTTTTATTACTAGCAAGGATATAAAAATTCTCAAGTAATTTCTGAAGTTCGTTTGTTCGTAAACCATGTTGGGCTGTACGTTTGTATTCAAAATCTGAACCAAGGCTCAAAGTAACTCCTATTCCCGCGGATTTGTTTAGCGTGGGAATCTGAATTGTGGACGTGAGGTAGTGTCTTTCCTTTTCATTGATAAAAGGTTGATGAAGCAGTTGGGTGTAGTGATCCAGCATGCTCAGGTATTCATTGTAGCCAGCGAGATCGAGGCTCGAGTAATGATCGTATTCTGGCTTGCCTTGCAATTTAACGTGTTTTTCTATAAACTCGGCTCCTTGCAAAACGGCCAGCACTGGCAGCATTTTTGAGTCGAAGGTTTCTGAATCAACATGGTCGGCAAAAGCGATTCTGTTACCGAATTTTTTTTGCAGATATCGAATCTTATTTAATCCATTGTCTACTGCCTCTGTGGGGTAGCCTTGAAAACCTACTTGTAAAATAATCTCTTTTGGTTTTAAATTCTTTGTAAAATCGTTAATGATAGTCTGTATTTGACTTTCTTCAATGCCGGAAATATTTAGCATTATCCTTTTTTCCGAAAGGTCAATATCATTACATTGACTAAGAAGTTTTTTATTAAAAAGTATCGACGATTGAAATTTCAGTCCCTCCACCTTATCTAGGTTCTGCGCGATGATCGAGAGTGAATATTCATCAAAAGTATCTATCCATACATCCAGGTGAGCGGAAGCCGTTTTAATAATTTCTTTCCATTGAGTTTCATTTAAGAATAACTTTTTATAGACATCATACCAAGGAAAATCTTCAATGGCGATCTTATCATATTTAAAAGGCTGAAACTTAATTGCTTCGGCGCCTTTTACTTGTGCAAATTCCTTCACAAGTTCTTTAAGGTATTCAAAATCGCCGGCGTGCACATTAGCCACTTCAATAATATTATATACTGTTTTCATAGATTAATTAAAGTCTTACCGGTCTGCCCAGGCTTGCTATTTCTTTTTTGATATCTAGTGGTGTAAACTGCGTAAAGTGAAAAATACTTGCAGATCCTACCGCTTCTATAGGTGTTTTTGAGAAGAGGTCGTTATAATGTTGCATATTGCCCCCACCGCCAACCGCAATAACCGGGATCCTTGTTGTGCGGCAAACTTCATTAATCAACTCTAAATCAAACCCTTCCCTCATTCCATCATTATCAACACTTGTAAGCACCAATTCTCCCACTTCACAATCTTCGATGCTTTTAATAAAATCGCGCAGCAAAATATTTTTACCAAGTTTGTTATACACAAGGTAGCCTTCCGACCCGCGATACGCATCTACGGCAATACAGATACACTGCCCACCGAAAAAATGAACCGCTTCTTTAACGAATTTAATATCGCTAAGCGCCATGGTTTTAATCACGACTTTGTCTGCACCGATTTTTAGAAGATTATTGATATCGTCAATACTTGAAATGCCCCCGCCAATTGCTACTGGCATGTAGCACTCTTTTATAATTTCAGCGACTATTTTTAAGTTGAGTTTTCTTTTTTGCTCGGAAGCAAAAATATCCAAAAACACAAGTTCATCAACACCACGACTATTGTATACGCGCGCAGCCTGCACAGGGTTACCTACCATACGCGGGTTGGCAAATTTTTTTGTTTTTACCAAGCCGAACCCATTAAACGTAAGTATAGGAATGATTCGTACTTTGAGCATCTTAACTAAAATAAGCTTTTAAAACTGTTAGTCCCGATACCTGACTTTTTTCAGGGTGAAACTGCATAGCGAAAATATTATCCTTTTGAATACTGGCGACAACATTCGATCCGTAGTTTACGGTCGCAGCGATCACCTGAGGGTCTAGCGGAACAACATGATAACTGTGGATAAAATAAAAATCCTTATTTTCAACGGCCTTATAATAAGTGTCATTAATCACATTGATCTCATTCCAGCCCATGTGTGGAATTCTGAGTTCGGGCATGTTAAATTTTTCAACCGAACCTTCAATCCAACCAAGGCCAAGGTTAAGCTCAGGTTCAGTGCCTTGTTGCATAATCATTTGCATGCCGAGGCAAATCCCCATGAAGTTTTTCTTTTTGTGCATTACCTCTTCGGTTAATAAGGTGTCGAGCCCGCGTTCTTTAAGGTTTTTCATACCTTGCATAAACGACCCAACACCAGGCAGCAAAATATACTCCGCGGCTTTGATTAATGCGTGATTGGCTGTGATGGCACTTTCGACATTTAAATGGTTCAGCGCCTTCTGAACTGAAGCCACGTTTCCCATACCGTAATCTATAATTGCAACCATTTAATTTTATTCAATCTCGTGGGTGAAGATCAGATTTCCCTGACCGTCTCTTTTAAAATTGCCATCTTCTTCTTGTTGGAAAATTACCGGATTTGTAAATGAGTCAATCACTTTGTCGATCTCCTCTTTACTAAGTTCCGAATATTCGATAAAATCTTTAATACCTACATGCGGGTATTTGCCATCGTATTGTTTTATCATTTTTAATCCCTCTTCGCGGGTCATACGCTTATTGCGAATATCAATGCAAACGTGATCTGTAGCCCTTCCAAAGCCGTATTTCACAAACTTAAGATAGTCATGGAGGCTGTGCATTTTCTCATCAAGGTTTTCGTAATTGGTATAAGTCCCTTCTACAGGGCCATCTTCTTTTACAGCAAAACCATGCGCCTTTACAATGTCAAGCTGTTTTCTGGCGTCCCAGAAAATATATTGCCCCAGAAAAATTCCTGTTACACCAACTCGATTCAGTTCTTCATCAGTTGGATAAAAATAAGGCGTAAGATCTTTCGCAGTTAAGCCGTCAACGCCTACCATATCTTGTATGCGATTGCCAAGCAAACCACCAAACTCTTCAAGCCATTTCCTGTTAAGTTGGTTAGCGTGAATTGAATCAATTGGGCCGCCGTATTCTGCCTGCGGGTTCTCACCCCAGATGATGAGTGGGATATTAAATTTAACAGCAAAGTGAAAAGGGATGGTGAAAATCGCAAGGTGGTTCGGCCACATTTCGTCGCCCACACGGCGAAAACCCTCAATTACCATGCTTTTGTAAGCAGGATGGTTTTTCTTAAAATGAATAACATCAATGCCCATCTTTGAAATGTTATCGAGGTTGCGCTGCCCAAGCTCGGTAACTGCTGTAGTTTCAAAGCACACGCAAAGTGGGTTCAAGCCACATACTACCTTCATGTAATAGGCTTGAAAAGTGCTATCCTTGCCGCCACTTACTGGAATCAGGCAATCGTAACCAATCCCGCCATTTTTTATTTTATAATGGTCAATAATGCTGTGAAGGTCTTTTTTTCGTTGATCCCAGTCGATGGTTGTATCTTTGCGCGCAACAGATACGCACGCTGAGCAAACTCCTTCTTCGTTAAAGAACAAGTCGGGCTTCGTTTCGGGAAATAAACATTGGGTACAGTGTCTGATTTTCATATGTAGATATTAGTGTTTTTATTGTCACATGCCTGCCGCTGGTAGGAAGGGTGTAGCCATGTTATCTTTCTCCTCGCTTGCTGGCTCAACTGTTTATTGCACATTTGCCCTATTTGTGCTGGTGGCAACATGGCTTTTTATATTAAACTATTTTACAAAGTTGATGATTGTTTTAATTACAAAGTCTTGTTCCTCGTTGGTTAGCGCCGGGAACATTGGAAGACTAAGGCATTGCTCGTAATAGGATTCGGCAAACGGGAAATCACCTTTCTTAAATCCAAGCGATCGATAATCAGGCATGGTATGAACCGGAATGTAATGCACCTGCGTAAAAATATTGTGTTCACGTAAATGTTTATATAGTTCGGCTCTCTTTTTTGTTTTAATAATGTAAAGATGAAAAGCATGCCCTTTCTGCATTTTTGGGTTTTGCACTTCGATTTCAGACTGCGCCGCGAATGCTTTGTTATAGATATCGGCGATCTCGCGCCTCCTTTCTAGTCCCGCATCAGCACGCTTTAATTGTGTGATTCCCAGTGCACACAACATATCTGGAATACGGTAGTTGTAACCCAGTTCTTGCATTTCATAGTACCACGGTCCGTGATTTTCTTCTAATAAATCTGGATTCTTAGTGATGCCATGAGTTCTGAGCAAGATTAGCTTTTCGTACAAGGTTTTGTTGTTGGTGGTAATCATGCCACCTTCGCCAGTTGCAATGTGTTTTACAGGATGGAAAGAAAAAATGGCTAAGTCGGCGAAATTTCCATTGCCGCATTTTTGCTCATTTCCTTTACTATCGGTAAACGACCCACCTGGCGAATGACAAGAGTCTTGAATGATCCACAGATTGTTATTTTCCGCGATCGATTTTATCTTTTCAAGGTTTACTGCAAGGCCGGCGAAGTCAACAGGAACGATGCCACTAAAAAAGCCTTTCGGCTTTGAGGCGATCAACGCTTGCACCTTAGCTTCATCGATGAGGAAGGTGTCTGGATTGATGTCGGCAAAATAAACATTACCGCCGCAATAACGCACGCAATTGGCACTTGCAACAAAAGTAAGAGGCGTAGTAATAACGTTACTAGTAGCGTTAACACCCAACGCGAGCGCGCATAAATGGAGCGCTGCAGTGCCGTTACTCACGGCAACAGCATAAGCAGCTCCAGTGTACGCCGCAAATGCTTGCTCAAATTCAGCGACTTTTGGACCTTGGGTTAAAAATTCGGAAGTGAGGGTTTTTACAACCGCCTCAATATCTTCTTGAGAAATATATTGTTTGCCGTAAGGAATTGGGTTCATCATTTAAGTTGCGAAATTTGGATCAATGTGTTTTATAATTAGCGCGCGCAATGCCTCGGCATCTACCCACTCGGTGTTTTCACCCGAATTGTATTGAAACCCAAGGGGCACTGGCGTAGCTTTAAATTTTTTAATATATTGTTTTATGTCCCACACAGTTACCTGCGGCAGGATCGCATAATATTTTCCAAGATCGTAAGTGGAAAAAGAGTCAGACGAGGTGATCATTTCTTCATGTACTTTCTCTCCCGGACGAATTCCAATTACTTTTTGTTCGCACTCAGGGCCAATAGCCTTTGCGACTTCGGTGATTTTATAAGAAGGAATCTTCGGTACAAAGATCTCGCCTCCCCAGGCGGTCTCCATCGCGTGGAGCACCATATCAGCGCCTTCCTGCAATGAGATGTTAAAACGTGTCATATTGGGGTCTGTAATCGGCAAAACGCCTTCTTTGCGTTTATTTAAAAAGAAAGGGATTACAGATCCATTCGAACCCATTACGTTTCCATATCGCACCACTGAAAATTTTAGATTCCTGAATCCCTTGATGTTATTGGCCGCAACAAACAATTTATCAGAGCACAATTTGGTGGCACCATAGAGGTTTATAGGCGCTGCTGCTTTGTCGGTACTAAGCGCTACTACGTTTTGAACGCCAGTTGCTAAGGATGCATTGATAACATTTTCGGCACCCAATACATTCGTCTTCACGCATTCCATTGGATTGTATTCTGCGATGTGCACATGTTTCATCGCTGCAGCGTGAATAACGAATTCTATGCCTTCAAAAGCTCTCAATAGTCGATCGTAGTCTCTGATGTCGCCTATGAAATATCTGATCCCTGCATATTTATGCTCAGGGAATTCTTGGTTCATCTGAAACTGTTTTTGTTCGTCACGCGAAAAAATGACGAGACGCTTTACCTGCGGCCATTTTTCAAGAATAGTTTTGGTAAGCTGTTTTCCAAGCGAACCCGTGCCTCCGGTAATTAATACTGATTTGCCGTTTAAATTCATGTATAGATATTATTGTTTTTAGCTGTTATTTGCCTGCCGTTAGGCAGATTATAGCCGTGTTATTTTTTTCAACACGCGGTGTCTCAAATGTTTATTAAACATTTACCCTTTTTGTGTTTCGGAAACACGGCAATTTCATTTGCTTTTTTTCGGTTTGATTGTTTTTATTTTTTTTGATTCAAGCCCATTGAACCTTTACAGCTTTAATCATACAGGCCTTTGTTTTGTATTGCCTTTCATGCCTGATTTTCTGTACGTAATAATAAAAATTGAGCAAAGACAGATTTCTGGCCAGTTTAACGAAAAGAGAAGGCTGATTGAATTTCGCTTTTACATCAGATTTTAAAAC
>Ga0105048_10005221_pt1 | contig 21032 bp, 12 predicted proteins | sample MAT05_FD_78382 | JGI IMG/M metagenome (GOLD analysis project Ga0105048, IMG submission 78382) | Freshwater microbial communities from Lake Fryxell liftoff mats and glacier meltwater in Antarctica - MAT-05 | ecosystem: Environmental > Aquatic > Freshwater > Ice > Liftoff microbial mat | place...
CGCCGCGAGGAGGCGGGGAAAGAGCGAGGGGAGCCCCGCGCGCCCCAGGGCATCGAGGAGAGTCGGTGTGGTGGGGAACCCCAGCGCGAGGTCCTTGGCGAGGCCTTGATCGGCGATTTCGCCAGCCAGCGCGAGGAGGTCGATGGCATACGGCCCCAGGGCGTCGAGGGCCGGAGGGTGCCTCTCGCGCAGGCGGAAGAGGGGCTCGGGATCGCGCGCGAGCACGCGAGCACGGGCGATCACGTGCGCGAGCGCAGGAACGGAGACCTCGATCCACGAGGGGCGGCGCGCGGCGGATCGAGGCGCCTCCCCCGGCGAGCGCGTGAGGAGCCGCTCCAGCGCTGCGTGAACAAGCGGGCTGTCGTTGCGGATCAGGCGCGCTACCCCGTCGTCGGAGAGCTGGTCGAGGGCCATGGTCTCGAGGGCGATCGCCGTCAGGACCGCCGAGGGGCCGGCCGCCCAGCGCGGGATCTGCTGACGGAGGCGAGGATTGGGCTGGATCGCCAGCGCCTCGGCGATCTCGAGGACCCCGCGATAGGAGAGGAGCAGCGCGGGGTCGAGCGAGTCGATCCAGGACTCGAAGGCTTCCTCTGCGTCGTTGCTGTCCTGACAGCCAAACAGGATCGTCAGCGCCCACAGGGCGCCGGGGCGATCGAGCTCCGCCTCGTCGGCGAAGGCGCGGATCGCCGCGAGCGACAGCCCCGCTTCCGCCAGGGCGTCGAGGTGCGCGAGGAGGCGCCGCGCCGCTTCGGGCCGGCCCAGGTGCGATCCTGCGCGGTGGGAGGCGCCGAGCGTGAGCGCCCGCTCGAGGAGGCCAGTTCGCACCTGCTGTTGCCAGCGCGGCGCCGAGGTGCCCAGGGCGCGATCGGGCGCGAGGCGAACCGCGCCTTGCCACGCGAGCGCGCCCCACTCTCGCTCTGAAGCCGGCGCCTCTCGCTCGAGCAGAGGAGGGAGCGCGGGGAGCAGCCTCAGGGCGGAAGACGCCTTGCGGGCGCTCATGATAGCTCGTCTCCCAGGAGCGCCGCGCCCACGGTGCCATCCGACGATCGCGCCCAGGAGAGCGCGATCCGCCGCTCGGCCGGCTCCGGGAGCGGGAGCCCGTGCCGGAGCCACGCCAGCGCGAAGACCGCTGACATCAGCCCGGCCGCGCTCCCGAAGAGGCCAATCCGCCCTTCCAGACTGGGCATCTCGGCGCGGTCGATGCGCTGATGATGCCGGATCGCCGCGAGGTGAAAGTCGCGGATCCGCAAAGGATCCACGTCGCGCGGCCCGACCACGAGCGGGACGCGGGCGGGGAGGCCGAGCTCGGCGAACGCCCGCGCGAGCGCGGCGCCGTCAGTCGGAAGATCGTTGGTGTCGGTCGCGTCGCTCTGCGCGGCGGCGAAGGCGTGGACCTTGCCGGCCAGGGGCGCGCGCGTCGACTGGACGAGGCGCAGCGCCGCGGCCCCTTCCGAGGGCGGGAGTAGGCTCCGGGTGAAGGCAGAGTAACGCGCCTCAGCCCAGGTGGTCACCTCCTGGGGAGAAATCCGCGTGTCCGCCGCGAGCACGATGACCTCGGCCTCTTTTTTCAAGAGCTCCTGCGCCTCGTGAAGGGCAGAGATGAACGCCGCCGATCCCGAGCGAACGCTGACCACGGTGTGGCCGCTCAACGCGAGGAACCGTGGGAGCTCGGCCTCGCCGGTCAACCCTTCTTGCGGCGCGATCAGGAGGATGGGTGTCCGGGGCGAGGCCGGGCGCACCCGCGCCAGCGCCTGCTTTGCGAGCAGCCGAAGCCGCGACGCCCAGGGCCGCGCGGCCGGGATCCAGGGACAATCGTGGAGAGGGAGCGACTCGCCGTCCAGGTTGGTGAAGGCCCCGCTCACGTGCGGGCTGACCTCGGCCCGGAGGAAGAACACATGCTCGCTGGGGCTGAGCCCGAGCGGGGATACGAGTGAAATCTCGCCGACGCCGAGGGCCATCAGCCGGTGCTCTCTTTGCCGGAGTGCTGATTCTTCCCGTTGATGGTGATCTCGGCCGAGGTGAGCGTCAGGCCGCCGCCTTGGACCGAGACCGAGGATGAGCCCACCTCGAAGACCACGGTCCCGCCGTCGAACGTGGCCGGGCCGGCCACGTGAAGCGTGAGCGGGCCAGTCGCCTTGATGCCCACCTCGCCGCCTGCGTCGATGTTCACGGCCCCGCCCGCCTTCAGGGTGTGCGCGGTCTTGACGTTGCGCCCGATCGAGCTCCGAGCCTGGATGGAGGTCGCCGCCGCGGTGTCCGACGAGGCAGCCATCGTGAGGCGGGAGATGCGGACAGCGCTCGTGGCGTGACTCCCCCCGACCATGAACGAGGAGGCGCCGAGGGTAGTCCACTTGAGTGAGCCGGGAGTCTGGATGGCGTGGACGGCGCCAATCACCTCGGTCACTACCCCGTCGACGAGGAGCTTCTTATGGCCGGGCGCGGCGGCGGGAACGCCGGCCGGGGCCGCGCTCGCGCCCTCTTTGCCGCCGCCGGCCGCTTGCTCGGCGGCGCGCTGCTGCGCCTTCTCCGACCACGGGGTGAGCCCCGCCCCGTCCGCCGCCGCGACGATGGCGTCTCCGCCGGGGATCTGGCCGGCGATCTCGCCCGCGACCGTCTGCTCAGCCGCGGTCGCGACGCCTTTCCAGCCGCCGCTCTTGTAGCCCTGGTAAAGCGCGTTGCCCCAGGAGAGGCCTTTGCTCAGCGCGGCGCCGACGACCGGGATCTCTCCGACGCCGGCGATGACCGCTGCCTTGGCAAACTCGGCGAGGCCGGCCACCGGATCGCCGACCTGCTCGATCAGCGCGCCTCCGATCAACACGGTCTCGCTGTCCACCGTGGTCGATCCGGTGGCCTTGATGGTGAGGGTTTGATTGCCCGAAACAGTCGCGCTCTGCGAGCCCACGCCCACGGTCCAGGCGTTCTGCACGGCGACGGTCTCGTTCCCGCCGACCAGCCAGGACTGGCTGCCTTTCACGTGGGTGCGATCGAACCCGACCGTTTGATTGAGCATGTCGGCGCCGACGTGGGTTGTCTTGGCGAAGCCGGCGTTCCAGACCAGGTGCTGGCGCCCCGCGCCGTCGTCGAGGTGAATCACGTTGGCCTTGGCCGCCCCCGGAGAGCTGATGGTGCCGAGCGACGACATGGTCTTGTTGGCGGGCAGGCCAAAGGGCGGGAGCTGTTGCCCGTTGAACGAGCGCCCGAGCAGATACGGCCGATCGGGATCGCCGTCCTCGAAGCCGACCAGCACCTCCCAGCCGACGCGCGGTACCAGCATCGATCCTGGCAAGTTGCCCTGCATCACCCGGATGGGGAGGCTCGATTTCTCGTCGGTCGGCCCGCGTCGATCCCAGGGGAAATGCACCCGGGCCTGCCCCGCAGCGTCGGTGTGGATCTCCTCGCCGGCGGCGCCGGTCACGGTGGCGCCGAGGATCCCGGGGATCCGCGGTCGCGGCGTCGCGCGCGGCAGCCGATAAGGCACCGTGAGCGGGATGGATATCACCGAGAGGCCGCCCTGGCCCTCTCCCGCTCTCCACGTCAGGGTGGTCTCGACGACGAAGTATTTGCCCGCGGGGATCGGGCCCACCGCGCGGCTCGACTCCGCTTCGAACGACACCCCCGGTCTCAGCTCGAGCGCGGTTGTCTCGAAGCGAAGAGTGTCGGCGTCGGCGCGCAAGGACTCGAGCCGGAGCCGCGCCGCGCGTGAGCCCTCGGACGGAGAGCGAAAGCGGCCCGGCGCCTCGTACCTCTCCACGGCCTTCTCCACGGAGAGGCCGCCTTCGGACTGGCCCTCGAGCTTCAACGCGGGGCGCGCCGGATCATGATCACGGACCGTGACCTTACCGACACGACGCCTCCTGTGGTGATGGGCGTCGTGAGCGACGCGCTGGCCGGCGCGGAGCCCCGCCGGATCGACGAAGGGCAGCGGATCCTCGAGGACCGTCGGGGCGTCCGCCGATCGATCGCAGAGGACGAAGGCGTCGAATCCATCCTTGGGATCGAAGCGGAAGAAGAGCCCGTCTTCCTCGCAGATGCGCCGCAGAAAGACAGCGTCGGTCTCGTTCCACTGGGTCACGTACTCCCGCTCCGGGGGCTCTTCGCCGACCTCGATCGTCACCGCCTCTGCGGGGATGCCGACGCCCTCGAGGAGCTCTTTGACAATGGCCGTCGCCGTCTTCTTGCGGAAGACGCGCGCGTCCTTGCGGAGCCGGAGCCACTCGATCGCCGAGCGAAGATCGAGCGTGTAGCGGCGCTGAGCGTCGGGGTTCGCCGTGGCGAGGGCGTCGATCGAGGCGATGATGCCGTGATGAATCGCCAGAGATCCGGAGTCGCCCCTCACCTCGATCCGCGCGGTGGTCCCGACGAGCGCCTCCCCGTCGAGGGGCTCGGCCGAGGAGATCTCGATATCGGCGCGGAGGGGCTGGCCGAGGGCGCTCTGGACCCGCAACGAGACAGCGCGGACCGGCGAAGCCTTCAGGTAGATCTGGACATCCATGGGTGTGCTCCGCGAGAGAAGACGACCGGACTCACTTTGCCGGGAGCGGCAGGTAGGGCTCGAGCTCGACGACGATGCCTTGCTCTTTCGCGGCCTCCAGAAAGGCCTTCAGCACTTGCTCTCGCGTCTCGTTGGTGAGCTTCTCGCCGTCGTCCCACTGGACGACGTCGGACGGATACGCGAGAAAATCAGGGGAGCCGTGCCCCCCCCGGAAGAAGGCCTCTCCCGGGATCTCGATGGCGCGGCCATCCACGTCGAGCTGGATGCTGCCTCGGCCCCGGTTGGTGATGCTTGCTTTCATCGTTCGAATACCGTGGTGTGCACGCCGGTTACAGGGTCAATCTGGACGATCTTGGTGACGTTGGGGTTGGTGCGGAGCGCAGGCAGCTCGGCTGTCTCCCAGACGTTATCCGGTCGCAGGGAGCTCCCGATCACGGCATGAACCGTACCGCTCACCCCCTCGGCAAAGCTGCGCGAGGCGTCCTTCCAGGCGGTCACGACGGCGGGGTTGCTGGCATCCCACGGGGGCAAGACGATGCCTCGCTGGGCGATCATCATTTCCAGCGTGGTGCCCCCGTGGGCGGTGGCGATCTCGGCGGCGACGTGCTGGCCGCCCTTGTGCCCGCCCGCTCCGTCGGGGCTTCGGCCGGACCAGAAGAAGGCCTCGTTGGGGTTGGTCTCGAAGCCCGTCGTGCAGGCCAGTCCGAGCGGATCGGTGACGAGGGTCGGGCACCCGCCGAAGCCCAGCAGGTTGTTGCCGCCGAGGAAGCCCAGCGGATCCGGGCTCAGCCATCGTCCGGTGTCGGCCTCGAAGTAGCGGAAGCGGGTGCAGCAAAGGCCCGTCTCCGCGTCGGCGTACTGGCCTTGAAAGCGAAACGGCGACTCGACGCTGGCCGCGCCGTCATCGCGCGCGACCTCGACCACCTTGCCCCAGGCGCTGTGGGCGGCTCGCCAGGCGATCTTGCCGGCGCTGTCCACGAGCTCCCGCGGCGTCCCGAGGTGGTCGACGATGACCCCGAACACGTCCCCCTGCTCGGCTTGCAGCATCGGAGTGAACGTGCCCGGCTCGTGGACGTGAACCCGCTTCTGCGACGCCGCGTCCCTGGCAGAGTCGCGCTCTTCACAGAGCACCTCACCGTCCCAGAGGAAATGCACCGTGCGGCGACTCTGCGCCTTCACCCCGGCCGGAGGTGCCGTGAGCAGGATCGTCAGGTCGACCGGCGGCGGCAGCACGTCCTTCTGGACGCGCCGGCCGAAGGCATCGTAGGTGTAGCGCGCCCGCGATCCCCCCGGGAGCACCACCTCACGGAGACGATCGTAGCTGTCCCACCCGTAGGTGGTGACCAGCTCGTCTCCGCGCGGGGGGTTCTCGCGCGGATCCTTCCCGTCGGTGCGCTCGATGCGCTGGATCCGTCGCCCGCGACCATCGTTGATGTACTGGGCTCGATCCGTGGATTTGAGCCGGTTTCCCGCGGCCAGCGACCACGCCGCCTTCTTGCCGAGATCGGCGAGATCGCCGAGGACGCCGGTGAGCGAGCCGGCAGGATCGTACTCGAAGACCTCTTGAACGGAGCCGCGGCTCGCCTCGATCAGCTGATCGACGCGGTCATAGCGGTAGAGCGTCAGCCCGCCGTGAGGGCTGTCGATCGACGTCACGCGCCCCTTGGAGTCGTACGCATAGCGACGCTGGGCGAGGATCCGGGGAACGCCGGCGCCCGGCTCGGGGGTCACCACCTTCTGGGAAAGGAGGCGGTCCATCGCGTCGTGCTCGCGCTCGAGCTTCCAGCCCGCGGCGCTCCGCCCGCGCTCGCGCCCCAGCTTGTCGCGCTCGAGCGTGACAGTCCGCCCCGCGTGGGTCACGCCGAGGAACGCGTCATCGTGATCGAAGCGATAGTCCGTCCGCTCGCCGTCGGGGAGGATCCGCGCGCAGCGATGGCCCCGAGCATCGTACTCGTAGCGAACGGCGCGACCGTCCTGGATATCCGCCGTCAGCCGGCCAAAGCCATCTCTCTCGAGCTCGGTGACCACCTGCCCGGTCACGTCCTTGCTGATGGCCTTCTCGACGCGCCCGAGCGCGTCGCGGGTGAACGCGACCTGCACGTCCGAGCTGCGGTCCTCGAGGACGTTCCCGAGCTTGTCGTGGCTGAGCTCTCGCCACTCCCCCTCGGGGTAGTCGATCCGCGTCAGGCGATTCGATCGGCTGTACCGGTAGGTCAGCAGTTGATTGTCGAACGTCCGCTCTCCGACGATCTGGTCGGCGCGGTCGTACTCGAACTCGTACTTTTCGAGGCGCGGATTGAGGATCTGAACCAGCCGCTCGTCAGAGTCGTAGGTGAACCGGAAGACCTGGCCGTCGGCCTGGATCAGCCGGGCGAGGTGCCCTGTCCCCGCGTGCTCCATCCTGGTGATCTGGCCGAGAGCATCGGTGGTGCTGGCCAGATTTCCCTGACGATCATAGGAGGCGAGCACGCTCGTCCCGTCCGGGCGTACGCGCTCGAGGACGCGGCCCATGAGGTCGTAGCGGATCCGCATCCGGCGCCCGAGCGCGTCAGTCCGCTCGGCCGGTCGCCCCAGGGCGTCGTAACGGTAGGTGGTGGTCGCCCCACGGCTCGACGTGTCGGTGCGAAGGTTGCTGTGCCCGTCGTAACCGAGCTTGGCGCGGACGCCGTCGGCCCCGAAGATGGCGGCGACGCGCCCCTCCCGATCCAGCTCGAAGCGATAGGAGAGCCCGGTTGGATAGGTGACCTCGAGGAGCGATCCGCGGTGGTCGTGGGCATACGTGGTCGCGAGCCCCGTCGGGCCGAGGTGGCGCGCGGGGAGATCGTCGTGGATCTCCCACGTCGACACATTGCCGGCAGGATCGGTCTCCTGGATCAGGTTGCCGCGCGCGTCGTGCTCGTAGGTGGTCTCCTCCCCTGCCCCGTTCTTCACGGAGACGAGGAGCTCGTCCTCGTCGCGGAGGCGCTCTACCGCCCACTCGCCGCCAAAGGTCTCTTCGCGGAAGACGACGCCGTTCTTCCAGAAATACCGGCGAGCGCGGTTGGTCCCGTGGGTGCGTGTCTCCCCCTTCTCGAAATCGATGTCGAGGCGCACGTCGTGGAGGCCGTCGTCTCCCCAGGTGCGAACGCAGTGCCCGAGCTCGGGGTGATACTCGTAGTAGAATGACACCCCGCTCCGGAGCGTCGCCTTGATCATCCGGTGAAAGCCGTCGTACTCCCAGGCTTCGGCGTGGCCGAGCGCGTTGGTCTGAGAGGCCAGCTCGCCCTCCGGATGATACCCGTAATCAAACCAGCTCTGGAGGGTGGCGGCGCCGTCGCTGTCGGGATCGCTCGCCCAGACCTCGACGCGGGCGACGCGCCCCTTCTCGTCGCTGGTGACGCGAATTTCTCGCCCGACGCTGTCGAGGAGGCGCGTTAGCCGCTCCCCGTCGTGCTCGATCTGGATCTGGTGGAGGCGAGAGTCCCGGATCGTTCGCAGGACGATTCGCCCGCTCGGGAGGGGCGAGAAGGTGCGCGTGTACCGATCGACGAGACTGTATATCTCGAACGAGCGGCCGCTCTGGCGCAGCTCGAGGCGCCGGCCGCGGTGAAAGCTGAGCCCGTCTTCACCGCCCCTGGCGAACTCGACGGGTAACCCTTCGTGGTCGTGATAGCGGAAGCCTGTCTCCGTCTCCTCGATCCACTGCTCGAAGCTGTGCGTCCAGCCGCCCTTCCCCATCGCGCCGCGGTGAGAGGGCGCCGCCGAGGAGTACGAGCGGGACCACAGGAGCGGGACGAAGCCGGGGAGCACGAGATCCACCGCGTCGTCGACGATGTACCCTGTCCCGAGATCGACCGGGTGGCCGGCTCGACACTGGTTGGCCTTGGTGGGCGGGTACGCGCGCCGATAGAGGCGGTTCATCTTGGCCGCGGCGGCGCTGGACTTGCTCGCTGTATCGAAGTCGCCTGCCTCCAGGAGAGGCAGCTGCATCTGCGCGACCTTGGACTGCTTGGTCAGCACGTTGAGCGCGGCGATATCGCCGGTGGCGCAGATACCCTTCCCGCCGACGGTGAGGCACATCGACCCCATCGTCATCACCGCCACGTTCTTGGTGGCGTGGGTGACGACGTCGCCGCCGCCGGACTGGGCAGGCTGGTTTGCCGGGGGATCGAGCGCCATCGTCGATCCGTCGACGAGGACCTCGTTGCCTCCGATCTTGAGGTGAGAGGCGGTGTCGCTGGCGTTGGCGGACCGAGCGGTATACGGGAAAGGCGTGGGAACGGGCGGCGCCGGGGGCGTCAACAGGCTCATGGCGGCCGGCGCCACCACTCCATGCCCGCTGCCCTTGTGGGCGATGTTCTTCTTGCCGATATTGGTGGACATGAGCGCTCCAACCGCGAAAAGGCTACGGGATCTCCACGTGCGCGCTCGCGAGGCGCACCTCGCGCGGGGCGTCCACCGTCACCTCGTTGCCCGACAGCTTCACCCGCCCGTCCGCCGACAGCTCGAGTCGGGCCTTTCCGGCGCGGAGCACCAGCTTTCGTGGAGCCTCGATGACCACCTCTTCGGGCTTGCGCTCCTTGGTGCGCAGGGCGCCGAAGAGCACCACCTCGGCCCCGAGGACGCCGACGAGCACCATCTCTTGCTCGGCGAGGCAGCGATCGGCGAGCTCGAGATCCACCTCGGGCGCGACACCGATCTCGAGGCGCTCGCCGCCGACGAGGTCGGCTTCATAACGCCCCTCGGCGAGGCGCTTCCACAGCTTCGCGAAATGAGCCCCAGGGCCGAGCGCGGGGGCGCCCGCCGTCCGCCCGCGGAGCTGCACGACCCGGCTCGACGAGGCCTTTTCCGGTGATTTCTTGGCGATCTTGCGCGAGGTCATTTGATCACTTCCCGGGTGGTGACGACGCTCGTCGAGTCGCCTTTGAGCTTGCCTTTGACCTTGATCGATCCCGGGGTGATGGTGATCGTCACCCCGCCGGCCTTCACCACGATCTTCGAGGTCGCCTTGAAGAAGACGTCCGCGCCCTTCGCCTTGAACGCGCCGCCGACCTTGAGCTTGATCGAAGGGGCCTTGACCGTGAAGGCGCCGCCGGCGTGCCCGCGGTAGAGGCCGGCGTAGCTCTCGGTCAGCACCGAGGCGTTGATCGAGGCTGTCCCGGATCGCACCGAGAGCGGGCCGGCCACCTCGAGCACGCTCGCGCCGAGGACTCCTGTCGACGCGGCGAGCCCGCCGATCTCGGCCCAGGTCCCGCCCACGGCGATGGTGGAGACCCCGGTCACGTGGCGGTTCGTCTCCTGGATGGCGACCACGTTCTCCGCCGCGCCGACGATGCGAGCGAGGGTGGCGGCCTTGGCCTCGTAGTCGCCGCCGATCTTGAAGGTGCGCACGCCGCCGACCATCACCGTCTCGCCCGCGGCGGAGATACCGAGCACCCCGACGGTGGTCAGGTCGCGATTGCCCCCGACCAGGTAGGTTTGCGCCCCGGTCACGCCGCTGCTCTGCTGCAGGGTCACGGTGTTGAGGTGGTTGCCACCGACGGTGTTGGTCTCGTTGGCGATGACGGTGACGAGCTTGTCGTTCTCGGTGCGCTCGTTGTAGTCCTTGGAAGCGTTGGTGTGCATGCCCTCGCTGCCAGAGGCGTCGTCGAAGCGGAGCTGGTTCAGCTTGCCGCCGCCGGGGGTGCTGAGGGTGCCCCAGTTCGAGCGGACCTTCTGACCGGGCAACGACTCCGCCGGAGGCGCCTTTCCGTTGATGAGCCGCCCGAGCTCGAGGGGCGTATCGCCGGTCGGGACAGGCTCGCTCATGAAGCCGACCAGCACCTCCCAGCCGACGCGGGGGAGGAAGAAGCCGCCGCTCAACGCGGGCTGCATCGGGCGAACCCAGGTGCTGGCCTTGTCGTCCTCGGAGGAGAGGCGATCCCAGCGAAAGCGGGCCTTGATCCGCCCCTGAGCGTCGGTGTGGATCTCCCCGCCGGGCCCGGTCACGGTCATCGTCTGGAGCCCACCTAGGCCCTTGGGGCGCTCCCGTCGCGGCCGCACCGGGCGGTCCGCGGGCACGGCCAGGAGCTCGGCTTCATAACGAAGCTCGCCGGCGGCGGCGGCGGCGAAGTCCTGCCCTCGGTGCCGCACTTCGAGGACGCGAAAGCGGCCGTTCTGGTCCTCGCGCGGCGCGTCGGTGAGCTCGATCGTGAACCCGACGGCGACATGACGGCAGGTGGTGCGGGCGCGCAGACGAACGCCCTCAGACTGGGCTTCTTCGAGGAGGAGCTGCGCGCGCGCCTGGCCCTCTCCCGGCGATCGATGCCGGCCGGGGTAGACGAAGCGCGGGAGGCGAGCCTTGCCGACAGAGGCGTTCTGATCGACCGCGGGGTGGTCGGGATCGTAGTCGGCGACGGCCGCGCCGTCGTGCGTGAGCGCGTGGCTCAACTGCACGTCGACGATGGACTCTTCGCCGATCATGCCTCCTCCGGGCTGGACGCGGAGCGCGGCGCCGCCCGGGAGATCGGGGCACGCCGCCCCGTTGTCGCCGAGCACGACCACGTCTTCTGACGACTGGTGCTCCACCCAGATCGAGATCCCGTCCTCGGCGAGGATCCGGCGCACGAACGAGAGCACGGATTCGAACGCTTGCACGCACTGCAAGCGCGGCCCGGGCTTCGCGCTCACGCGGACATCGAGCGTGAGCGCCGCCTCCCCGAGGAGCTCTTCGGTGATGGTCACCGAGTCTTTGTCGAGGAAGACGCGATGATCCGATCCGTCGGCGAGCGGCATCAAGCGGGGGATGATCGTGAACTCGACGCCGCCCGTCGAGATCTCCACCGCGTCGACGATCCCGTGGAATCGCCGCGGTTCGGCGCGCAAGGTGTCCTTGGCGGAGATCTCCAGGGTCGCCTTCTTGCCGAGCAGCTCCTCCGGATCGAGGACGCTCTCGTCGCCCGGGGCGACGCGCGCCAGCACGCGCACCCAGCCCTCGACGTGGGATCGTTCAAAGGCCTCGAAGGATCGGACCGCGAGCTCCGGCGCGCCGTCGATGGTGAGCTGAAACGCGGCGTTCACCCTTCCACCTCGACCTTGTCCGTCTTCGTGGTGGTCGGGGCAGCGAGCTTGACCGTGGAGGACGACTTCAGCGCCCCTGCGAGCTTCATGGTGCTTCCCCCGTTCGCGGTGAGCGTCGCCGCCTTGATCGAGATGGTCGTCGCCTCGAACACCACCTTGGCGCCGCCCTCGATCGACATGACGCCGCCCGCTTGAATCTGGGTCCGCGCCCCCGCCTCGAACGCGAGATCGGTGCTGGCGCTCTCGTTCGCCGCGCCGGCGGTGATGCGTTTGACGCCGGTGGTCCCGTCGGCGTAGGCCGCCGCCGCCGCGAAGGTGCGCGCTCCCCCCACGGCTTCCAGGCGCGCCCCGGCGACGGACTGGTTGCTCCCGAGCCCCGCTGTCGTCGAGAGCGCGGCGCCGATCACCTGGGTGAAGGACCCTTGGATGGTGGCGTTCGATTGATTGCAACGAAGGCTGTAGAGGCCGCCCACCAGCTCGATGTACGCGCCCTTGACGGTGAGCGCGTAGGTGCCAGTGACGCCCACGGACTCGTTCCCGGCCACCGTCTCGGTGCGGCCTCCCTTGACGATGATCGTGCCGTCGGCGCCCACGGTGACCTTCTGATTGCCGCTCACGGTCGTGGTCTGGGCGACGTCGATCTGGAGCGACTGGCTCTTCGTGACGTCGTCGGTGCGATTGGCAGCCACCTTGACGGTGTGGGAGCCGCCGACCACCACGGTCTGGTCCTTCGTGGCGTGAATGAACGCCTCCTCGCTGCCGCCGTCGTCGGCCAGGCGGATTTCGTGGGTAGTGCCGTCGCTCGGCGACGTGGCCGACTGGAAGGTGCCAGTCGCCTTCTTCCCGGGCAGGCCATACGGAGGCGGCGCGCCTCCGTTGTAGAGGCGGCCGAGGACGAACGGGCGATCGGGATCGCCGTTCTCGTAGATCACCGGGACCTCCCACCCGACGCGGGGGAGCATCTGGGGAGCCGAGAGGTTCATCTGCAGGGTTCGCACCCAGCGAGAGCTCTTGTCGTCGCGGACGCCGGAGCGGTCCCAGAAGAAGCGCACCTTGATCCGACCGAGATCATCGACGTGGATCTCTTCGCCGCCCGGCCCGGTCACGATGGCGTTCTCGATACCCTCGATGATCGGGCGGGCCTGGGGCACGTCCGGTCGATAGGTGACGTCGGGGAGGAAGGGGACGAGCGTCATGCGGTTGCGGTACGGGACGCCGCGGCTGTCTTCCTGGGAGGCCTGGGAGAGCTCGTGCTCCACCGAGGTGATCAGGAATTTACCCGAGAAGCACTCGTCCGCTGCGCCGACGACCTCGATCACCCGGCCAGCGCGGAGGCGCGTGTTCGCGCTCTCGGCCGACAAGGTGGAGCGATGGCGCGTCAGCTGCTCCAGCCGCACCGCGGCGCGCGCGTTTGCCGCCTCCGGGAGCACGAGGTTGGACGGGTATTCGAAGACCTCGAGCGTCCCCGTCCCCGCCTCGCCGTCGACCGGGACCGCGGGGCGCTGGACGTCGACGTCGCGCAACGAGGCCTTGGTGGAGGTGATTGACCAGCTCCGCCGCAGGCCGTGGATCGCGGTGGCGCTCCCGCTCATCCCGCTCGCGTCCTCGAAGCGGACCCTCGGGCTCTCGCCCTCGATCCCGTCGTGCGAGGTCGCGTGGTCTCCGAAGACGAGGATGGAGTCCTCGCCGTCGCGATCGAACCAGTAGCTGATCCCCTCGTCGGCGAGGAGGCGAGAGAGGAAATCCCAGTCGCTCTCGCCGTACTGGACTGTATAGGTCCGCTTCGCGTACTGGCCGCCGAGGCGCCACCGGACGAGCGAGCCGGGGAACCCGGAGCGCTGGAGCAGCTCGGCCACGATCTCCTGGGTGGTCTTGTCCTGAAAGACCTCGTGATTCACGCGCCACGAGAGGCGCGCCGCGGCCGGAGCGAGGGTGACGCGATAGCGCTCTTCCCCGCGAAAGTGCCCTCGATGCGAGGCCTCTAGCACCACGAGGTGAAACCGCGTCGTCTCCCACGCGTCGTCGCCGAGAGAGACGATGGCGTTCTGATCGACGAGGCCTGCCGGATCGAGATCGGCGTCCGGGCTGAGGACGTCGAGGACGAGCTCGGTGAGCTCGTTCATCGCTTCACGGCCCGAGAGGCGCACGATCTTCGCGCCCTCGAGCCCCTCGAGCGAAAGGTGGGCTTGATCGATCATGCAGGCTCCAGCGGCGGTGGAAAGACGATCGGCGAAAACGAGAGCGCGGGGAGAGGCGAGAGCGGGGCGGTCCACGCGGCCACGGCGCGCGCCGCGATCTCGGGGGCTCGGAGGCGATCGCGCCACGACCGCGCGAGGCGCATCTCGTCGCCGGCGGTGAGGCCGAGGCGACGGGCCATGGCGCCGGGATCCGCGGCCGCGAGCGCGTGGCGCTGGAACATCATCCAGGCTTCGACGTCGTGATCGAGCGGCGTCACCGAGCGGCTCCAGAGCGAGAGGGCGCGGGTGATCAGGTCCTCGTAGACCTCGTCGAAGGGCGGCCCCTCGCGCGTGAGCTCGTCGGCCACGCGCTCGCTCCAGCGCTCTTCGGCGCGCTCGAAGGCGCTCTCGCGCACCCCGAGCCAGCCGAGCAACGAGGCCAGCGGCAACGCGTCGAGGCGACCGGCCTCGACGAAGAGGTACGCGGCGAGCGACACGCCCTCGAGAGGCTCGCGCAGCGCCTCGGGCAGGCGAGAAGGCTCCGGGATCAAGAGGGCGTCACGCGTCGACATCGAGCCGCACCTCCCGGAGCAAGGTCGCGCCGCGGCCGAGCGGCACGACGAGCCGAAAGGTGAGCTCGACCCGCGACGACTCCGGCTCGAGGAGGGCGGTGTCGAGCACGAGGGGCAGAGAGACGGGCGGCGCGCCGGCGCGGCGAAGGTGCGCCAGGAGCGCGACGACAGGCACCGTCACCTGGAACAAGCCATCTCGGCAGAGGCCGTGAGTGGCCACCATATCGCCCGCTTGCAACGGCCTCTCCATCTGCAGCGCCGGGTGGGCGACCTGGTAGAAGCGCCGGTCGAAATCGAGGGGAGGAACGGGCATCCGCTCGGCTTGCCAGGCCGCGTCGGCCGTGCCCATGAGATCTCGCCGCGGCAGCCACCAGGTCGGGATGGCGCCGAAGCCCATCGGGATCGCCTTGCGCGCGCCGTCGATGGGGTTGGCCGGATCCTCGACGCCGGGCGCGGGGGCCCCGTCGAGCTCGCTCGCCGAGCGGTGCACGCCGCGCCCCACGGGGTTGCGCCAATCGATGATCGAGCCGTCTTGCGAGGCGCCCCCATAGGCGCGCTCGTAGGTGATGGCGGCCCGCTCGAAGGGGGCGCCGGCGCTCACCTTGAGGCCGAGAGCGCCCTTGTAGAACACCCGCTCACCGTGGACGCGGAGAGACATCGTCCGCCCCGGCGCGCGCACCGCGACATCGACGCTGGCGACCGGCTTTGCGGAGATGGCACAGCCGACTACCACGATGTCGGCGCCGGGCTTCTCCCCACCCAGATCGCCGGGGTAGCGGACGCTCGACTCGCGCCCCTCCTCCACTGCGCGAGGATCGGTCGGGACGTCGCAGAGGCGCACCGGCGCCTGCTCTTCGGCGAGCACGAGCCGCGAACCACGCTGCACGAAGGTGGCCTTCGCCAGCACGACGACGGCGTCGACGCCGCGCTCATCGTGGAATGGGGCCGTCAGGGCTGCGAAGGGGGTGGCGTTCGCAAACATTCGAGTCGAAACGACGCTATGGGGAGCGCTCTCGTCTGTCAACGGAAGAGCGGCAAACGAAGAGGCGCGCCGACGCTGGGATCAACGGGCCGAGGTCGGCGTCGCGTTCCGCGCGCTAGGCAATGGGGAACCGCATTGATTTGCGGCTCGCGGCGGGGGCGCTCTCGCGCCGCGGCGCGCCACGCGAGCTCCGCCTTTCGCACAATTCGATCGGAGATGCCTCAGGTAGTGGATGACGAACGCCACCTCCGCGGAATAACGTGGCCGTCCGATGGGATCGAACGGCAAGAACAAGGGAAAGCACACCAAGGGCGGAGGCGTCGGGCGAGCCCAGGCGGCGCCCGAGAAAAGCGAAGGCAAAGCGCTGGAGGTGAAGGCGAAGGAGCCCGAGCCGATCCCGCCCGCCCCGCCCACCTCGCCCACCCCGCCCACCCCGGCGCTCGCCCCGGTGAAAGCCGCGGAGAAAACCGCGGTGAAAGCCGGGGTGAAAGCCGGGGTGAAAGCCGGGGTGAAAGCCGGGGTGAAAGCCGGGGTGAAAGCCGGGGAAAAGGCCGCTCCCAAGGGCGCCGCGTGGGGCGATCCCATCGCGCGATTCGAGGCGCGGTGGACGTGGTTCGAATCGCGGCTGATTACCGGAGTGCTCCTCTCACAGCTCGCCGCGCTGGTGGCGTGGGTGTTCTTGAACGGGCTCTCGGAGTCCGTCGGCCAGTCGGCCGGCGTCGTCTTCCGCGCCGTGATGGTCGCGATCGCGTTCGGGATGGGCACGTGGTTCGGCTTCGGGAAGCTGGTCCTCGAGCGACGGCGCGCGCTCACGCTCGTGGCGATCGGGCTCGGGCTCTGCCTCGCCCCGGCGTGGCGCGAGGCGGTGCTCGCGGCGGCCAAGCCCGGCGCCTCGGCGACCGCGCTCGGCCTCGCCGGCCTCGACAAGGCCAGCGCCGGCTACTTCGACAACGTCAAAGGCTGGCTCCAGGAGGGCTCGACGCTGACGTTGATGGGCGGCCTCCGCGGCCTGGGCACGCGGCTCACGCTCTGGCTCGCCCTCCTCGGCGGCTCGCTCGCGACGGCGTCGGGCAAGCACATCCACATCGACGTCGTCTTCCGCTTCTTGCCGAAGAAGCTCCGCGTCCCCTCGGCGATCATCAACTACTGCGCGGCCGCCGCGGTCTGCTTCGCCGGCACCTGGGGCTTCTTCGATCACATCGCGATCGAGTCCTACGGCTCCCGGGCCGACGACCGCGCCGGCGCGAAGATCGCCAACGCGGCGCACGAGATCTCCGATCACTTCTTCTACACGCGCAAGCAGCTCGGGCTCGATCTCCGGAGCCTTCCCCGCGTGCTCGGCGGCGCGCGCTACGACCGCTGGATGTCCGCGGCCGCGTGGAACGAGTGGGTCGACGGCGCCGGTTTCGAAGATCGCTTCACGCCCGACGAGGTGAAATCGATCAAGGTCCCCGGGAACAACGGCTCGCACGTGCCGCTCGTGCTCTCGCCCAAGGGCGAGAACACCCGCGGGCTGCTCAACAACACGCTCGGGCTGGTGTTCCCGTTTGGCCTCTTCGCCATCGCCCTCCGCTTCCTGCTCCGCGCCGTGATGACGCTGAGCGGGCACCTCTCGGCCGATCCCGACGAGGCCCACAAGGAAGAGATCCGCAGCGCCACCGTCGGTGAAGGAGGCGTGTGATGGGTGCATTGATCGCCTTCCTCGTCGCCGCGCTCGCGCTCCTCGGCACGCCGCTCTTCGCCATCATGGGCGGAGCGAGCGAGCTCCTCTGGATGCTCCACGACAGCCCGACGCAGCGCTATCTCCGCTTCATCGCCCCCAACGTGATGGAAGAGCGCTTCGCCGGATCGCCGATCCTGGTGACGATCCCGCTCTTCACGTTCGTCGGCTACATGATGGCCGAGTCCAAGGCGCCGGACCGGATCGTGCGCGGCGCCGCGGCCTTCTTCGGCTGGATGCCCGGCGGGCTCGCGATGGTGTGCATCGTCGCCAGCGCCTTCTTCACCACGCTCACCGGCGGCAGCGGCGTCACCATCGTCGCCATCGGCGGCCTTCTCTACCCCGCCCTCCGCAAGCAGGGGTATCCGAGCGACTACGCGCTGGGCCTGGTCACGGTCGGCGGATCGCTCGGCCTGCTCCTCCCGCCTTCGCTCCCGATCCTCGTTTATGCCCTCGTCGCCGGGATCGACTTCAACGCGGCCTTCAAGGCCGGCATCCTCCCCGGCGTGATGATCATGGGCTTCCTCGCCCTCCACGCGGCCTATATCGGGACGAAGTACAAAGTCTCTCGCTCCAAGCCGAACCTGAGAGAGATGGGCGGCGCGCTCTGGATGCTCAAGTGGGAGCTCGGCGTGCCCGTGGTGATCCTCGGCGGGCTGGGCACGCACCTCACGTCGCTCGACGAGAGCGCCGCGCTCACGGCCGTCTACATCATGATCGTCGAGATCTACATCCACAAAGATCTCAGCCTGAAGAAGGATCTCCCCCGGGTCGCCAAGGCCTCGTTGATCCTCGCCGGCGCGATCATCCTGATCTTGGCGATGGCCAACGCGCTGATCAACTTCGTCGTCGACCAGCGCATCCCCGGGCGCGTGCTCGAGTACATGCTCAGCCTCGGCCTGACCCAGACCTGGCAGTTCCTGATTGTCCTCAACATCTTCCTTTTGCTGATCGGGATGTTGATGGAGGGCTTCAGCGCCATCCTCGTGGCCGTCCCGCTGATCCTCCCCTTCGCGGCGCGGTTCAACCTCCACCCCTTCCACCTGGCGATGATGTTCCTCCTGAACCTCGAGCTCGCCTACTGCGCCCCGCCGCTCGGCCTCAACCTCTTCATTGCCAGCTTCAGGTTCGAAAAGCCGCTGGTGTCGCTCTACAAGGTGGTTTTACCCTTCACAGCCATCCTTGGATTCGGCCTTTTCCTGGTGATGTATGTGCCGTCGATCTCCACCGTGCTCGTCGACGGCGACATCAAGGAGGCGTATGTCGCTGCCGAGAAGAAGAAGGAGGCTCCTCGCGAGGCCTGGCTGATGCAATGTGTCCAGGAAGACCGCTCCAACCCGAGGCCGTGCAACGCCGCGGACAAGGAGCGCTTCGGCGCCGATGGGACCAAGGATCCCTACGTCCGGGCAGCGCCGATCGTCCCCACGCCCGATCACGCGCCCACCGCCGCGCCCAAGGACGGCGACGACGCCGACGATCTGATGAAGCAGATGATGGGCGACACCCCCAAGGGCGCCGCCGAGAAGCCTGCGGACGACGCCGACGATCTGATGAAGCAAATGATGGGCGACACCCCCAAGGGCGCGACCTCCGCGGCTCCGTCCGCCAAGCCGGCGGACGTGAACGACGATTTGATGAAGGAGATGATGGGTGAAAAAAAGTAACGTGATCCCCCGCAGCGCCGACGTGATCATCGTCGGCGCCGGCCACAACGGCCTCGTCGCCGCCGTGCTCCTCGCGCGGCGCGGGCTCTCCGTCGTGGTGCTGGAAGAGAAAGACATGGTCGGCGGCGCCGCCAAGACCGAGCGCCCGTTTGTCAAGGCGCCGGGCCTCGGCGTCTCGAGCGGGTCTTACCTGCTCGGCCTCGCCCCGCCCGAGCTGCTGCGCGAGATCGGCGTGGATCTGCCGCTGAAGCGGCGCGATCCGCACTATTTTTTGCCCACGACCGACCGGCGTTACCTGCTCTTCGGATCGAACCAGGTCGAGATGAAGCGGCAGTTCCTGGAGTTCTTCTCCGAGCAGGACTGGAACGCCAACGCCCGGCTCCAGGCCGAGATCGGCGCCCTCCGTGACGACGTCGCCCCCACCTGGCTGCAAGAGCCGCTCTCGATCGAGGAGACCGCCGAGAAGCTCATCCGCAAGGAGCTCCGCGAGGTGTTCGTCAAGCTCTGCCGCGGGAACATCAGCGATTACCTCGAGAGGTTCGACTTCAAGAGCGATCTGATCAAGGCCATGTACGCGGTCACCGACGCCTTCTCGGGCCTCGCCGGCGGCCTCGACACGCCCGGTACGGGGATGAACTTCCTCGTCCACAACATGTGCCGCCTGCCCGGCGCCGACGGGACCTGGATGATCGTGGAGGGCGGTATGGGGGCCATCACCAGCCGCCTCGCCGCCAAGGCCGAGAGCGAAGGCGCGGTGATCTTCACCGGGACCAAGGTCTTACGCATCGAGTCCCAGGACGGCGCCGTCACCGGCGTTCTCCTCGCTGATGGGACGACGATCACCTCGAAGGTCGTCGTCGCCAACGCCGATCCTTACCGCACTCGCGCCCTCGCCGGGACCATCGAGGCCGGGCTCTCGCAGCGGCTCGACACCATGAGGCGCGACGGCTCGACGATGAAGGTGAACCTGGCCTTGAAGGGCCTCCCGAGCTTCACCTGCCTGACCGGGGATCAAGGTCAGTACGGCCCGACGATTCACCTCCTCCCCGACGAAGCGGTGGTGATGAGCAGCATCCGTCAGGCCCACACGGACGCGATGAGCGGCAAGCTCCCCGAGTTCCCGGCGATCGAGTGGTACTTCCACACGCCCATCGATCCGAGCCTGCGCGACGCCGAAGGGCACCACAACTCGGCGCTCTTCGTGCAATGGGTGCCTTACGAGCTGGAAGGCGGCAAGAGCTGGGTTGATGAAGAGGCGCGCTACGTCAAGCACCTGCTCTCGATCTGCGACCGCTTCGCGCCGGGGACCAGCGATCTGGTGGTCGACACCTTCACGCTCACGCCGAAGGGCGTCGAGGATCACTTCGGGATTACGAGAGGGCACATTCACCACATCGACAACGGGTATGGCTTCGCCGATCGCGTGCCCTATCGCTTCGGACTGGGCGGGCTCTACTCGGCCAGCGCGGGTACGCACCCGGCCGGCTCGGTGATCGGCGCGGCGGGGCACAACGCCGCGCAAGCCGTGCTCACCGATCTCGGGCGCTGATGGACCCGCTGCCGGAAGCCGAGCCGTTCGCGCCGTGTCTCGCCGACGCGGCGCAGCCCAAGGCTCCCATGCTCCCCCTCCCCGCCGCTAACGACGTCGAGGGGGAGCGGCTCCCGGCCGCGCTGCCCGAGGTGATTGACGCCCACGTTCACCTCTTCCCCGATCGGGTCTTCGACGCCATCCACCGCTGGTTCGAGGCCTACGGGTGGCCAATCCGCTACCCGTTCCACACCCCCCAGGTGCTCTCGTTCCTCTTTGAACGCGGCGTCTCGCGAGTGATCGCGCTGGCCTATGCCCACAAGCCGGGCATGGCGCGCACGCTCAACGCCTACATGGCCGAGGTCTGCCGCCGCGAACGGCGGGTCACCGGCCTCGCCACGGTGCTCCCGGGGGAGCCGGGCGCGCGGGCGATCCTCGAAGAGGCCTTTGCCCTGGGGCTCTCGGGGGTGAAGCTGCACTGCCACGTTCAGTGCTTCTCCCCTGACGACGCCGCCCTCCACGAGCTCTATGAGGCCTGCATCGACGCGGACAAACCGATGGTGATCCACGCCGGCCGCGAGCCGGTGAGCGCCGCTTACAAGTGCGATCCTCACGCCCTCTGCTCGGTCGAGCGGATCGAGCGCGTCATCGCGGCCTATCCGCGGCTCCGCCTCGTCGTCCCCCACCTCGGCGCCGACGAGTACGACGGGTATACGCGCCTGATCGAGCGCCACGACAACCTCTGGCTCGACACGACGATGGCCATCGCCGACTACCTGCCTGGAGCGAGCCCGATTCGCATGCTCGAGGTCCGCCCCTCCCGGATCATGTACGGGACCGACTTTCCCAACCTGCCCTA
>Ga0105048_10005222_pt1 | contig 21022 bp, 20 predicted proteins | sample MAT05_FD_78382 | JGI IMG/M metagenome (GOLD analysis project Ga0105048, IMG submission 78382) | Freshwater microbial communities from Lake Fryxell liftoff mats and glacier meltwater in Antarctica - MAT-05 | ecosystem: Environmental > Aquatic > Freshwater > Ice > Liftoff microbial mat | place...
GGCGATCGACTTGACCGCGAGCAGCGCCGCCTCCGAGCCGGCGTCGGTGTCCCAGACCCGCCGTAGGTCGTTGAAGTTACCCCCGTGTGCGGCCGCGAGGTGCGCCGCCCACGCCTTCTTCCCGGGGTCATCCGCCCCCAGCCCGGCGTAGTACTCGAACAGGGACAGGTCGCCCGGCGCGCCCGTCCAAGCGTACCCCCAACCCCAGTCGAGTTCGTTGTCGGTGAAGTACCCGATCAGTTGCCGGTCCGCGGCCAGGGCGGGGTAGTCGGCGGCCACGTCCGGCCGCTTCCGGGATTCGAGGGCGGCCCGGCGGACGTAGGTCTCGAAGTCGTCGCCGAACACGTCGATCCAGCTGTAGCTCAGCGACAGTTCGAGGACGTAGGGGCGGCCGCGGAGCGCGCTCCACGCCCCGATGGTGTTGAAGTTCCAGGCGTCCAGCCGCCCTAGCGTGAACGCCCGCCACTTCTCCCGCGACCCGCCGTGTCGGGCGAGCCCGTCGTACTTCGGCGGCGCAACCGCCGCGTCCTCGGCGGGGTTGATGACGTTGATGCCGAGGGAAAAGAAGTCGCGGCCCCGGGGGTCGATGAACGCCCAGCCCTCCCCCCGCTTGGCGACCTTGAAGTAGCCGTCCTTCGCCGGGGCGTCGGGGGGCGGGGCCGACCCACCGACTTCGGGGACGGCGACGATCAGCAGCGAGATGGCGAAGAGAATCGCGGCCCGCCGGGGGGACGGCGCGTGTGGGAACGAGGGGCGCCGGGCCGGCGTCGAAAGGCTCATGGGATTTCCCGTCGGGTCAGCGCAGGTTCCTCAGCCACCACGTCCGCCAGAGCTCGGCCGCGGCCCGCCGCTGGGCCGGCGTCGCGCCCGGCTCCGGGCCGTGATCGACATCGCCCCCGGCCAGCGACCGCAGCCCGGCCCGGGCCGCCCGGACAACAACCTCCTCGTCGTCGGTCAGCCGGGCGAGCAGGTCCGAGACGTGCGCCTTGTCGTCCCGCATGGCGGCGGCCAGCACGGCCGCGCGGCGGACCTCGACATCGGGGCCGGTCATCATGCCGCGGAGGGTGTCGGCGGTCAGCCGGGCGAGCCGGTCGGCGAGCGCGGCCCGGGCGGCGACCTTCCGTTCGGCGTCCAGGCGCGGGATCGCGGCGGCCAGGGAGGTGGTGAACGCCGGCCCCTTCCCGTCCCGCAGTGTGTCGAGGGCGTCGGCCCACCCGGGGCCGGGGGCGGCGAGCCGCAGGCCGGCGCGGGCGGCGAGGTCATCAACCGGAGCCGGGGCGGGGGCCGGCAGCGCGACCGGCCGCGGGGCGACGGGGACCGGAGCGGGCGCCAGGGCGGGCGCCGGGGCAGGCACCGGAGCGGGGGCGGTCGCCTTCGCGCCCGCGCCGGCCCGGAGCTCGGCCCCGACCGGCTCGCGGCGGAGCTTCGCGGTCAGGTCGCGGAACGGGTTCGACCGGGCCAGGAACAGCAGGGCGAAGGCCGTGTCCACGTCCACCCCGTAGCCGCCCTTGCCGCCCCACGACCCGTCCGCGTTCTGGGCCGGCAGGAGGACGGCGGCCCCGGCCGCGTACCAGTCCACGCCGCCGATCTTCTCCACCCCGTAGACCACCCCGACGCGCTCCAGCGACCACAGGAAGTACATCTCCTGCCCGCCGGGTCGGTCCCCGTCGAACAGGTTCACGTCCTTCCCCTTCCCCTTGCCGCCGCCGGCCGGGGCGCGGCCGGCGAGGACGCCACCGAGATTGGTCAGCCCCCGGGCCACCGTGGCGGCGGCCGGGTCGGCCGGGGGAACGGGCGCCGCGTCCGGGCGGGCGGCGCCGGCCTTCCGCCCGGCGACCAGCGCCCGCTCCTCCCGCCGGCCGACCCCGGTGGCCAGCCCGAGGAGCCCGGCGCAGGTCATGGACGGGCTCCCGTCGCCGTGCCCGGAGTACGGCCACCCCCCGGTCTGCGGGTTCTGGGTGGCGAGGAACCGCCGCTCGATCCGGTCGAGGGCGGGCTCCACCGGCACCCCGTGGCGGCGAGCCACCCACACCCCGAGGATGCCGAACTGGGTGTTCGAGTTGTCGTCCTTCCGCTCGTGCCGCCCCGCCCCGACGGCCTCCAGCGTGCGCTGGTACTTCACCACGTCGGCGTGGAGCGTGCCAGCCACCCCGAGCTTCCCGACCGCCCCGGCCTTCCCGGCGGGGGCCGGCGGCGCGGGCGCCGGCGGGGCGGGCGCCGGGCGGTCCCCGGCGACGAGTTGGCGGGCTTCGAGGCCGGCCCGCAGCGCGTGTTCGGCGGCGGCGGGTACGGGTTCGATGCAGGTGTAGGTCCACCCGCCCTGGTCGTTCTGCCCGGCGAGCAGGCGGACCGCGAGAAGCTGGATGCGGGGGCGGTCGGCGGGGTCGCCGAGCCGGTCCAGGAAGACGAGGCAGAGGGCGAGTTGGTAGGTCCGGTTCTCGGTGTATGTCGCCTCGCGGACGGCCGCGGCGACGGCCCCGACGGCCGGGTCGCCCGGCGGCGCACCGGCTTCGAGGATGGCGAGCCCGGCGAGCGCCGCCGGCCCGATCCCGTGCCCCCCGCCGCCCTTGCCCTTCCCGCCGCCCTCGGCGGGAACCCCGTTCTGATACCGCTTCCAGAGGAACGAGGCGCCCTTCCGCACGGCCTCGTCCACCCCCGGCGGGGCGGCCGGCGCGAGCGCGGCGAGGGCGAGTACGACGAGCAGGGCGGCGGCTGGGCGCATGACCGACTCCGGGTTGATCGGGGCGGGCGCGGGCTAGCGGGGCGGGGACCGCCCCTCCAGCGCCGGCGCCCCCGGGTCTAGAATCCGCAGGCGGAACCCCTGAACCTCGTCCACCTCGACCGGCGCCTCGACGCCGCCGGCCGACACGACGAGCGTGCCCCGGACCCGGAACGCTTCCTCGGCGGCGGTGACCCGGCCGCGGGTCACGTCGTACCGGATCGTCCCGCCCGCGGCCGGCCGCCGGAAGTCCGCCCGGAGCACCCGGAACGGCAGGTCCGTGTCGCCGTCCGGCGGCCGGTACGTCATCTCGTGGGCGTACTCGACCCGCTCCGCCCCGTCCCGCCGGCCGACGGCCGTGTAGGTCGTCCGGCCGGCCCAGCCGCCGAGCGGCCCCCACGAGTGGGCCAGCGGGCGGGTCCACTTCTCGCCGGCGGCCAGCGGCCGGTCCGGCTGGAAGAAGGTGAGCCCGGCCAGTTCCTTCCACCCGTCCGCGTCGAGCAGCGACCAGACGCGCGTCGTCTCTGCGCCGAGCGGGTCGTTCCCGGCCCGCACCCGCACCGGGTCGGCCGGCCCCGTCAGCCCGGTCACCTCGCCGCGCGGCCCGACGGCGATCTCGAAGGCCGCCCCCTTCGTCTTCCGCAGCGCGTCCTCCATCAGCTCGCGCATCGCCGGGTCGCAGGCCGTCAGGCGGGCCGCTTCGACGCGCTGCTTCACGGTGAGGCTGCCGTCCCGCCCGACCGCCTCGACGGTGAGGCGCGAGGTGAACGTGTACTCCGCGGCCTGCGGGGCGCCGGCCCCGAGGACACGAAACGCCGACCGGCGCGAGACGCTCACCTCCTGCTCGATCACCTCACCCACGCGGTAGCGGCCGGGCGACTCCGGGGCCAGGATGCCGACCGGCGTCGCGGGCCGCACGGCGGGGACGGGTTGCGGGAGTTCCGGGATCGGGGCCGGTGATGGAACGACGGCGTCGGGGCGGGCGGGCGGCTTCGAGACGGCTTCGGTGGCGGGCGGCGGGGCGGGGGTGACTGGAATCTCGGACCGGGCGCCGGGAGGCTCGGGCGCCGCGGCGTGCTCGGCCGGGCGCGACCTGGCCCGGAGGGCGACCGCCCCGAGCGCGCCCGTTGCCGCGGTGACGCCGACCAGGGTGGCGAGCAGCCACCACCGACCGGCCGCCGGCCTGGTGAGCAGGCGATCGCACTCCAGACAGCGGGGCCGGCGGGCGGTGGCACGGGCCGTTCCCCCACACGGGCAGCGGAGCGGTCTGGACACGGGCGACCTCCTTACGGGCGCGCTCCGGGGCCGTAGGCCGGCGAGGGGCGGCGTCGAAACCCTCGTTTCCTCGTCGGCCGGGTCCAGACTTGGCAACCCGGCCGATCGTTTCGCGGGTTTAGTTCCCGCCCTTCTTGCCCCCGCCGCTCTTCTGACCGGCCCCACCCTGCATCCCTCCGCCCTTTTGACCGCCGCCGCCCTGCGGCCCGCCGGGCTGCATCCCGCCCCCCGACTGGAGGCTCGGCCCGGTCTTCTGGCCGCCGCCCTGGCCGTTCTGCGAACCGAGGGCAGCCTTCTGAAGGCCGGCCTGGCTCTGCTGGGGTACCTTCGACCCGGCGACCGATAGTCCCTTCTTGCCCTGGGACGGCTGCCCCTGGGCGGGGGTGTCGCCGATCATCAGCGCGGTCGATAACGCCATCAGGGCGAGAGCAATTCCGGCCTTCATCAGGTATCTCCGTCGGGCCGAGGCCCGGGTTCGGGGCGAACGTGGTAGTACAAGACGGATGCGCGGCGGCCCGAGTTGTGAGTCCGGTCCCGACTTTATTTCGCGGCGGGATTCTTCCAACAAACGCCGCCGGGGCGCATCTGTCGGAGGGAAGGACGGGCGGGGCGCGTGGACGACGACCAGGAGCAGGAGTGTGTCCGCCGGGCCAAGGCCGGCGACCGGGCGGCGTTCGGCGCGCTGGTCGGCCGGTACTGGGGGCCGGTCCGCGCCTGGCTCGCCGGTCTCGCCGGGTCCGACGACGGCGCCGACGACCGCACCCAGGAGGCGTTCCTGAAGGCGTGGACGAACCTCCCCCGGCTGGCCGCCGACGGGGCGTTCCGGGTGTGGCTGTTCCGCATCGCCCGGAACGAGTTCCTGGCCGCCCGCCGGGCCGGGAAGGATCAACCGGCGAGTCCCGCCGAAGACCGACCCGACCCGGCCCCCGGGCCGGTCGCGGCGGCGGCCGCGGCGGAGGCCGGGGTCGCCGCCCGGGCGGCGGTCGCCCGGCTCCCGGAGCTGTACCGCGAGGCGTACCTGCTCTGGGTCCACGACGGGCTCCCGTAATCCGAGCTCGCCCGGGTGTTCGGGGTGAGCGAAGACACCTGCCGGTGGCGGGTGTGCCAGGCCCGGAAGCTCCTCGCCGCCGCCCTCGCCCCGTACCTCGACCGGCCCGACCGATGACCTGCCCGCCCGCCGAATCCGAACTGCTCGCCGCCCGGTCGCTGGCGGACCTGCCGGACGAGGTCCGGGCGCACGTGGCCGGGTGCCCGGCGTGCGCCGCCCTCGCCGCCCGGCTGGCCCGGTTGGACACCGGGGTCCGCGCGGCCGCCGGGGTTCCTGACCCGGCCGCCCGGTGGCGGACGGCCGCGGCCGTCCGCCGCACTCGCCAGATGGCGGCCCCCGGGGCTTGGATGCGGCGAGCTGCCCTGGTCGGGCTCGCCGCCGCCGTCGGGTTCTGCTTCGTCGGCGGGGTGTTCACCGGCCGGTGGTGGGCTCCCAAGCCCCGGCCGGCGGACCACGCCCCGGCCGACCTCGTCCGGGCGCCGGGCGGAAGTGCCCCGTTCCTCGCCCGGGTCGCCGGCCCGGCCGCCGAGGTGGCCGCCGACGGCTCACCCCGCGGCCAGCTCGACGGCCTCTTGCGGCTGGCGGCCGAGGTCCGCGGGGAGGCCGCCCGGCGGGTGGCGAGCGGGGAGGCGGACGACGTGCCCCGGCTGAGCGCGGCCCACGACCGGCTGCTCAAGTTCGGCGTCCTCCGCCAGCTCGGGCGGCTCCCGGCGGGCGACCGGCCGGCCGCGGCCGGGGAGGTGGCGGCCGAGCTGGGCCGGGCGGCGGTCGAGGTCGGGCGGAAGGCCGACGCCGCCCCGCCGGCGGCCGCGGACCTGCTCCGCCCGTTCGCCACCTCGGCCGCCGAGACGGCCGAGTTGGTTCGGGCCGGGCGCTCGCCCGCGAACGACCCCCCAGCGTGGTCGGAGCCCCCGACGTTGGCCGAGGGGCTGATCGCACAGACGCTGCGGATGGCCGACGCCGACGAGCCGGTCCGCCGGGCCGAGGCCGCCGCCGCCCTCGCCGACACCCTCGCCCGGGTGGTCGCGGTGCTGGCCGCCGGCGGGCTCCCGGACGACGCCGCACGGGTGGGGGCGTCGCTCGACGTGGTCCTCGCCCGCGGGGTGGCGGACAACCTCGATTGGGCCGAGGCCACCGACCCCGCCGGCGCCCTCCGCCCGGAGATCGGCCGGGTCCGCGAGCAGGCCGGGCGGGCGGCCGAGGTGCTGGAGCAGAACCTGGCCCGCGCCCCGGCGGCCGCCCGCCCCGGGCTCGAACGGGCGATGGAAGCATCCGCCCCCGGCCGGTCGGCCGCGAAGGGCGGGTCGAAGGGGGCCGGCCCGCCGTGGCGGCGGGAGGGCGCCCCCCCCGGGAAGGGTGTCCCGCCCGGGTGGCAGAAGAAGAACTGACCGGGCTCCCGGTCACTCTACGAGGAGGCCACGCATGATCCCGAGACTGGTGTTCACGGCGACCCTCGCCCTGCTGGTGGTGGTCCAGGCCGGGGCCGACGAGCCCCGCGGCGGGCCGGGTGGGCCGCCCCCCGGGAAGGGGTGGAACAAGGGCGCGGCCCAGACCCCGCAGCCGCCGGCGGTCGCCCCCGCGCCGAAGCAATCGAAGGGGGCCGCCCCGGCCCCGCAACCGGCCCCGAAGGGGAAACTGGACGCGCAGAACTACGCCAAGGGACCGCCGTCCCAGAAGGCGAAGAACGCCCCCGCCCCGCAGCCGCCGGACGAGGGGATCGGCCGCCAGGTCTCGGCGTGGGCTAAGTCCGGTATCCACGGCCGGCAGCTCGCGGGCATGATCCACCAACTCCAGGCGACCCGCGCGGCCGCCCCCACGTCCCCGGCCCCGCGGCCGAAGGGGGACCGCGGCCGGCCGGGCGGGCCGGCCCCGACGCCCCCGCCCCCGTCGCCCCGGGGTAAGAAGGGCGGCGACGAGTAAACCCGCCACCCCACCCGCTGGTATGACACACCGGCGGGTGGTCCCCGAAACCTCAACCCACGAGTTATCGATGCGCCCCCACCCCTCCCGGACGGCCGGCTCCGGCCTGCTGGCCGGCTTCCTCGCCGTAACCCTGGGTGCCGGGCTCGCACCCGGCCAGGTGCCGAACCCGCAACCCGCCGGCGGCGCCCGGCCGGCGGCCGGCGCCGTCAAGCCGGCGCCCGTGGCCCAGCCCCGACCCGGCGTTGTCAACCCCCAGCCCGGGGTGAAGAACCCCGCCGGCGGGAACGGAAACGCCCAGCCGGCCCCGGTGGGGATGAACCCTGCGGCCGGGGTCGGCGGTCAGGTGCTCCAGCCCGGCGGGGGCGGCAAGCTGAACCCGAACCCCGCCCCGGCGGGCGGGCCGATGAACCTCGCCGGCGGGGTGCTGGGCGCCGGGAACCAGATCGTCCAGGGGCAGCAGGTGTCGTCGTGGACCCACCAGGGGATCAAGGGGCAGCAGCTGGCGGCCCTCATCCACCAGCTCCACCAGAAGCGCGGCATGGGCGGGGGAAACGTCGGCCAGGCGCCGCAGATGGGCAAGAACCCGCAGATGGGCAAAAACCCACAGCCCGCGGCCGGAGGGGGGGGACAGGTTCAGAATCCCGTCGCCCAGCCGCAGAACCCGTTCGCCCAGCCCCAGAACCCCAACCCGCAAATCGGGGCGGCACCGCGCGTCAATCCGCCCGTGCCGGCCCCCCAGCCCCTGAACCCCATCGCCGGGGGCGGGAACCAACCGGCCCCGGTCAACGGGGCCATCATCCCGCGGACCAAGCAGCCGGCGGCCGGGGGGCAGGCCCAGAACCCGCTCGCTCGCCCCGGTAATGGTGGGGCGGTCCAGGGCGGGCTCGCGGCCGGGGTCGCGGGGGCGGCCCAGCCCAACGGCGGCCGCGGCGGGATGGCGTTCGCCGCGAAGGGCGGCGGGATGGCCAAGGGCGGCCCGCTCGCCGGCGGCGCGGGCGGGGCGGCTGCCAAGGGCGGCGGGGCCGGGATGGGGAAGGGCGGCCCGCCCGGCGGTGGGATGATGGGCAAGGGCGGGGCCGGGGGGGGCAACCTCGGCGGTGGGATGGCCAAGGGCGGCCCGCCGGCTGGAAAGGGCGGTCCGTTCGCCGGAGGCGGGGCGGGCGGAGCCGCCGCGAAGGGCGGCGGGATGGCCAAGGGCGGCCCGGGCGGGATGGGCGGCGGGTTCCCCGGCGGGGCGGTCGGCGGTCGCGGCGGCCAGGCGGTCGCCGGCGGCGGTAAGGGAAAGGGCGGCGGGGGCGGGGCGATGATGCCCGGCGGGGCGGGCGGGGCCGCGGTCGGCCGCGGCGGGGCCGCGATGCCCGTCGGCGGTGGCAAGGGTAAGGGCAAGGGCTGAGTCGGTCACGGGATCGTGTCCGTCATCCACCCCCGGCCGGGGCGTCCCGGCCGGGTTCATCCGTCAGGAGTGCGTCATGCGCCGCTTCCGGCTCGCTCTGATCGTCGCCATCTACGTGGCGGTCGTCTCGCACCTTACCCCGGTCGGCGCCCAGCCGCCAGCCGGGCCGCCCCCGGCCCCCCCGGCCCCACCGGCCCCGGTGCCGGCCGCCCCGCCGGCCACGTCCGCCGACGAGAAGGCCGGCGTCCTGGCCGAGACGGTGGGGCTGCTGGCCAGCCTCCAGCTCTACCAGTCGTACCTGAACATCGGCCTGCTCGCCGACGCGAAGGCCGAGGGCGTGTACGACGCCGCGATCGCGGCCCCGCTCCTCGGATCGGTCGTCACCCCGCTGGCGAAGGTCGAGGCCCAGTTGACCAAGCTGGCCGCCCTCCCGCTGCCGGTGGACGACGCGGCGGCGCTGGCCAAGCTCCTGAAGATCACGAAGCTCGTCCGCACCCAGGGGACCGAACTGGAAGCGTTCTGGCAGACCGGAGTGATGGATCACGCCCGTCGTTACGAGGCGGCCCGGCGGGAGGCGTGGCGGGAGTTGAACGCCCTGCTGAAACTGGAAGACACGACGACCGACGAGATTCCCGCACCCCGCGCGGTCGCGCCGAAGCAGTAAGTTTGGTGCCGCCGCCTTTTTGTACCGGAAGTGTAACACCACCATGAGACAAGAATTCAGCGGCTCAATTCTTTGGTGATGTCCTACTCTCGTTGCACAGCCGGGAATGCCAACCACTCGGCCAGCGACCACACGTGATCGGTCAAGCCGGCCGCCATCGCCGGGGTTCTCGGTCGCCACCGGCCGTCGGCATCCCGCTCCCGGAGTGTCTCCACCGGCCAGCAGAAGTTGTAGCTGAAGTAGCTGAACGCGGTCGCCGCCCGATGCACCTCCCAGTCCTTCGAGAACGCGTAGCTCTTACGGACCTTCCGGCTGCACCGGTTCCGGTCCGTCCCGTTGTGCCGCTCCACGAAGCACGTGTTGACCGCGGAGCTGACCGCCGAGGCCACCAACGCCAGTGCCACGGCCGCGAGTGTTCCGAACACCACCCGGGTGCTCACGCCCACGACCCGATTGTTCTCCCGCTCCTTGTGGACCGTCGCGTACGTGACCTCGGGCGGGACCACCGTGTACGGCTGACGGGGCCGGCCCGGTCGGCCCGTGCGTGGCGGCGTCACCACCCGCCCGCACGTCGCGCGGATCGCGGTCGCGTATGCCGGGTACTCGTCCGAGGTCATCAGCCGCATCACCCGCCCGCCGGTCCGCCGGTGGAAGTCGCCGACCAGCGCGTGGATCGAGTCCTCGGTCCGCTTGCCGACCACCAGGCTCACGACCAGCCGGCTCTCGGGGTCGAGGGCCACGTGGTCCCAGCAGTCCCCGCGGGTGCGGTCGTCCGGCCCGCAGTGCTTCTCCTTCCGGCCGACGAACGCCCACTTCTCGTCGAACTGGACCTCATTGGTCGTCGGGGGAAAAAGCCACGAGTTCGTCGTGGAGTTGCTCGGCGTGTTGTCCGGCCCGGCGAACGTATCGGGTGACGGTGTCCTTGTGGACGCCGACCAGCCGGGCGGTCTTGCGGGTGCCGATCCCCTCGGCCACGTGGGCCAGGACGGCGACCACCTTGTCGGCCGGCAGGCGGGTGTCGAAGAGTGGGGTGCCCTTGCGCTCGGAGAACCGGTCCTTGCAGGTGGAGCAGCGGAGGACGCGGGTCTGGTGGGGGCCGTACCGGGTCGGTACGGTCAGGTTCCCGTGGCCGCGTTTGCCGTGGTCGGGGCAGGTGTCGTTGAGGCAGCAGAACCGAGTCAGGTCGTCCATGACCGATCCAACCACGGATGTGGGAAATCCCGACCGGGCGACGTAATTCCTTACCACGGATGGGTCAGGGCGTGCAAGACTGAGCGGACATCACCGTGGTAGCCGGCTACGAGCATCGCCGCGCGGTGGACGGCGTCCGCGAGCTCGTCGAACGGGGTGAGTGCCGCGGCGAGGGCGTCGAGCTCGGCGCGGGCGTTCGCGACCGCGGCCCCCGCCGCTTCCCGCTCCGTCCGCTGCTCGGCCGCCAGTTGGGCGGCGAGCGGAGCGACTGCGTCGGGGACGTACTCCTTGACCACTCGGCCGCCGACCCGGCGGGCGGTGTAGAAGTGCCACTGGCTCCCGCGGCGTTCCCACCCCATTGCCGAATCATATGCGCGACGTGTGCAACACCGCGGCGCCTTCCCCGCTTGAAACCCCCCGCGAGCCGTCGAGAGATAAACAACCGTCAACCTGTTGCAGTTTCTGTGCGGTCCCGCTACCCATCTGCCGACTCGTCGGGGCGGACCTGCTTCTCGATCACCAGCTTGAGCGCCTGGAGCTTGGCCCGCAGCGTCGTGCGCGAGATGCCGAGCAACTGGCTCGCCGCCACCTGGTTCCCGTCGGCGTGCCCCAGCACCACGGCCAGCACCGCCCGGTCCACCGCCCGGATCACCTTCTCGTACACGTTCTCCTCGCCGCGCGCCAGCAGGTCGCGCGTCAGCCCGGTCACATCCAAGCCCGGGTCCGCCGCGGCCGCCGGCTCTGAGTCGGCCCCGCGGACCGACCTCGGCAGGCAGTCCGGCGTGATCACGTCGCCGGCGGTTTGCACGACCGCGTACCGGACGGCGCTCTGTAACTCGCGGACGTTCCCGGGCCAGCCGTACCCCTCGACCAGCCGCAGCGCCTCGGGTGCGAACCCGCGGACCGCCTTCCCGAGCTTCCGGTTCGCCGCGCGCAGGAACCGCTCGGCCAGGAGTGGCACGTCCTCGCGCCGGTCCCGCAGCGGCGGCAGGTGGATGGTGAACCCGTTGAGCCGGTACAGCAGGTCCTCCCGGAACGTGCCGGCCGCCGCCATCGCCTCCAGGTTCCGGTTCGTCGCCGCGATCACCCGCACGTCCACCGTCCGCGTCTCGCCCGACCCGACCCGCTCGAACTGCTGCTGCTGGAGGAGGCGCAGCACCTTCGCCTGCGCCGCGGGAGCCATGTCGCCCACCTCGTCGAGGAAGATGGTGCCGCCGTCGGCCTGCTCGAACCGCCCGACGCGCAACCGGTCGGCGCCGGTGAAGGCGCCCTTCTCGTGGCCGAACAGCTCGCTCTCCAGGAGCGCCTCGGGGATGGCCGCGCAGTTGATCGCCAGGAACGGCCGGTCGGCCCGGCGGCTGTGCTGGTACACGGCGCGCGCCACCAGCTCCTTGCCGGTGCCGCTCTCGCCGGTGATGAGGACGTTCACGTCCTGGGCGGTGATCCGGCCGATGGCCTTGAACACCTCCTGCATCGCCGGGCCGCGGCCGACGATCACGTCGGCGTCCGGGTCGGCGTCGTCGCGGTCGGGGACGGCGGGCACGGCCCGCATTCGCCGGGCCGCGAGCGCCCGGCCGACGACATCCTGGAGTTGGTGCAGGTCCACCGGCTTGAGGAGGTACTCGAACGCCCCGCGCTTCATCGCCTCGATGGCGGTTTCAGTGGTGCCGTGGGCGGTGATGACGACGACCGGCAGGTGCGGGTCGATCGCCCGGGCGGCGTCGAACACGTCGAGCCCCGACCCGTCGGGGAGGCGCAGGTCGAGGACGACGGCGTCCGGGGCGGCCGTGCGCACCAGCCCGAGCGCGTCGCGGGCCGTGCGGGCGGTGAGGATTTCGAGCCCCTCCGCGGCCAGGCCGAGTTCGAGGGTGTAGAGGACGTTCGGCTCGTCGTCCACCAGTAGCAGCCGGGGCATGGGCTCCTCACGATGCGGCCGTGGCGGGGACGACCAGCGCGCGCCGAGCGACGGTGACGGGGAGGTGGACGGTGAAGACGGTGCCGCCGCCGGGGCGGTCGGCCGCGGTGATATCGCCGCCGTGACTCTCCACGATCCGCCGGCAGATCGACAGGCCGAGGCCCATCCCCGCGTCCTTCGTGCTGATGAACGGCTCGAACAGCCGGTCGCGCACCCGGGCCGGCAGGCCCGGCCCCTCGTCCGCGACGCGGATCGCCACCCGGTCGTCCTCGCCGGCGACCGCGACCTCGATCCGCCCCCCGGTCGGCTGGGCGTCGAGGGCGTTGAACAGGAGGTTGTACAGCACCTGCTGCAACTGCCCCGGGTCGAGCTCGGCCACGATCGGGCGGCGCGGCGTCGTGACCGCGACGGTCACCATCTGGAGCGCCGCCCGGCCGCGCACCCGGTCGGCGACCTGCTCGACCAGCGGGCCGACCTCGACCGGCTTCTTGTCCGGCCGCGGCGGGCGGGCGAAGTCGAGGAACGACCCGACGGCCTGCTCCAGCCGGATGATCTCCTCCTCCAGCACCTCCATGTCGCGCGGGCGGAGGCGGTCGCCGGTGCGGCCGTCGGCCAGCGCCTGGATCAAGAGCTTGATCGCCATCAGCGGGTTGCGGACCTCGTGGGCGATGCCGGCGGCCATCCGCCCGGCCCACGCCAACTGCTCGGCCCGGAGGGCGTCGCGCTCGGTCTGCCGCAACCGGTCGAGGACGGCGGTGGCACTGCGGGCCACGTCGTCGAGGGCGTCGGCCGACCGGCCGGCCCGGTGGGCGGTGTCCTCGGCGGTGCGGGCGGCCTCGTCGAGCTGGCGGGCCGTGGTCCGCAGCCGCTCCTCGGTCCGCATCATCGCCCGCCGCAGCCCGGACGCGATCACCCACCCGCCGAGCAGCCCGCCGACCGACCCACACAGCCCGAGGACGACGAGGCCGGTCGTCAGCTGGGACGCGGCGCGCTCGTTCTCCGCGTTCGCCCGGGCCAGCCCGCCCTCGTTCAGCCGCAGGTACTCGCGGGTCGGCTCGATCACCTCGTTGGCCAGCAGGGTGTCCACCAGTTCCAGCGTCTTGGCGTAGTCCGCCCGGTCCGGCCGGCCGTGGGTCATCCGGTCGTACTCGGTGAAGAACGCCTGGAGCCCGGCCCGGGTGCGCCGCATCAGCGCCTGCTCCGGGGGCGTGGTGGCGAGCCGCTCGGCCTCGGTCAGGGCGGTCATCGTCCGCTCGCGGAGCCGGGGGATCGGCTCCAGCATCTTCGGGTCGCCGGCCAGGAGGTAGCGCACCCCCTGGCTGCGCAGGTCGCGGGCGCTCAGCTCCAACTCCTGCGCGGCGCGCATGCTGGTCACGTTCTCGGCGAGCATCCCGGCCGTGGTCGCCTGCATGTTGCGGACGTACCAGGCCGTGCCGACGGCGACGACCAGGAGGAGGACGCTGACGGCGGCGACCGGGGCGGCGATGCCGGTCCAGACGCGGGGCTGCATGCTCACGCGGGCTCCTGAACAGATTCTGGGCGCGGCGCCCAGTTCCGGGTCAAGCTGCGGCGGGAACCATGGACCTCGTCCCGCCGGGCCAGGCAACCCGGCCGGCCGTTCACACTCACACAGGTTCATCGTAACTGGCTGGCGGGTTGTCGGGTTGCGTTCGGTCGGGCGGATTCTCCCGGGCCGAACTCCCGACCCCGCCGGCCGGTTCGCGGCCTCCGGTACGGCCGTTGCCTTACGGGTGAACGCAACTGGAATGCCCGGACCGCGGCCACAGTACGGCACCGCACCCGTTCACGCACCCCGGAGGCCGCGTGCCCTGGACAAAGGACCGCCTGGAGGAAGTGGCCCGCACCCGCCTCGGCGGGGCGAAGCTGATCGTGGTCGCCAACCGCGAGCCGTACATCCACAACGTCCGCGACGGGGCGGTCGAGCTGATGCGCCCCGCCGGCGGGCTGACCACCGCGCTCGACCCGGTCATGCGGGCGTGCGGCGGAACCTGGGTGGCGCACGGGTCCGGCAGCGCCGACCGGATGACGGCCGACGCCCACGGTCGGGTCCGCGTCCCGCCGGACGACCCGACCTACACCCTCCGCCGCGTCTGGCTCACCCCGGAGCAGGAGAACGGGTACTACTACGGGTTCGCCAACAGCAGCCTGTGGCCGCTGTGCCACCAGGTGTACCACCGGCCGACGTTCGATCCGGCCCACTGGGCCGCGTACCAAGAGGTGAACGACCTCTTCGCCGCGGCCGTCCTCGAGGAAGCGCGAGGCGGCCCGGCGCTCGTATTCGTGCAGGACTACCACTTCGCCCTCCTGCCGCGGCTGCTGAAGCGCGCCCGGCCGGACCTCGTGGTGGCACAGTTCTGGCACATCCCCTGGCCGAACCCGGAGACGTTCCGCGTCTGCCCGTGGGCCGGCGAGCTGCTCGACGGGATGCTCGGCAACGACCTGCTCGGGTTCCACATTCAGTACCACTGTAACAATTTCCTGGAGTCGGTGGACCGCACGGTCGAGTCGCGCATTTGTCGGGAGCGGTTCAGCGTCACCCGCGGCGACCAGACCACGCGCGTCCGGCCGTTCCCCATCAGCGTCGATCCCGACCTGGCGACGGAGCACCTCGCCGGCGACTGGGAGGCGCCGGTGGCGGCGCTGCGCCGGCAGTACGGCCTCGGCGACCGGCTGCTGCTGCTCGGCGTGGACCGGGTGGACTACACGAAGGGCATCCCCGAGCGGCTCCGCGCCGTGGCCCGCCTCCTCGACCTCCACCCCGGGCTGGCCGGGCGGTTCCACCTCGTGCAGCTCGGCGCCCCGAGCCGCACCAACCTCCCCGAGTACCGCGCCCTCACGGACGAGATTCACGCCATCGCCGCCGACATCAACGGGCGGTACGGCACGTCCGACTGGCGGCCGGTGGTGTTCGTGAACGAGCACGCCGGGCCGGAGCTGATCTACCCGTTGTACCGCGCCGCCGCGGGGTGCGTGGTCAGCTCGCTGCACGACGGCATGAACCTGGTGGCGAAGGAGTTCGTGACCGCCCGGGACGACGAGCAGGGGGTGCTGGTGCTGTCGGAGTTCACCGGCGCCGCCCGCGAGCTGACCGACGCCGTGCTGGTCAACCCGTTCGACGTGGACCGACTGGCGACCGGCCTCCACGCGGCGCTGACGATGCCGCCGGCGGAGCGGCAGCGGCGGATGCGGCGGATGCGCGCCCAGGTGGCCGACCACAACATCTACCGGTGGGCGGGGACGATGCTCAGCGAGGCGTCGAAGCTGATGGACCACGGCCCGCGCCCGACTGCGGCGCGGGCCGCTGCACCGCGGGTTTACGACCCGGACGACGCCCCGCCGGTGGCCCGGTTCGCCCCCGCCCCGTTCCTCACCCACCCCGCGTGAGGCCGTACCAAATGACGACGCACGACTGGGCGGCCGCGGCCGCGGCCGGCTACCAGGCCGGCCGCCCGCTCGACCTCCTGTTCGACTACGACGGCACCCTCGCCCCGATCGCCGCGCACCCGGCGCTGGCGGCCCTCGCGCCGGCCACCCGGGATGCCCTGGTCGCGCTCGCCGCGCTGCCGCGGACGACGGTCGGGGTGGTGAGCGGCCGGAGCCTGAACTCCGTCCGCACGCTCGTCGGCCTCCCCGGCCTCCGGTACGCCGGGTCCGGGGGGATGCATCTCGACACCGGCGGCGGTGAGGTCGTGGACCCGGCGCTGGCCGCGTTCGACGACATCGCCGACGCGCTGGTGACGGCGTTGGCGGTGCCCGTGCGGTGGTTCCCCGGGGCGTGGGTGGAGCGGAAGCCGGGGTGCCTGTCGGTCCACTACCGGCAGCTCTCCCCGCTGAAAGCGGCGTGCTTCGTCGAGGAGGCCCGGGACACGCTGGCCGAACTCGCCCCCGACTGCCCGCCGCTCCGCGTCCGCGAGGTCACCCGGGCGCTGGAGGTGGCTCTCGCCGGGGCGTGGACCAAGGGCGACGCGGTCGCGCGGATGGCCGGCGGCAGGGAGTCGCTGGTCGTCTACGCCGGGGACGGCGCGAACGACGAGGAGGCGGTCGCGGCGGTCAACGCCCGCGGCGGGCTGACGATCGGGGTCGGGCCGGAGGCGCCGGAGGCGGCCCGCGTCCGCGTCGCGGACCAGGTCGCGTTCAAGGCGGGCTTGTTCCGCCTGGCCGAGAGCCTGTGCGGCGCCCCGGTCTTGGGGTTCCCCCACGCCGGCGGGATGGCGACGGGGCACGCAATTCTCCAGGGGGCGCGATGAGTGCGGCACCGGGCATGTTGCTGATCGACCCCGACCCGGTGGAGCGCGACCGGCTCCGGCGGGAGTTGGAGGAGCACGGCTGGCGGGTGTGCGTGGCCGAGGACGCGGCCGCGGCGGTGCGGATGTGCGAGGAGCACCCCGCCGAGTTCCGCGCCGCCGTGGTGGACCTTCAACTCCCGGGCTTGCAAGGGGCGCGGGTACTCGCCGGCCTTGGGGCGGTGGCCCCGAAGCTGGCCCGGGTGGCGATGTCGGCCGGGCTCGCGCCGTATTCCATCGCCGCCTTCCGCCGCCTCACCCGCACCCCGCTGCTGGCGAAGCCCGTCCACGCCGCCGACCTCGACGCCGTCCTCCGGGCACCGGCCGCTGCCTGCCACGGGTAGCGCCCCCACTACCGGAGGCCGAGGTAGTAGTTCACGTCCACGTAGTACGGGGTGACGTAGTTCCGCGTCTTGCGGACCATCGTCACCCGGTCCTTCTGCCGGGCCGCGAGGTACTCCAGCACGGTCTCCTCGGGGAGCGGGTCGATCCGCCGGCCGTACTGGCCCAATAGGTTCATCCCGTTCAACCGCGTCTTCGCCACCGGGAACAGGAACGTCTGCTCGACCGATCGCATCTCCCGGTTCCCCTCGGCGACCAGCACCTTGTGGAAGTACGCCTCCGCGTCGTGCTCGGCGGCGGCGTCGTCGGCCCCGTACAGGAAGAGCATCTTGTTGTTGTCGCGCAACTTCCCCGGCGACCGCGGCCACGCCTTCATCGTCGCTTCCGGGATGCTCGTCGGGCGGTCGGCGCTGAGCCACACGGCGCCGGCGATGTCGGCCCCGGCCGGCGGGTCGGGGGGGAACTGCGTGGACTGCGGCACGCATTTGTACTGGAGCCCGTTCGGAAGCATCGGCGCCACCCCCGGCCGCGCCCACTCGGCGGTCAGCCACATCATCCCCAGCGCCGCTGTGTCGCCGGCGCCGACGAGATAGATCGAGCTCGTGTTCACCTCGTTCTGGTCGTTCTTCTGGTCGAGGTGGAGCCGCACCGCCGCCAGGTCGTTGACGTACACCGGGAGATAACGGGCCTGGTTGATGTCCGTTTTGGCGAACAAGTCGTTCTTGACCGGCCGGCGGTTGTACCCGCGGACGTAGCGCTGGTTCCACCCGCCGGTGACGGAGTTGGTCCAAAACCCGGTGAACGCGTTGTCGCCGAACGGGTCGACGATGTCGGTGCTGCCGCCGTGGCCGCGCCAGTCAAACCGGAAGATGTGGAAGCCAGCGCCGTTGAGTCGCCCGACGAGGTCGTCCCAGTTCCCTTTTCGCATGTCCCGGTCGGGGCCGGGCGGGTACAGGAGAACGACCACCGCGTCGCCCTGCTTGTCCCCGTTGGGGCTGCGGTGGAACTGGCCCTTGAGGCGCACGCCGTCGGCGGTGTTGAACGCCTCCTCGACCGGCCGGGTCGGCGCCTGGGCGGCGGCCGGTGGTGAAACGAGAGAGAGGCCGACGGCGGCGAGGAGGAGCGGGACGGCCGGAAGGAGACGGCGCATGACAGGTTCTCCTGAAGGGACGCGGGACGGACGTGATGGTCAGGAGTAAGGCAATCCCGGTGCCGCTGCGGGGTGACAGGGTCTTTTCAACGTCGTAGACACACTCCGTGTGCCGTGGGTTCGGCGAGGGCGTTCAACCAGTGGTCAACCCGGTCAGGAAGTGGGCACCCGCCCGGCCCGCGGCCGGGGCCGGGCGCAATCTCGGATCGAATCGGGCGAACAACCTGACGCCGCCGCACACTTACCCGGCCGACCGATCGGGCTTCTGACGACCCCGCCCCAAGCCCCACCGGACGGAGCCGATTGACCATGCTCCTCCTCCGCGTTCCGCCGCTCGCCTGGCTCCGGTTCGTGCCCCCCGGTCCGACGGGGGTCATCGGCCTGATGCTGTTCATCATCGGGGCCGTACCGGCAGGGCAGGTCGCGGCCCTGTACCTGGCCGTGGGGTGCGGTGTGCTCGGGGTCGCGTGGCTGGCGGCGATGCCGTCGCGGATGTTCCACCGGACCCAGAACCGGCTGTTCTGGCCGCTCGGGATCAGCGCCGCGCTGGCCGCCGCGTTCGTCCTGCCGGCGTGGGAGGAGCTGATCTGGGTCGGCGGCGGGGTCGGACTGGTGGCCGGGCTCTCGGGGCTGGCCCACCGGGTGCGGGAGGAGTACCTGACCCTGCCGGAGGCGTTCGAGGAGATCGTGCAGTGGTCGGACGGGATCGAGTACGCCGCGCTGTTCGACGTGACCCCGGGCGGCCCGGTCAAGGTGCTGTCGACGACCGACCCGAAGCTCGGCCGGCACCTCCGGCGGTTCGCCCTCACCTCGGCCGACGCCGACGACAAAGCGGCCGAGGGCCAGGTGGCGGCGTGGGACGCGGCGGCGCTGCACCTGCACGCCGGGCTGGCGGTGCTCGACCGGGCGTTCACCACGACCGGCCAGGGGGAGAACGTCCGGGCGGTGTTCGACATCGACATGGGCGGGTTCTTCTTCACCCGGATCCACGCGACCCGGTTCCTTTTCGCCGCGACCCTCGACCAGGCGGTAATGAACGACGACTCGTGCGACCGGGATGTCCGCGCCCTGGTCCGGGCGATCACCCTGCGAACCAGCGCCCACCGGGCCGCCGACGTGGAGTGACCCCATGCACTGGTCCGCCGTCGCGCTCGACACCGCCGCGTCGCTGCTGGCCGTGACCGGCACGGCCCTGTACGTCCTCATCCCGTGGGTGAAGCGGCAGTCCCGGCGGTGGTTCCGGGCGGCGCTGCGCAACCGCCGGGCCTACCTGCTGGCGTTCGAGTGCTCCGGGGTCTTCCTGTCGGTGTGGGGCGTGCTCGGCCAGGTCACCCGGCAGTACCCCCACGTCGTGGAGATGCTGGCGAAGAACGACGTGGACGTGCCGGCGCTACTGGACGCCGCCGGCCTCCACCTGGACGTGCGGACGCTCAACGTCCTGCGGCTGGCGCTGCTCGGGATGGCGGTGGGGTGCATCGCGGCCGGCCTGCTGTGCCGCGTGTACGGCCGGCGCGAAATGTTCGACGGCGTCCGGGACGCCGTCGAGTACGGGGTGTATCGAGGTCTGTCCGCGGTGAGCTACGTCGTGGTGCGGGGCGGCGAACGGCTCGCGACGACGGCGACCCGGCCCCCGACCGACGAGGCCCGGTGGCGGGCGTGTGTGGACGAGTTCCCGGCGGTGATGACGCAGCTGTCCGCCGACTTCCAGCCGGCCCGGCAGGGCGAGAACGTGCGGGTGGCGTACGAGACGGACGAGGCGCTCGTCTACTACTACCGCTTCGGGGCGCACGCCTACCTCGTGGCGTCGGCGGCGCCAGCCGGCCGGGCGCGCCGGCGGGCCGGGACCGAGGTGCGGCACCTGATCCGGGCGATTCAGGCGCTGGCCAGCGTCCACGGTGCGTGACGGCGATTGGTCACGCCTTCCGCAGCACGATCACGAGGATCACCGAGCCGACGACCGCACTCGCCACCGACCCGCACAGCGTCCCGATCTTGCCCGCCGTCAACAAGTCCCCGCCCAGGGCGAGACCGGCCACGAACAGCGACATCGTGAAGCCGATTCCGGCCAGGAACCCGCCCCCGAGCACCATCGGCCACGTCACGCCGTCCGGCAGGCTCGCCACGCCGCACCGCACCGCGAGCCAGCTGAGCTGAACAGCAGGACGCCGACCGGCTTCCCGACGAACAACCCCGCCGCGACCGCCAGAGCGACGGGGCTTCTGAGCGCCGCCGGCTCCACCACAACACCCGCGTTCGCCAGCGCGAACAGGGGCATGACGACGAACCCGACCCACGGGTGCAGATGCCGCTCCAGCCGCTCCAGCGGGGACACGCTCTCCTTCGCGGCGAACGACATCGACTCCAACTCCGGCGTGTCCTGGTGGATCTCCGCGTCCTCCAGCCGGGCGTGGAACGCCGCCACCGACTTCCGCAGTACGTCCTCGCTCACCCACGCGGCGGCCGGGGTCATCAGGCCGAGGATCACCCCGGCGATCGTCGGGTGGCCTCCCGACCTCAGCATGGCCAGCCACACCAGCGCACCCACGGCCGCGTACACCCCGACCGACCGCACCCCGAGCCGGTTCAGCACCGCCACCACCGCCGCCAGCCCGGCCGCCGCGGCCCCGAGCATCGCCCAGGACACTCCGGTCGAGTAGAAGACGGCGATCACCACGACCGCCCCGATGTCGTCGACGATGGCCAGCGACAGGAGCATGATCTTCAGTCCGAACGGCACCCGCCTCCCGAACAGCGCCAGAACCCCGACCACGAACGCGATGTCCGTCGCCATCGGCACGCCCCACCCGCGCTCGCCCGGCTGGCCGCGCTGCAGGGCGAAGTAGACGAGCGCCGGCACCAGCATGCCGCCGAGCGCGGCGGCCACCGGCAGGGCCGCCTTCCGCGGGTCGCGCAGCTCGCCGGCCACCAACTCGCGCTTGATTTCCAGCCCGACCACGAAGAAGAAGACCGTCATGAGCACGTCGTTCACGACGAGGTGCCCGAGGTCGCCGGCCAGCTCGAACGGCCCGACCTTGAATTCGACGTGCGTGTGCCAGAGGTGACCCCACGACGCGGCGGCGGGCGAGTTCGCCAGCGCC
>Ga0105048_10005223_pt1 | contig 21019 bp, 22 predicted proteins | sample MAT05_FD_78382 | JGI IMG/M metagenome (GOLD analysis project Ga0105048, IMG submission 78382) | Freshwater microbial communities from Lake Fryxell liftoff mats and glacier meltwater in Antarctica - MAT-05 | ecosystem: Environmental > Aquatic > Freshwater > Ice > Liftoff microbial mat | place...
AGCGGCATCGGCGGCAGCCCACCCTTCGGCCCTGCAGCCATCTGAGGCGGATCCGTGACGTGCACATGCAGGTAGCCAAGCTCGCAAGCCCCGAAGGCTTCGTGTTTCGGCTGAGGCGATTGCGCCTGAAGATTGCGCAGATAGGACATGCCGACGCAGGCATCGGTCAAGACCAAAGCGTGAGACCCGCGGGATCGGGAATCCCGCACCACCGCCAGCACTTCATCGATCAGTACCGGCAATGCCCTGCGCAACACCACCGCCACCGCCTCCAGCGCCGGGATCAGAGTGATTTGCAACGCTTGCGGCGTGTGGCTGCGGTCATAGCCGTTGAGCGGTGCTTTCACTTATAGACGGTCTGCTCCGTCGTCCCGAACCGGTCCGCCAGAGCCGACGCTGCCTCGTCTCTGGTCCGGATCGCCGCCCCTACTGTCGGTCCTCGCCATTGCCAGCGTACCAACTGCGGGCAATGGCTCGATCCTCTCTTGCTCCTAAAGATGGATCCGCATGGCAGAATCGCGTTCCGAATGTCCCTCAAAACTTGCCGTGAAAGGCCCAGAGCGCCAAGGGTTTATGTGATCATCCGGGATGGAACACCTAAACTTACCTGCGCTGGCCGGGCACGGGTACATACCTGACACCTCGGCTCTCACCGGGTTTTGCGTGTCGTCCCGATAGTGCCGAGACCATCCCTGCGGCCCTCGCTGATCCGCGCCATTGCCGCACGCGGCCTGCGGGAGGCCCGGGCAAAAATGGGGGAACCCTGACCGCACGCAGTGTCCGCTTTCAAAACCTTTCGGCCCGCAGAACTTCGGTGTCGGTAATGCTGACGACGCCGATGTGCCGCTCCACGACGGTGAAGGCGGCCTCAAGCAGGGCATCGATCCGTTCGGGGCGAACAAGGCAGATCACCGCGACCATTCCTGCGCGGCCGACTTGACCCTCGCGCGTCCAGCGGCCGGACCGGCCTGACCCGCCCAAAACCGGCAGAACGGTAAACCCGCTGACTCCCGCCTTTTCCAGCGCGCCGGTCAGACGGCTTTCCATCGGCGCCTCGATGATGATCTCCACGCGCTTGGCTTTATGCATCTGCATCGTTCAGCCTCCGGTCAGGGCGGTTGCCACGGCGACATAGGCCGGGATCCCGAGGGTGAGGTTGAAGGGGAATGTCACGCCGAGCGACAGTGTGAGGTAGATCGACGGGTTCGCCTCGGGCAGGGCCACGCGCATGGCGGCAGGCACAGCGATGTAGCTGGCCGAGGCGGAGAGAGTCATCATCAACGCAAGTCCGCCTGGCGACAGGCCGAGCAAGAGACCCACGCCAAGGCCTAGCGCCGCCCCAACGACCGGCATCAGGATGCCAAAGCCGATTGCGCCCCCCGACAGCACGCCGCGCGCTCCGCTTAGCCCACGCCCCGCCACCAGCCCCATGTCCAGAAGGAAAAGGCACAGCACCCCCTGGAACGGCGCCACGATGAAGCTGTCGATCCGCGCCATGCCGCCGTCCCCGGTGGCAAGTCCGATCAGGAACGACCCTACAAGAAGCACGATGGATCCGTTGAGCAGAATCTCGCGCCACAGATCGGCATCCATCTCGGAGGCCTTGCCCGCCCGCGACACGAGCCAAAGGGCCGAGATGATGGCCGGCGCCTCCATCGCTGCGGCGACCGCGACCATGTAACCTTCAGATGCGATGCCCGACCCCTGCAATACCGAGGTTGCGGTCACGAAAGTCACGATGGAGATGGAGCCGTAATGCGCAGCGACTGCCGCCGCGTCTGTGACGCTCATGCCCGTCATCGCCCGCAGCAGTGCGTAGGCGATGAAAGGGATGCCAAAGGACAGTACGACCCCGCCGAGGAGCGCCAGCGCGAGCCGCGCATCGAGCCCGTGATCCGCCACCGCCACCCCGCCCTTGAACCCGATGGCGAAGAGCAGATAGATCGACATGGCCTTCGCCGCGGCTTCCGGCACCGACAGTTCGGACCGCGCCAGCGACGCGAAGACGCCAAGCGCAAAGCACAAGATCATCGGCGTCAGCAGGTTCGCGCCTGCCAGCGCAAGGATGTTGGTCATACCGCTCCCTGCAATTTTCGGTAGACTATGCGAAGGCCCGGACAGAAAGGAAAGGTAAAGAGCGTCAGTTTGGCTACGAGGGGTTCAGACAGCGAAGAAACCGTCTCTCGACGGATCAAACTGTTCCAGCCCGCCTTCGCCAGTGTCGGTCCACAGCCCGTGCAGGGTCAGCCGGTGATCTTCCACGGCCTCGCGCAGGAAGGGGAAGGTCAGCAGGTTTTCGAGGCTGATCATTACGGCTTCCTTCTCCAACGACTGCAAAACATCCTCTTTCGGCAGATGCGAGACCCGTGCGTAGCCCGGTCGCAAGATATCCATCCAGCGACCCACAAAAGAGGATTTCTCTTCCAGTTCAGGCGCGTGGCCGGTACACATGTCATGGCACGCCTTGACCCCGCCGCAGTTCGAATGCCCAAGCACGACGATGTGCGCAACGCCGAGCGAGGTGACGGCATATTCCACCGCAGCAGACGTGCCGTGATACTCGCCGTCGGGATTATGGGGTGGCACCAGATTGGCCACGTTGCGGTGGATGAAAAACTCTCCTTCGTCGGCGCCAAAGATGGAAGTGACATGCACGCGGCTGTCGCAGCAGGAAATCACCATCGCCCGCGGATGCTGCCCTGAGGTTGCGAGTCGGCGGTACCAGGCACGGTTTTCCTGATACGCAGTCGCGCGCCAGCCCTGAAAACGCTGGACGAGATAGGCCGGCAAGGGGCGGACATGGGTCATGGGCGGGTCCTCTTCGACCCCCATATCTATGGCGCAATTGGGTAAATTTCGAGAGGTTAATTTGCCGGATCCGGCGGGGCGGGAAACCTTTCCTTCAGCACGCGCGGGCAGGATGGCTGCGGGTGTGACTGTGATTTGTGGGTGTAAGATGTGCAATGTGGTGGCTTTGCAGCCGAAGGATCGGCTGCGGCAGGATGGCGAAGCGATCGCCGCGATCTATCGCAATCTGGGAACGGCCACGGCCGAGCAGATGGTAACCCGCGCGCTGGCAGAGCTGGCGCTGACGATGGCGGGCATCGCGGCCCAGTTGCGCGGACATGAACTGGCCGATCTGTCGCGCCAGTTGCGCCGCTTGCAACGGATGGCGGAAAACCTCGGAATGGTCAGCCTGGGTCAGGTGGCGGGAAATGCGCGCGATTGCCTCGACAAGTCTGACCCTACCGCCTTTGCTGCAGTTTGCGCGCGGCTGATGCGGGTGGCGGAGCGGTCGCTGGCATCCGACAAGGGGCTGGCCGATCAGTCGGTCTGAGGGCTGTTGTCCTAGGGTTTGCCGGGCGATAAAACAGGGGCGTGCCCCTCCGGGAGACTTTAGTCACGAGGAAGGCGGCGGGTCGCGGACGGCCGCAGGGCAGAGGCGTCGACCAGCAACGGGCGGAGTCACCTCATCACCTGTCCAAGATGGGTTGCGGGCCGCGCCGCAGGCGTTAGGATCCGGCGAACCCTTTGTTGGAACATCCCATGCACGCTGCCTATGCTGATCCTTCTGCGCCATCTTTGCCGCTTCATATTGTAGCGGCGCATGACCTTGCGGCCTTTCTGGACGGCGCGGGCGCGCCTTGGGCGGTCTGGCTGCGCGCCACCGGGTTCGAGGCGGGATTGGGGGAGCTGCGGCTGCTGCCCGCGCCGGACGGCAGTCTGGCAGGGGCGGTTGCGGGGCATGGGTCGGCAAAGGCGCGGCAGCGGCAGCGCTTTGGGCTGGCCAAGGCGGTGGGTGCACTTCCTGGCGGCACCTGGCATCTTGAGCATGCGTTGACCGGGGCCGATCTGTCGGAGGCGGTTCTGGCATGGCTTTTGTCATCCTACAGGTTTACCCGCTACCGTCCGGGCAAGCCCGCCCCCGGGCCTGCGCGGCTGAAAGAGCCTCAGCAGGTGGATGCACCGCGTCTTGCCGCCATGGCGGAGGCGGAGTTTCTGACGCGTGATCTGATCAACACCCCTGCGCAGGACATGGGCCCGGCAGAGCTGGAAGCGGCGATGGCCGCGCTGGCCTCCCGCTTTGGGGCGAAGTTTGGCGCGACGGTGGGTGAGGAGTTGCTGGAACAGAATTTCCCGATGATCCACGCCGTTGGCCGTGCCTCCCCCGCGCGCCGCGGCTTTTGGAGCTGCGGTGGGGCGCGACCGGGCCGCGCCTGACGCTGGTGGGCAAGGGGGTGTGCTTTGACACCGGCGGGCTGAACATCAAGCCGTCTTCGGGAATGCTCTTGATGAAAAAGGACATGGGCGGGGCGGCGACCGTCCTTGGCCTTGCTCAAATGATCATGGCGCAGGATCTGGCGTTGCGCTTGCGGGTTCTGGTCCCGGCGGTGGAGAATGTGATCGCAGGCAACGCGCAGCGGCCGAAGGATATCCTGACCTCGCGCAAGGGCCTGACGGTCGAGGTGAACGACACCGACGCCGAGGGGCGGCTGGTGCTGGCCGATGCGTTGGCCCTTGCAGATGAGGAGGAAGCCGACCTGATCCTGTCGATGGCGACCCTCACGGGCGCGGCGCGGGTGGCCGTGGGGCCGGACCTTGCGCCCTATTACTGCGATGACGCGATGCTGGTTGCGGCGCTGGAGGCGGGGGCCGTGGCGGGGCATGATCCGGTCTGGCGAATGCCCTTCCATGACCCCTATGAGGCGGCGATCGAACCCGGGATCGCCGATCTGGACAATGCCCCCGGCTTTGGCTTTGCCGGGTCGATCACGGCGGCGCTGTTCCTGCGCCGGTTTGTGGACCGCGCCCGTTACATGCACTTCGACATCTATGGCCATACTCCCGCCGACCAGCCTGCGCGGCCGAAGGGCGGTGCAGGTCAGGGTGCACGCGCGGTGTTCGAGGCGCTGCCAGCCATGCTCGGCCTGTGATGCCGACCGCTGCGGATCGGACCGCAGATCAGGCCGCAGCCCGCGTGGACCGCCGTCTGACGCCCGCAACGGCGCGTGTGGCCCACAGCTCGCTGCGCGGCGTGATCGTGGCGCCCATGTATACCGAGGGTCAGGCCCTCCGGGTCCTATCGCCCTATGCCGACCTGCTCGCCACGCCCGGAGGGGCACGGGACCGGCAGCTTCTGCAGGGCGACAGGTTTGTGGTGGTTGACCGAGCCGAGGGTCACGCCTTTGGCCGGGCTCAGAAAGACGGCTACTGCGGTTGGGTGGCCGAGGCGGCATTGGCCGACCTGCCCGCGCCGACGCACCGGGTGGTGGCACCGGCGACGCATCTTTACCCCGAGCCTCGGGTGCAGGCGCACGAATTGGTCTCCCTTTCGCTCGGTGCGCTGGTGACGGTGACGGGCCCGGGCTCAGGTCCTTGGGTGCAGACGTCTGGCGGGTTCATTCCCGCCACGCATCTCAGCCCGGTGACCGAACCTTTGACCGATGCGGCGGCGGTGGCGGAGAGTCTGCTCGGCACGCCGTATCTCTGGGGCGGCAATACCCGGGGCGGGATTGATTGTTCCGGTCTGGTGCAGGGGGCGCATCTGGTCTGTGGAATTGCCTGCCCGGCGGACAGCGACCTCATTCAGGCGGTCGCAGAGCCGCTTTCAGGACCGTTGCGGCGGAGCGACCTTCTGTTCTGGAAGGGGCATGTCGCAATGATCGTGGATGAGGCGCGGCTGATCCACGCCAACGGCCACAGCATGTCCGTCGCCTATGAGAATACGGCGGCCTGCATCGCCCGTATAGCCGCGCAAGGGGGCGGGCCGGTCACGCAGCAGGGGCGTCTGGCGGGCTTCAGTCCACCGGCCTGATCAGCTTGCGCTCCAGCACCCTCAGCACGCCGTCAAGGTCGTGCCCCCGGCGCAGCACCTGCCCATCCATCCCGATAACGGCATAAAGCCCCTGCCGACCCCGCAGCTTTGGCCGCTTTTCGATCCGATAAAGCGGGTTTTCCGCGGTCCGCCGGAACACCGAAAATACTGCAAGATCGCGCAATGACGAGATGCCATAGTCGCGCCATTCCCCTGCCGCGACCATCCGGCCATAAAGCGCGAGGATCCGCCCCAGCTCGTGCCGGTCGAAGCTCACTTGTTCGACCATGCGTTCTGACAACGGAAAAGGGGTCGGTGGCTGTGCGTTCATTGTGTCAGCTTAGCGACAATTGCCTTCAAATCAAGCGTCAGAGAAACCCTTTCGCAAGTTGCAGAATGCCGGTTTCGCGCCCGCGCCAGTTGGTCTGCACGGCGTTCAGACGTTTCTTTGCGGCGGAATGGTTCGCGTCCAGTACCCCTGCCCGCACCAGCAGGGCGGCCATCGCGGCCTCCGCCGCGCGGCCTCCGCCGTCGGTGATCTTCACGGCCATTCCAAGCTTCTGCTCCGGCAGGATCGCGATAAACACAGCCTCGGCCCCGCTTTTTAGCGTAACGCGCCCCTCCATGGCGCGCATCAGTTCGGTGCTCGCGCGCCCTTCGCCTGCCACCAGCTCGGGGTGCATGGCCATCGCGCGCGCCAACCGATGCATGGCACGCTGCCGCAGCGTGCCATCGGCAGATGCGGCGGCGAAATGCGACATGCTGCGTCCGAGGCCCGCAAGCGAGATCGCGAAATTGGGGGCCGAGCAGCCATCCACTCCGTAACCCGCCGCCGTTTCACCTGCGACCTCTTCGGTGGCGGCACGTACGGCGCGCTGTACGGGGTGGTCGACCTCGACATATTCAGACCCACCCCCGAGGTGCTTGTTCAGCGTAAGGAAACCTGAATGCTTGCCCGAGCAATTGTTGTGCAGCTGGCAAGGCGCCTCGTGCCCTTCGATCAGCCGGTTCCGCTCGGTGCGGTCATAGGGTTCATGCGCACCGCAGCGCATGTCAGGCTCACCAAGACCGATGCCGCGCAGCCAGTCCTCGGCCATCCCCGCATGCAGCCGTGCGCCCTGATGCGAGGCACAAGACAGCGCCAGTTGCGCCTGCGTCAGCCCGAATGCGTCGGCGGCCCCACTTTCCACCAACGGCAGCGCCTGTACCATCTTGCAAGAGGACCGTGGAAAGATCACCGTTTCGGGCTGCCCCCAGGCCTCGACGATCTCACCCTCGCGGCAGATGACGGCATGGCCCAGATGCGTACTTTCCAACAGCCCGCCGCGCCACAATTCTACCATCGGAATCGCTGGCATAGGTATGTTCCCCCGTCACAGCTGCGCGATTTTCAGCCCATGGGGCTTTCGCGGACAGCACATTTTGCGTTATGCAAGGAATATCGAGTTACATAACGGCTCGCCACAGGAAAACCGCGAGGCAGAGGCGGCATTGGCAGGCCAGAGGCAAGACAGCTTGGAGGCTGCGTTAGACATGACATTCCACCTCGGTCGCGCTGGTCGCGCCACCTTCGTTGCCATGACACTCGCTGCCACCGGCAGTGTGGTTGCCGCACAGGAATCCACCAACCGTGTCGCCACAATGACAGACTGGAACGTCTTTACCGAACCAGCCGAAGGGACCGCCGCCGAATGCTGGGGCGTGTCCAAACCAAAGGAGACGGTGAACACCCGCGATGGCCAGCCGGTCTCTGTACGGCGGGGCGACATTTTGCTGTTTGTCACCTTTCGCCCGGGCAAGCCCGGCGAGATTTCTTTCACCGGCGGCTATCCTTTCGCGGCGGGCTCGACAGTGGAAGTGCAGGTCGAAGGCACCAGTTTTCAAATGTTCAGCGATGGCGAATGGGCCTGGCCGGGCAGTGCTGACGATGATGTCAAGCTGCTGACCGCGCTGAAGGCGGGCACTTCTGCCTCTCTCACCGCCCGATCGGGCAAGGGGACGCAGACCGTGGACACTTTCTCGCTGCGGGGATTCACCGCGGCGATGGAAGACGCGGCGAAGCGCTGCGGCTGATGCATCCCCCATCCCTCGCCGATGCGGGGGAGAGTGCGGGCAGGCCGTCCGAGTGGCCCCCTAGCCCTGCGGCATGGCATCAGTTTCGCCTGTGCAACTTTTGGGCTATATGCTCCGCCGACTCCTCTGCCCGGAACCATCTATGAACACTGCCTTGCCATTTGCGGCCCCCATTACCCAGGATGTGCTGACCCTGCCGCGCAAGATCGTGGCAGAGGCCAAGCCCAACCTGATCGGCATGACCCGCGAGCAGATGCAGGCTGCTTTTCTTGCGGTGGGCACGCCGGACCGGCAGGTGCGGATGCGTGTCGGGCAGGTCTGGCAGTGGCTTTATCATTGGGGCGTGCGAGACTTTGCCGCGATGACGAACCTCGCCAAGGATTACCGCGCCCTGCTGGATGGCGCTTTCTCGATCCGTGTGCCCGAAGTCGTCACGCGTCAGATCTCCACGGACGGCACCCGAAAGTATCTGGTGCGCATCGCGGGCGGGCATGAGGTGGAAACCGTCTACATCCCTGAGGAAAACCGTGGCACGCTTTGCATTTCCAGCCAGGTGGGTTGTACGCTGACCTGCAGCTTTTGCCATACCGGCACGCAACGCCTCGTGCGCAACCTGACGACGGGCGAGATCGTGGGCCAGGTGATGATCGCCCGCGACGATCTGGGCGAATGGCCGAAGCCCGGTGACGGCCCCGATCCGAACCGCCGGATCAGCAATGTCGTGCTGATGGGAATGGGCGAGCCGCTCTACAACTTCGAGGCCGTTCGCGATGCGATGCGTGTGGTGATGGATGGCGAAGGCTTGAGCCTCAGCCGCCGCCGGGTAACGCTTTCGACCTCTGGCGTGGTCCCGGAAATCGCCCGCACCGCCGAGGAGATCGGCTGTCTGCTGGCCGTCAGCTTCCATGCCACCACCGACGAGGTGCGCGACCAGCTGGTACCGATCAACAAAAAATGGAACATAGAGACGCTGCTTGGCGCGCTGCGCGACTACCCGCGCCTGTCGAATTCCGAACGCATCACCTTTGAGTATGTGATGCTGAAGGGCGTGAACGACAGCGACGCCGACGCCCGGCGGCTGGTCAAGCTGATTGCAGGAATTCCTGCCAAGATCAATCTCATCCCATTTAACGAATGGCCCGGCGCGCCCTATCAGCGTTCAGACTGGGAGCGGATCGAAGCCTTCTCCGAGATCGTCTTCAAGGCGGGTTACGCAAGCCCCGTCCGCACCCCGCGCGGCGAGGATATCATGGCGGCCTGCGGCCAGCTGAAATCTGCCACCGAAAAGCAACGCAGATCGGCACGCTCTAGTTGACATATCTTGCATCAATTCGGATCAGGGTTTTTGCGCAGGCTGGCGCGGGGACTCCTTTGGCGAAGGCCTTCCGGGGCAAGAACCGACCACAAGGCACAAGGGCGCTGACATGACAGACCACACTTCCGCCACGCAGGACGCGTCCGCCGAGATCAACGGAAAGAAATGGGTGCAGATCCTTGCGTTTTATCGCGAGCCGAAGCCCTGGCGGTCGGTGTTCGAGCTGGCGGTGACGCTGATCCCCTTTGTCTTTCTGTGGGTGCTCGCCTGGATGTCGCTGTCGGTCAGTTACTGGCTGAGCTTTGTCATCGCCGCACTGAATGGCGCGTTTCTGGTGCGCATCTTCATCATCCAGCATGATTGCGGCCATGCCTCTTACTTCAAGAACCGCCTCATCAGTGACTGGACCGGCCGCGCCCTTGGGGTGCTGACGCTGACGCCCTATGACGTGTGGCGGCGGACCCACTCGATCCACCACGCCCACACCGGCGACCTCGATCATCGCGGCATCGGCGACGTGTTGACCCTGACGGTGGAGGAGTATCGCGCCCGCACACCGATGGGCCGGCTATTGTACCGGCTCTACCGCCACCCGCTGGTGCTGTTCGTGCTGGGACCAAGCTATCTCTTCATCTTGCAGAATCGCCTGCCCCTTGGCCTGATGAACCAGGGCTGGCGCTACTGGACCTCGGCCATGGGCACCAATGCGATGATTGGTATCGGTCTGGGTCTGATCATCTATTTCGGCGGGTTGATGCCGGTTCTGCTGATCTATCTGCCCACGTCGATCATCGCGGCCACCATCGGGGTCTGGCTGTTTTATGTGCAGCACCAGTTCGAGGAAACCCATTGGCAAAAGGGGCAGGACTGGCAGCTCCACGATGCCGCCCTTGCCGGGTCGTCGCATTACAAGTTGCCCGCCGTGCTGCAATGGATGACCGGCAACATCGGCGTGCATCATGTGCACCACCTTTACAGCCGCATCCCCTTCTACCGGCTGACCGAGGTGCTGAAGAACCATGCCGAGCTTGCCGAGGCGCAGACCCTGACATTGCGCGACAGCATCAAATGCGCGGGCCTGCAGCTGTGGGACGAGCATCGGCGAAAGCTCACCTCCATCCGCGAGGCGCGAAAACTCTACGGCATCAGCTGAGACCGTTGTACGCGTCAAGGCCCGCCAAGGGCACATGGCCGTGTGGGCGTTAGGTGCATATACACCTTCATAAACCTGATGCGCCCGCACAACTGCCTGACCTTCAATTTCCTCAAATCCGCGCGCAAGCTTGGACGCGGGTGTGAAGAGCGGGCGAAAGCTGCAGGCCTTGCGTCACCTCAATTTACCACCTTGTCGCTGTTGGAAGGTTATGGTGCCCAGGCGGTTTCGCAACTGGCCGATCGGATGGGAACCGACCGCACGACCCTTACCCGCAACCTTGACCTTCTGCTCGCCAAGGGTTGGGTCGCCCGGGTTGAAACCGAGGATCAGCGCCAGCACGCGGTGGCAATCGCCGATCCGGGGCGTGAAAGGCTGGCCGCCGCGATGCCTGCATGGGCCGCGTATCAGGCCGAACTTGTCTCCTTGCTGGGCGAAGATTTCGCCCGCGAGGCGCTGAGCCGGATGCAAAAGCTGTGACACTTGCCTGCCTAATACGAATAATTACACTCAGCAGCGGAAATGATCACGACCACCACAACGATCCGCTGCCGTCGGGCAGCCTCGCCCACAGCATCGGGCCCTTGATGATCGCCAGCCTATGGGGCGCCGCAACCTTCCTGCTTGCCCGGAACGGCGCCTTTCTTCAGGTCGACGGCGGCCCCCCGGTGCGGCTGATGCTGGCCGTTGTCGTGCCGGTTGCGCTATTCCTTTTGGCGTGGCGGTCCCTTCCGGCGGTTGGCGCCTGGGTGCGTGACCTTGACCTTGCGGTTGTTACCGTAATTCAGACGTTTCGGGTGCTGGGCATCGTCTTCGTGTTTCTGTTCTTCCTCGGCCAGCTGCCGTTCGTCTTTGCATTCGCGGCGGGGTTCGGGGATGTCGCGGTCGGTATCGTCGCGCTCTTCGCCACGCTTGGCATTGCGCAAGCAGGCAAGGTGGGATCGTTCGGCCCGCGCGCTGGTGATCGTCGGAGTGCTGCATTTCGTACTGGCCTTTGGCACGACCACCGTTTCGGGCATCGGCGGGTTCCTCCTGCTTGCGGGGGGAAGAACCGCTCGCGCTGATGCAATTTCCGCCGATGGTTCATGATCCCGGCCTTTGGGGTGCCGATGTTCATGATCCTGCATGTGATCGCAGCCGGGTTTCGGGCAGTTGACTGAGCACGCCCACCTGCTACGGCTTGGGCATGACCCTCCCCGTCTTGCCCAATGCCACCGCCCGCCGCTTGTTCCTGCACTGCCATGCGCTGGCAGAGCAGCCCGCAGGCCCGGCCAAAGGGGCGGCCCTGCATGATCTGATCAACCGTATCGGCTTTGTGCAGGTCGACAGTATCAACACGGTGGAACGCGCCCATCACATGATCCTGTGGACACGCAGGCATAGCTATAGGCCCGAAGCGCTGAAGGCCCTGCTGGAACGTGACCGGGCGCTTTGGGAACATTGGACTCACGATGCCTCGATCCTGCCTGCTGCCCTCTTTCCGCACTGGAAGCACCGCTTTGCCGCTGACCGGGTCCGTCTGGTTGCGCGCTGGCAGGGCTGGCAGCGCGACGGGTTCGAGACGAAGTTCGACGAGGTCTTGCGACGCGTGGCCGACCAAGGCCCCGTCACCTCCGCCGACGTGGGCGAGGGGGAGGCGCGCGGCTCGGGCGGCTGGTGGGATTGGCACCCGTCGAAAGCTGCCCTGGAATACCTGTGGCGGGTGGGCGAGCTTTCGGTCACACGGCGAGAGGGGTTTCGCAAGGTCTACGACCTCACCGAACGTGTCCTGACTGCCGAACATCGACTGCCCGAGGTGCCGCATGCCGAGACTGTGGCCTGGGCTTGCAACAGCGCGCTCGACCATCTCGGCTTTGCCACGCCGACGGAGCTTGCCGCATACTGGAACGCGGTCCCGATCATGGAAGCAAAGGCCTGGTGCGCGGAAGAACTCCGACGCGGCGCGCTGATCGAGGTGGAGGTGGAGGGAGCCGACGGCACGCTCCGCCGCGCCCTGACCCGGCCCGACACGCCGGCGCATGCTGCGACCCTCGGCCCCGCGCCCGCCCGCGTTCGCATCCTCTCCCCCTTCGACCCTGCGCTCCGCGACCGCAACCGGGCCGAACGTCTGTTCGGCTTTTGCTACCGGATCGAGGTTTTCGTACCGGAACCAAGGCGGCAGTTCGGCTATTATGTGTTTCCGGTCCTGCAGGGCGAACGGCTGGTGGGTCGCGTGGACGCGAAAGCCTTCCGTCAGGACAGCACCCTGCGAGTCCGCGCCTTCTGGCCTGAAACGGGCATCCGCGCCTCTGCCGCGCGGATGGACGGGCTGGGGGCAGCGCTGGAGAGGCTGGCCACGTTTTCCGGCTGCGACAAGGTCGATCGTGCGCCCGACTGGCTGCGCGAACCGCAACTTATGCGGGTCTGACGCCCGCAGAAAGGCACCCCCCTTCTCGCGGACCGGAGGACCGAGGCAAGACCCGACCTACCCTCGCGCGATGATCCGGCTTGCCCAGTCTACCGCCTGCCCGATGGCAAAGCGGTGCGTCGGATCATCTGCCGCCAGCCGCGGCATCGTCCAGCCGACCGAAGCGCAGAGCCGCGCAAGTACCATCACCTCGACCATTGCCGGATCGGCGGGCCGCTGTTCGGCATAGCCTTCGATCAATGCATCGCGGATCGCGGGGTAATCCGGCTCCGACAGGTTCTGCCGCAGCGCCACGCCCAGATCATAGAGCCTGAAGCCGAACCCGGAATCGTCAAAGTCGATCAGCGCCAACCGATCACCCTGCACAAAGACATTTTCGCGCAAGGGATCGGCATGGATCAACCCGATGTCGCCCCCCTTCGCCTGATGATCCGTCAGCCTTTCGCGCAGATAGGCGCGGGCTGTCTGCAGGGTCGCGGCCTCCTCGACCTGCGCTGCCGGATGGTCCCAGAACCGGCCCCAGACCGGTGCTTCACCGACAAGGCCCGCCACATCCCAACGCAGTCGCTGAAAGCCCGCGGGCAGCGTCAAACCATCTGTCGTGCCGTGCAGTGCGGCCAGTAACCGGCCCAACGCACGGTAGCGCGCAGCAACCGTGGCACGCGGGGCGTCAAACGGGCGGCCCGCTTCGCCAAGGGGCGCCCCTTCCATCCAGGTCAGGGCCGACGCGAGCCTGCCTCCCGATAGCCGGTGCAAGAGCGCCCCTTGAAAATCAGGCACAGGGGCCGCAACGGCAATGCCCGCATCTGCCAGCGCATGGCACCACCAAAGCTCTGACCGGATCGCGGCTTCATCCTGATACCCCTGCCTGTGCAGGCGTAACGCGGCACGCCGAACCCCGGCCTCTGGCGGCAAAACCATCTCGAACACCGCGTTCTCGCGGTTACGGATCAGCCGCACCAGCCGCCCGCCCCATGCCGCCGCTGCCTCGGATGCTTCGGACTCGAGCGTCATTCCTCATCCTCGGGCCGCCCGCGCAGCGTCTTTACCACGCCGCGCTGCACCTTGGCCGCAATCCGCCGCCGTTGGCTGCCAAGCGTCGGCTTCGTCGCCACCCGCCGTTTCGGCGCAACCAGCGCCGAGCGGATCATCTCTACCAGCCGTTCGCGCGCGATTTCACGGTTTCGGGCCTGACTGCGCGTATCCTCCACCTGCAACACGATCGCGCCTTCAACTGTCCAGCGCCGCCCGGCCAGCCGCTTCAACCGCGTCTTGACCGAAGGCGCCAAGTGCGGCGACCGTTCCGCCTCGAACCGCAGCTCGACTGCGGTCGATACCTTGTTGACATTCTGTCCCCCGGGGCCGGAGGAGCGCATGAAGCTTTCGGTCAGCTCCCAGTCGGCAATGGCAAGGGTTTCAGTGATCTGCAGCATGGGTCAAACCTGGCGGCCGCGCCAAAAAAGAGAAAGAGTCGCCGGTGTGCGGCGACCCTTTCCGAGCTTTAAGGAGATGAGTCAGTTAGGTCTCATCCAATCCGGTGTCTGTCCTCCAAGGGTCTGCCCCTAGAAAACACCCCCCATGACTGTCCCGACGCACTTCTCCAATATCACTCTAGACACTGGATCACCTCCTTTCAATGGGTTGCCGATACCCGAATCATGACGCAGATTTTGTGTATGTCAAAGACTTTTACGCAACCCGTGTGGCAAGCCGTGCCGCGACGATGCGAAATGGCAGCAAAGCCACAACCGCAAGGGCAATCTTTACACACCAATCGGCGATAGCAAGCGACACCCAGAAGGGTGCGGCTGGGCCAAAGCCAAGGATCGGGCCGATGTCTGCCGCCCAGGACACGTCGTTCGCAGGCTCCAGCCAGATCAGGCTGACAGAGAAGGCGATCGAAAAGAAAACCGCCGTATCGAGGGTGGAGCCAAAGAGGGTGGAGATCAACGGCGCCCGCCACCAGGCCGTGCTGCGCAGCCGGTCGAACACCGCAACGTCCAGCATCTGCGCCAGAAGGAAAGCAAGTCCCGAGCCCAACGCGATGCGCCAGGTGACGAGCGGACCGAACTCTCCAACGATCTGCGTGCCAATGGCCGAGCAGGCAAGCCCGGTCGCAAACCCTGCGAGAACCACGCGCCTGGCGGCCGGAGCGCCCTGAAAGCGGTTGGTGAGGTCTGTCACCAGAAAGGCAAAGGGGTAGGTCAGCGCCCCCCAGGTCAGATACCCCCCGAGCGGATATTGCACGAGGATGTTCGACGCCGTGACGATGATGGCCATGGCGATGATGCCGGGCAAAAGGCGCATGTCGATGTTCCGTTTTTACAAGGTTGCGGAGACTTGGTTCTGGGTGCAGGACCCATGGGCTGGTGGCGCGCTGTACGCCCCCTGCCCCCTCTCGTCAATCCGGCAGGCGATACTCGACAATCTCGGTCCGCTGCAGGGGGTTGAAGTTGTCATCGGCAATCATCGTGGCCCGCAAGGCGCCCTCGGCGTCCCGCCAGACCGAGATGCCTTCAAGGTTGTCATGCAGCCCGGACGGGGAGGTCATCAGAACCTCTTCCTCCATAAGCCCGGTCTCGCTGAGGACAAAGCGGCGCAGGCGGCTCGAAAAGCCCGCAAACCCGTGAAACTGCCGCTCGATGATGTAAAGCCGCCCGTCCGGGCCGATGTCCGCCCCTGCAGGGACCATCGCGCCACCGCGGGGCAGGGCAAAGGGCTGGTCCCAAACGCCGCCCCGATACCGAAATACCGGAAATGGCCCCTCGTCGTCATTGCCGCCATCCCCGAGCAGGCTGCGATCCCCGCGTGTGCCAGTCCGTTCGGGCAGCGTATAGAGGGTGCCGGAGGCATCCACCGCCAACGCTTCGAGCCCCGCATTGCGCGGAAAGTTGCGAAAGGCATCCGGGATCGGCAGATTTTCCGCCTCGGCACCCATCTGCGGATAGTGCAGCACCCGCGCCGCATTCTCGAAGGACACGAAAAAGCTGCCGTCCGGCGCCAGGGCCAGCCCCTCGCTGTCTGCGCGCCATTTGCGCAAAGGCGCGGGTCCGTCGGCCAGAAGCCGGGTGACCGGTCCGGCTTCAACCCCGGTGATACGCCCTGCCGCATCTCGGGTCAGCCGCCCTTTGACAAAGGCGCCACGGTCGGTCAGCGCCACGAGCCCGAGGCCGTCTGCCGTCAGTTCGATCGCGGAATAGCCGCCGAAAGCCTCGGCCTCGTCGTCCCAGAAAAAGGATGCAATGAATCCAGGCAAAGGGTGGGACCCCGCACTGCCCTGCAACCCCCAGAGCAACAGCGCCGACAGCGCTAATCCGAGGCGAGAACGTTGCGGCATTGCTTGGGCAGATCGGCCATCGTAAATTCACGCGGGCGCTTTTCGCGCGGGGCGGGTTTTGCGGGCTTCCCCGCAGGCTTGGGCGGGTTCAGGTAATCAGTTACCCACCACATCAGCGTGTCGTCACAGCCATTGCCGTCCTTCGAAAGCTCCGCCACCGTGGGTTCTTGCGTCTGGCACAGCCGCGCGCCCTTGGGGCATTTCAGGCGTACATGGAAATGCGTGTCATGCCCGGCGATGGGGCGGATCTTTTGCAGCCAGGCTTTGTCGGCAGCCGTTGCGGTCCTGCACATCTCGATCTTTACCGCCGCGGCCACGAACACCCGGTCCACCCGTTTGTCGAGGGCTGCGGCGCGCAGCAGGGCGTGATGCCGCGGTGTCCAGTTCCGGGTGACCGAACGTTGATCCTCGGACCGGACGGGGATCGAGGATATACTCTCCCGCTCCTGCACGCTCAGGTTCAGGCGTTTTGGCGGCAGCATCCAGATATCGGCATCCAGCCCGATCTGATGGCTGGCATGCCCCGAGGTCATCGGGCCGCCACGGGGCTGGCTGATGTCGCCGATGTAAAGCCCGGCCCAACCGATCTCTACCGCGGCAACCGACAGATCCTGCAAGTAGCCGATCATCTCCGGCTGGCCGAAATTGCGCTTTCGCGACAGGCGCATGGCCTGCCAGGTGGGCCCTGTCTCAGGCAGTTCCACCAGCCCCGCACCACAGCCCCGCGCATAAGAGCCGACGGGCATCGGGGCTTGCGCGCTCGGCGCATCCTTGGCCCCGAAGAGCTGGTTGGCGAGGCTGTCGGCCCGCGCAGAACCGGCGAGCGCCAGCACCAAGGAAAGATAAAGGATGAGCCGCATCAGAACACCTGCTCTCCCTTGGGCTTCACCCAGATCAGCAGCACAAGTCCGATCGCAAACAGCAGGATCAGTGGCGAAATGCCCACCCTTTGCGACCCGCTGATCGTGGTGACCAAGGCGATCAGCGCGGGCGACATGAAGCTTGCAACCTTTCCCGAAAGCGCGAACAGGCCAAAGGCCTGCGTCGCCGTATCGGGCGTGGTATGGCGCACCATCATCGTGCGGGATGCGGCCTGCAACGCCCCGCCCGCCGCCCCGATCAGCGCACCACAGGCAAAGAAGATCTGGTCGGGCAGCGAGGTGGACGAGTCTATCGGCACGCCCCAAACAGCATCGCGCGTCATCCCCACGATGATCAGACAGACGAAAATCAGCACGCAGATGCAGATGGCGATCACCGGCTTTGGCCCAAAGCGCTTGTCCAAACGCCCGCCGAACCAGCTCGCGACCATAGCGGCCACCGCCCCCACAATGCCAAAGACGCCGATCTGGATGATTGACCAGCCGAGCACGCCCGACGCGTAAACCCCGCCAAATCCGTAAAGCGCATTCAGCGCGTCGCGGTAAAACAGCGAGGAGGCGAGATAGGCCGACAGGCTGCCACGAAAGCGCAAGCTGCGGATCGTCTCTTTCAAGCTGCCGAAAGCCTGGCCCGGATGCAGCCGTCGCCGCTGCACCCGCGGCTCGCGCACCCACCAGAAGAACGGGATCATGAACACCGCATACCACAGCGCCGTGAACGGCCCGACCGCCCGCGTGCCCTCCCGCGCCTCGGCATCCAGCCCGAACAGCGGGTCCCGGCCCAGAAGCGTCAGCCCCGTCTCGGCACTTTCCGCCAGAAACAGCAGCATCAGGATCAGCGCGAGCAACCCCCCCAGGTACCCGAACGCAAAACCTGATCCGGAAATGGCACCCAGCTCCTCATGCAGCGACAGCGAGGGCATCAGCGCATTGGTGAAGATCGTCGCAAACTCCATCCCGATGAAGCCAAGCCCGAAGGCCACGACTGCCCAAAACAGCATCCCCGCCTCGCCCCCGGGTGCCACCCACCACAAACTGGCCGACCCGACGACATAGAATGCAGAAAACAGCCAGACCCAGACGAGCCTGCGCCCCGTGCCGTCCGCAACAGCCCCCAGAATGGGCGCGACAATCGCAATCCCGAAGGAAGCGATGGCCAACCCCCAGCCCCAATAGGCCTGTGCTGCGGCCTTTGCGGCCTGCTCCTCCATCCCAGTGCCCAGGTAGTAGCCGCGCGCAATCTCCGCGAAATAGGGGCCAAAGATGAAGGTCAGCAAAAGCGTGTTGTAGGGTTGGCTTGCCCAGTCAAAGAAGTACCAGCCCCAGATGCGCTGCCGTGCCGTGGCCATGCCTGCCCCCTCGTTTCTTCTTGGCGCAATGAAGCCTGAAATGGCTGCCCCGTGCAAGCGTCGCCGTCAACGGACCCGGCGCGCCCTGAGTATCCGCGCCTACCGGCACGTCGCAAAGGCGGCTCGCACGTCCGTGCCTTCATCTATTCAAAAATATCCCGGGGGAACGCCCGGCACGGGCGTGGGGGCAGCGCCCCCCCCCTTTTTTCTTCCCAGCCGCCGTTACCGCAAGGGCGGCCAGGGCCGTTTTGCATCCGCCGCGGCCCAGGCCTGCACCCAATCTGGCAGCAGTGGGCTCACATCTGCCAGCCCGAGCGCACGCGCCAGCTCCACCGGAGGCACGATTCCCGCCTTTGATGTCACCGCTGAACGGACGAGCATCTGCGAGGTGCATTGCGCCCCCTTCCACATGCTTTGCTCGACGTACAAAAACCGCGCGTCCCACCCCAGGAGGCGGGACCGCATCTCCGGCCGGTCAAACACCACCACGCGGCGGCGGTAGCGGGTGGAGTTGCCTGCGACCGTCATCCCCCAGCCCTTGGCGGCCAGCGCAGGGTCCAGCCCCAGACCACGGCGCATCGGAATGCGTCCCAGATCGTAAAGCGTCAGCGTGCGGCCATTGTTCTGCTCCCACCAGGGGTCAAGGTCCCAAGGCAGGCACAGATGGTGGCTCACATGGGCGTCAAATGGGCGAAGCACCGGGGCCTTGCGGAACTGCCAAAGCTGGCCAAACATGCGAAAACACGGATACATCGGGCAACCTCGTGGCGACGCACCCCCTACCCGCAGCCAGACGTCGAGGTCAAGCCCGGCCCTTGCCGTCAACCATTGCGCTTTCTCGCGGCGGGCACTACCTCTGCCCCACCCTCAGACCGGAGCCGTGCATGGAATCCTTCTTCAAGATCGCCCTTCTTTTGCTGAATGTCGCACAGTTCATCGTCATTGCGCATATCATCATGAGCTGGCTGATCAACTTCTCGGTGCTCAACACCCGTCAGCCGCTGGTCGCGCAGCTCTGGGACGGGCTGAACCGTTTGCTGGAGCCGGTCTATTCCCGGGTGCGATCAGTCCTTCCTGCACTGGGTGGGTTGGATCTTGCGCCCCTCGTCGTGCTGCTCGCCGTCCTCGCCCTTCGCATCGTGGTCCAGAACAATATGTATTCCTTCGGGTGACCGATCGGCCTTGCGGCAAGGTAGCCGCCTCCCTCCAAGCCAAAGGCCAGGATGCGCGCGCCACAGGACCTTCTCTCCTCCATCTTTGGCTTTCCCGCCTTCCGCCCCGGGCAGGAAGAGATTGTGGACGCCGTCATGGCCGGGCAAAACACCCTCGCCATCATGCCCACGGGTGGCGGCAAGTCGCTGTGCTTTCAGCTGCCCGCACTGTGCCGCCCCGGGGTGACGGTCGTCATTTCGCCGCTGATTGCACTGATGCGCGATCAGGTCCGCGCGCTGCGTGCGGCGGGGGTGGAGGCGGGGGCGCTCACCTCGGCCAACACCGAAGAAGAAGGGGAAGCGGTGTTCGAAGCGCTGGACGCGGGGCGGATGAAACTCCTCTACATCGCGCCGGAACGACTTGCCTCCCCCGCCACAATCCCGATGCTGCGCCGGATCGGCACGCAGATGATTGCGGTGGATGAGGCGCATTGCGTCAGCCAATGGGGCCACGATTTCCGCCCAGATTACCTTCGCATCGGCGACCTGCGCCGCAGCCTGGGCGTCCCGCTAGCCGCCTTCACCGCCACCGCAGATGAAGAAACGCGGGCCGAGATCGTGATGCGGCTGTTTGACGGCGAAGCCCCGGCGATCTTTCTGCGCGGGTTCGACCGGCCAAACATTCACCTGGCCTTTGCGGTCAAGGACAGCCCCCGCGCCCAGTTGCTGGCCTTTGCCGCGGTGCGCAAAGGGCAATCGGGGATCGTTTATTGCGGCACGCGCGCCAAGACCGAAACGATCGCACAAGGCCTGCGCGAGGCAGGTCACCCGGCGTGCTTCTATCATGCGGGCATGGACCCGGACGAACGCCGCCGGGTGGAGATCCGCTTCCAGCAGGAAGACGGGCTGATCGTGGTGGCAACCGTCGCCTTCGGCATGGGGATCGACAAGCCCGACATCCGCTGGGTCGCCCATGCCGACCTGCCTAAGTCGATCGAGAGCTACTATCAGGAAATCGGACGCGCGGGCCGGGACGGGGCCGCTGCCGAAACGCTGACGCTTTACGGCCCCGAGGATATCCGCCTGCGCCGCTCGCAGATCGACGAAGGGGCCGCGCCTGGCGACCGCAAGGCCGCCGACCACGCCCGGCTCAACGCGCTTCTGGGGCTGGCCGAGGCGGTGGGCTGCAGGCGTCAGGTTCTTCTGGGATACTTCGGCGAGGCGACGGGTCCCTGCGGGAACTGTGATCTCTGCGACCGCCCGGTGGATGTGTTCGATGCAACCGAAGCCGTGCGCAAGGCACTGTCGGCCATCCTGCGCACAGGCGAATGGTTCGGCGCGACCCACCTGATCGACATTCTGACCGGCACCTCCACACCCAAGGTGCGCGAACGGGGGCATGATGCGCTGCCGACGTTCTCGGTGGTGGCCGTCACATTAAAAAACACCTGGGGCGCGATTTTCCGCAAGATGATGGGCCGCGACCTTGTGAGCCCTGACACTGACCGCCACGACGCCCTGCGCATGACCGAAGACGA
>Ga0105048_10005225_pt1 | contig 21013 bp, 23 predicted proteins | sample MAT05_FD_78382 | JGI IMG/M metagenome (GOLD analysis project Ga0105048, IMG submission 78382) | Freshwater microbial communities from Lake Fryxell liftoff mats and glacier meltwater in Antarctica - MAT-05 | ecosystem: Environmental > Aquatic > Freshwater > Ice > Liftoff microbial mat | place...
ACCCTGATGGTCCGCGACGGAGCCGGCCCGCGCATGATCCGATTCGCAGATCTGCCACAGATGAACCTCGCGGGGCTGGAGATCCTGAGCTGGGCGCCTGGCCAAGTGATTCCTGAGTATCAGCGGGCATTGGCTGTCACCGAACGCGACTACGACGGCACGATGATCGACCTTCGCACCAAAATGGGTCGACGGCTGACAGTCACAGCCGACCATCCATTCTTCGTCCGCGACGGTGACGACGTCCGAATGGTTGCCGCCGGCGACCTCACAGACGCCGACTGGCTGCCCATCTCGCTCGGAACCCCGCTCGGCGACGGTCTCGACGAAACCACGATCACAGTCCTCGAGGCCATGGAGGCTGCGGGACTGCGCTGGGATCAAGTCATCATGCGCCTCACGCCGGAGCAGGCGACGATCGCCCGGACCAACGATTCACGACTCCCACCTGCAAGGCGGTGGGACTACCGCCGCTCGGCGACGCTTCGCCTGAGCGAGGCGGCCTTGCTCGGAGTGTCGTTCCGCGGAGGCCTGCTCGGCACGACAACGAACGGTACGTATGTGCCTGCGGTCATCGAGATGGACGAGGCGTGGTGGGAGATGATCGGGCTCTACCTGGCTGAAGGGCACATCTCCACGGATGGCGCCCGCCGACGAGTGTGCTGGTCGTTTCACCCAACCGACGAGACCCACCTCGCCGACTTCGTTGCCAACTACTGGCGATCGCTGGGGACGAAGGTCACTGTTCGTCGAATGGAGACGACGATGCAGGTCTCGATCTCATCGCGGATCTTGGCAGCGCTCTTCGAAGATGTACTCGGGCTCGGCACCAACTGTTACACCCATCGAATCCCCGACCTCATCTGGCAGGCGTCGGGCCCATCCCGCCAGGCCCTGCTTCGCGGCCTGTGGGCGGGCGACGGGTCATGGTCGCTCCTCAACGGCGGCCCGTCAGTTGCGCTGGAGTACGGCACCGTGTCTGCGGCGCTCGCCGACGGCATGATGCGCCTTCTCGGCGAGCAGGGGCTCGTCGTGCGCCAAAAGATCGGTCGCACCTCGCGGAGCACCGTCGACGCCCACTGGCTCGTGCTCTCGGGCGCCGACCAGATCGAGAGCGCACAATGGCTACTCGAGCCCTATGAGCGAGCGACCGTCATGAATCACGTCGCCATGCAGAGCAAGCGGATCGCTCCGACCGGCTATCGAACTGACCGCAAGGGCACTGCGTGGGTGCGCGTCGTCGGCGTGGCTGCCCGGCACTCGCGACAGACGGTCTACTCGGTGGAGGTTGCGCACAACCACACCGTCGTCACCACCGCTGGCTTGGTTGCTCATAACTGTTTCCCAAAAGATTCGCGGGCGTTGCTGAACATTGCTCGCAACGCGGGCTACCAGTTCGACTTGCTTGCCGGTGTCATTGCCGTCAACGACGAACAGTTCGATCGGGTCACCGACAAGATTCGCGTGGCTGCCGGCGGCTCGTTGCAGGGTGTGGTCGTCGCCGTGTGGGGCCTCACCTTCAAGGCGCGCACCGATGACCTGCGCGACTCCCCCAGCCTGTCCATCATCAAGCGCCTCCTCGCTGCCGGCGCCACCATTCAGGCGTACGATCCGACGGTGGCGGCTGCCAAGCCGGGCATTCCCGCCGAGGTGCAGGTGCACGACAGCGCAATCGGCGCCACCACCGGAGCGCAGGTCTTGACCGTGCTCACCGAGTGGGACGACTTCCGCTGGGTGGCCGCAGCGGATGTTGCCGCCGTCATGACCGGCCGCGCCGTCGTCGACGGCCGCAACCTGCTGGACCGCACCGCATGGCAACATGCAGGCTTCACCCACACAGGAATCGGACGATGACCAACCTAGAACCGCAACCAACGACGGGGCAGCATCATCTCGTTGCGGGCGGGGGCGGGTTTGTCGGCTCGCACCTCGTTGACCTGTTTCTTGCACGAGGCGACACGGCGACAATCGTCGACAACTTCGTCACCGGCCGGCGCAGCAATGTCGCCCACCTTGCTGACGACGATCGCTGCACCGTCATCGAGCACGACATCACGACGCCGTTCCCGTCGGCAATCACCGACGTCCGCTACGACACGGTGCTCGACCTTGCCAGCCCAGCCTCACCCGACGACTTCAAGACCATGCCGCTGGAGATCCTGGCCGTCGGTTCCACCGGCACCCGCAACCTGCTCGACCTGGCCCGAGAACAAGGCGCTCGGTTCTTCCTCGCCTCCACCAGTGAGGTGTACGGAGACCCGCTGGTACACCCACAACCCGAGACCTACTGGGGCAACGTCAGCAGCATCGGCCCACGCAGCTGCTACGACGAGGCGAAGCGGTTCAGCGAAGCCATCACGATGGCGTACCACCGCACGCACGGCGTCGAGGTGCGCATCGTGCGCATCTTCAACACCTACGGCGAGCGGATGCGCCCACGCGATGGCCGCGTTGTCAACACCTTCGTCCTGCAAGCGCTGCGCAACGAGCCGCTCACGTTGCACGGCGACGGCATGCAGACCCGCAGCTTCTGTCACGTCGCCGATGAAATTCGCGGCTTGGCCGCGGTGCTCGACGGGCAACTCACGGGCCCGATCAACGTCGGCAACCCCGGCGAGTTCACCATGCGCGAACTGGCCGAGTTGGTCATCGACATCACCGGCTCCAGCAGCGAGATCATCGCCATTCCCATGCCCGACGAACGCGAGGGCGACCCGATGCAGCGCTGCCCCGACATCACGCTCGTTCGCGACGCCTACGGCTGGGAACCATCCATCTCACTTCGCGAAGGGTTGACACGAATGATCGATTGGTTCCGTACGAAGGAAGACCTGACATGACCGTCCTCGTCACCGGCGGCGCCGGCTACATCGGCTCACACACCGTGCGAGCCCTGCGGACCCAGGGCCGTGAAGTCGTCGTGCTCGACTCGATGGAGTTCGGCCACCGGTCCGCGCTGCTGGGTGCGGAGTTGATGGTCGGCGACATTCGCGACCGTGCGCTGGTCACCGAACTGTGCCGCTCACACGAGGTCACCCAGGTGGTCCATTTCGCTGCCTACAAGGCCGTCGGCGAGTCGATGGAGCAACCCGACCGGTACTGGCTGAACAACGTCGCCGGCTCGGTCGACCTCGTCGAGGCGGTTCTCGCCGCTGGAGTGACACAGCTGGTCTTCTCGTCCAGTTGTTCAGTGAACGGCACGCCGGTCAGCAACCCGGTCACCGAGGACGCACCGATCCACCCCGAGAGCGTCTACGCCGAGACGAAGGCAATGGTCGAGCGCATCCTTGGCTGGTACGGCACCACCCATGGCCTCAAAGCAGTCAGCCTGCGGTACTTCAACGCAGCTGGCGCCAGCACCGACGGAGCCATCGGCGAGGACTGGAGCCGCTCGCAGAACCTGGTCCCGCTGGTGATGAAAGCCACGCTGGGCAAGAGTGCGCCGATACAGATTTTCGGCACCGACTACCCCACCGCCGACGGCACCTGCATCCGCGACTACATCCACATCGAAGATCTGGCCGATGCACACGTGCGGGCTCTCGATTACCTGGCCAACGGCGGCGCAACCACTTCGCTGAACGTCGGCACCGGAATCGGCAGCAGCATCTTCGACATCATTCACGCAACTGAGAAAATCAGCGGTCAGGTCGTTCCCTACGAGGTCGCCCCACGGCGTGCGGGAGACCCCGTCGAAACCTTCGCTGATGCGACCAAGGTGCACGCAACGCTCGGCTGGGCCGCCACCCGCACGCTCGACGACATCATCGAATCCGCATGGCAGTGGCACTCCGCCCACCCAGACGGCATGCCCGCCTGACCTGGACGTCAGCCGGATGTCTCGCCGAGTTCGGCGAGCAGGTCGGTCAGATCGGCCGCCACGCCAAGTCGACCTGCCCACTCCCAGAGGTAGGCGACGTCGAGGTCGTTCGTTGCCGCAATTTCTATGCAATCACGCCATTGAACGTCCGACCGGCTTTCGAGCCTCCACCGGAGTTGGCCAGCACGACGTCCTCAGCCGTAGCGACGTCTACCTCCACCCCGACAACTATTGCCCGGCGACGACGGGCCAATCTGGATGACGTGAACGGGTCGCCCCTCGGCGGAACGAAAATGTCAACCTTCGCACCGGTCGTGGTGTGAATGACGTTGAAGCTGCCCCCACCGCTCGCCACCTCCAGCGCCTGTGCCGTCGGAACATACAGCGACTCGCTGTCGAGGCCTTCCAGAAATCGGCCGACGTGTTCCGAGTCGATGATCGCGACAAGGTCGATGTCACGCGTTGACCGAACACACCCCAGCTTGCAGCTGCCATCGAGCCGACGACGAAGTAGTCGATCCGTACACGATCGAGGCCCTCCACGACTGCGATGAGTGCCGCCGACAGGTCATTCATACAACGACGTCGGCGAGGTCGGGCCACACCTCGGTCGCAAGGTCGACGCCATACCGTTCACGCATTCGCACGAGAAAGCGATGCCTGGGCGAGAGGCCGGGAAAGCGCCGTTCGTACGCTGCCGCTTCCATCTCGGATGACGCCGTGTTGAGCACTTCCCACTGCTGTAGTCGTTCGGCAACCGTCATCGACCGGATTGCAGCCATCTGCACGCGCCATGCCTCCGGCGACGTGTCGGCAGGAACCAAGGGTGGATTGCGACGGTTCGCGAACGCATCGTACGCGCCGTCAGGCTTCGTCGAGCGCTCGCTGACGATCGAGCCAACCGAGCAGCACCGCGACCGCCCTTGGGTCGTGGCGCAGGCGATGGCCGGCGCCGTTGATCAGCCGCAACTCCGCCGAGCCGTGTGCTTCTGCGAGCTGACGAGCATCGGCGGTGGGCACACTCTCGTCATCGTCGCCGTGCATCACCAGCAGCGGCCTGGGTGCAAAGCGGCGCGCCGCGTCGACCGGACGGAAACGACGGAGCTCACGTGCCCACTCATCGAAGCTGCGCGGAAAGCCGGGCGTTCGTATTGCGCCGATCTCGCGCGCGTGCTCCAGGAACCGGCGCGGCTGGGCAGCCCAGTCGTCGAAGTCGGCGCGAGGGCTCAGCAACGCTGCGCCGCGTACGCGCGGGTCGTCGGCGGCGACGCACGTGGCGATCGAGCCGCCCGTGTTGGTGCCCACCAGCCACACGCCGGTTGGGCTGGTCTCATCGATCAGATGATCGATTGCCGCACGGAGATCGTCGACCCATCCCTGCAGCGAGAAGTCGCCCTGGCTGTCACCGCAACCCCGGAAGTTGAACGTCATCGCCACCCAGCCCAGCTCGCTGGAAATGCGGTCGATCAGCTCTGGAAACGTGCCACCGCTGCGACGCGCATCCAGCGGGCCGATGGGAAACCCGTGGCAGAGAATCAACCCGGACGTGGGGCCCGGACGGCCTGCCGGCCGAGAGAGATGCCGGACGAGCTCGAGCCCGTTCGAATCGAAGCTGCCGTTCACGAGATGAGTTCTACGTCCGCGGCTTGCGATGGCGACGGGTCTGGCCCGCCTTGGCAGCCGTGTAACCACGATTGCGGGCCTCGGCCAACGTGTCGGGCCCGAAGCAGATACCGATATCGGCGGCGACGATCTCATCGATCACTGCGCCGTCGGTCCACGTATCGAGGTCGTAGACGAGCTGGGTGCGCTTGTCACCGAGGAATCGTGTGTGTTCGAAGCGAGTCGGCCGTTCCATTCGACGAACGCTACTCGGATGCACCATCGACGACGAAGGAACCCTGACACACCGATTTCGTGCGCTCCCTTCAACGGCTTCCCCCAAGTCCAGAACTTTCCAAAAGGAGTAGCGTGATGCGCATGTCCACGGTCAACCCAACGGCACTCGACGACGTCATCTACCCGGATGGCGACGACAAGCCGATGGCCGAGAGTTTCATCCAAGGCATCGTCATTCGCATGCTGGTGGCCGGCTTCGAACGGCTCTTCGCAGGGCGTACCGACATGATTGTCGGCGGCGATTTCTTCTGGTATCCGGTGCAAGGCGAGCCGAAAACTGTTGTTGCGGCCGACGCGATGGTGATCGTCGGGGTGGAAGTCCCGCTCGACATCTTGACGGTTGGCAGCTATCGCCAGTGGCAGCAGGGTGGGCATCCTGCCCTAGCAATCGAAGTGCTGTCACCCAGCAACACGCGCGCGGAAATGACTCACAAGCGGCGGTTCTACGAGCAACACGGCGTCGACGAGTACTGGGTGTTCGAACCACGTGATGGCACATTCGAGGTCTGGGTGCGCGAGGCAGGCCACCTGGTCCCGGTCCCCAACCCCGCAGACGGCTGGGTGAGCCCCACGACCGGAGTGCATGCACATGTGGAAGGCATCGACTTGATCGTCCACAACCGTGGCGGCATCCAGCGCTGGCTGACGGCCGCCGACGAGGGCGCTCGGTTGAACGCCGAGACGGCTCGGGCAGATGCGTTGCAGGCACGACTCGACGAGCTGGAGTCCACGACCAAGTGCGAGTCCTAGCTGCCTGCGTGGCAACAGCAACCTGAAGGCCTACTCGCCCTGCAACTCGGTCTCGGCCGCACGCGGGCCGACGGCACCGATCGCGTCGAAGTAGGCAAGGTGCGCGTCGACAACGTTGACCACATCGATGTCTTCGATGATCTCGATGCCCTCACGCTCGGCCTCACCGAGCAGATAGCCGGCGACGGTGTCGTCGGTGATGACAACTCTGCTGGCAATGTCCTGGCGACGGTCGATGACATTCGACGGTTGCAGCCCTTTGGCGTGCAGCCAGCGCATGTGAGCGAGTAGCAACAACTCCAACTCGTCGGGCGTCAACCGCGCTTGAGACTCGACCGGAAGGTACTCGGCGACGAACTCCATCGCCTCTTGTGGAATGTAGACCGAGCGCGGCGCAACGGCGTCGAGCCGGTGAGCCTCACGGCCGACAACCACGGCGGCCATCACGAACACCAGTACCGCTGCGATGACGATGTAGACGAAGGTCGCTGTGGGCACCCTGAGAACGCTACCCGCAACAGTCGATCCGTATCGGACGGACCCCCGAGCGAACCTCACTCGTCCGCTATCGTTTCGCCGCCAGGTCGTTTCACCAGGTCAGTTCCGGATGGAGGCACAGTGAGCCAGGGTCGCTCGATCGAGCACGGGCTCAGCGATGCCCGCCAACGCCGCCAGCAGCGCGTGGTCACCATCGGCACTGCTCTGGCGGTGGGAGCCGCGACCACAGTGATGTGGATGACCGTCACCTGGGCGGCTGCCTGGCAGCACGGTTACGAGCCGAGCGGCACCTGGGCGTGGGCGCACTGGGACTCGGGCTGGTATCGGTTCATCGCTCAACACGGCTATTACCTGGAGCGCTGCAATGGAGTGCCCAACCGTGGACCCAGCGACTACTGCGGCTCGGCGGGCTGGTTCCCCCTGTACCCGTTCACACTGCGGGCACTGGGCTTCACCGGCATCGGGGTCAACACGCTCGGCCGATGGGTAGCAGTGGCGGCGATGACCGCCACGTACGCCGGGTTGTGGCAGGGGTTCTTGCGCCGGCATCCCCTGAACAAGCAGATTCTGGCACTCGTGCTGGCTGCAGCGTTCCCGGCCGGCGTCTACTACGGCGCCATGTTCCCCGTCTCGATCGTGACGGCGTCCGCAATTGCGTGCCTGTATGCCCTCCAGCGCGAGAAGTTCTTGCTCGCCGGGCTGTGTGCGGTACTCGCTGCGTCGGCGTATCCGTCGGGAGTTCTCATCCCTGTCGCGGCGGCACTCATACCATTTGCCACGCGTCGGCTCGGCACGTGGCCAGTTCGTCTCCGCTACTCATCGCTGGTGGCCGTGCCAGGTGTACTCACCTTCGCACTGGTGATGGCGAACCTCCGGCGAACGACGGGCAGGTGGGATGCGTGGTTTCGAATCCAAGAGGCCTACAACTACGAGGCCACGTTCCCGCTCAAGACGATCAGCAATCAACTCGAGTCGATCATCGACGGCATCACCCCCAACGCGATTGGTGTGCAGACGGGCTTCGTCGTGATCCTGGTAGTCGTGTCCGCGGTCATCGCGCGACAGCACTGGAAGGATCTCGGGCTCGGCGAACGTGCCGTCGTGCCCGTGGCAGCTGCGTTGTGGCTGAGCCCTCTCACCCTTGGCGGTGAGCTCTCGCTCTACCGCGCCGAATCGCTGCTACTTCCTGTCATCATCCTCTTGGTCCGCAGCCGTGCCGGAGTACTCGCCGCGCTGGTCGTCGCCGCGGTGCCACTCTCGTACCTGATGGCCACGCTCTTCTTCCAGAACGTCCTCATCTGATGTCCTCTCGCACGTGAACGAGGCAACGGCGACACGAGGCCGGCTCGCGATGACCCGAACTCGCGAATTGTGGCTCGTCGGTGGTCGGTTTCGCTAGCCTGTCGCATCGTGCCCACAGCCCGCAACACCACTCTCCCTGCCGCGTGCCTGAGTGTGGTGATGCCTGCGTACAACGAGGAGGCCACGATCCTCCAGATTCTGGAGCAGGTGCTGGCGTCGCCGTACACGGCCGAAGTCCTGGTGGTCGACGACGCCTCCAGCGATCGCACCGCCGAACTCGTTCGCACTCTCACCGACCCTCGCGTGCGCCTGCTCAGCCAACTGCCCAACCAGGGGAAGGGTGCTGCCCTGCGCCGTGGCTTTGCGGAGGCCAGCCAGCCCTTCGTCATCGTCCAAGACGCCGACCTGGAGTACAACCCGGACGACTACCGGCAGATGATGGCACCCCTGCTGCGCGGGTCGGCCGACGTCGTGTTCGGCAGCCGCTTTTCGGGCGGCGACGGACATCGAGTGCTGTATTACTGGCACTCCGTGGGCAATCGCTTCCTCACCACGCTGTCCAACATGTTCACCAATATCAATCTCACCGACATGGAGACCTGTTACAAGGCCTTCCGTCGTGAGGTGCTGCAGTCCTTCGAGCTGGAAGAGAACCGCTTCGGCATCGAGCCGGAGATGACTGCCAAGGTCGCCCGTGGTGGCTGGCGCATCTACGAAGTCGGCATTGGCTACGACGGCCGCACCTACGCCGAAGGCAAGAAGATCGGCTGGCGCGACGGCGTTCGCGCCGTCTACTGCATCGTCCTCTACTCGGCGTGGGGCCCACGTCTCCACGTCCGCAGCGCCGAGCCGATGGTCACCTGGCTCACCAAAAAGCACGCCTGACCAACTCCAACCGGGCGGCTACGCGAGCGCCGCCGAACATCGGCGTTGAAGTGGCTCCACGGCGCACCTCACCGCCGAAGCTGTCGACACGGCGGAGCTTCGGCGTTCAGGTGGCTCCACGGCGCACCTCACCGCCGAAGCTGGCCGAGCGGGCGTCGACGGAGCACCCAAAACGCCACACGACCCGGAGGCGAACCCCCGGGCCGTGTGCAATTCGGTCAATGACCGAGCGGTCTCAGATACCGATGCGCTGTGCGAGCAGCTCGCGGTGGTACGTAGGGTCACCGAAGAGCAGCTCGCTGCTCTTCGCCCGCTTGAAGTACAGGTGGGCCGGGTGTTCCCAGGTGAAGCCGATGCCACCGTGGATCTGGATGTTCTCGGCGGTGGCGTGGAAGTACGCCTCACTGCAGTACGCCTTCGCCAACGATGCCACCGAGGGCAGCTCATCGTTCTGCTCGGCGGCGCACCACAGGCCGTAGTAGGCGGCGCTCTTGGCCGACTCGACCTCGAGCAGCATGTCGGCGCACTTGTGCTTGATGGCCTGGAACGAACCGATCGGGCGGCCGAACTGCACGCGCACCTTGGCGTACTCGACGGCCTGCTCGAGTACCTTCTGAGCGCCGCCGACCTGCTCGGCGGCAAGGCCGACAGCGGCCAGATCGAGCACCATGCTGAGCACGGCCCAGCCGTCGCCCTCGGTGCCCAGCAACGTAGCCGGGGTGCCGGCGAACTCGAGCTTGGCCTGCTTGCGAGTCTGGTCCATGGTGGACAGAGCGGTGCGGGTGAGGCCGGCGGCGTCGCCGGCAACCGTGAACAGCGAGACACCCTTGGCAGTGCGAGCAGCCACGATGATGAGGCTGGCGGTGTGGCCGTCGAGCACGAAGCTCTTCACGCCATCGAGCGTCCAGCCGTCACCCGACGCGGTCGCCTCGGTGGTGATACCGCTTTCGTCCCACTTGCCGCTGGGCTCGGTGAAGGCCAGGGTGGCAACGGTCTCGCCGCTGGCGATGCCCGGCAGGTGCGCTGCCTTGGCTGCGTCGTCACCGCTGTGCAACAGCGTGTTGGCGGCCAGCACGACGGTGCTGAAGAAGGGAGCGCACAGCAGCGCGCGACCCTGCTCTTCGAGGACGATGCCCAGCTCGACGAACGTGTAGCCCGAGCCACCGAACTCTTCCGGGATGGCCAGGCCCTGCAGGCCCAACTGCTCGCCCATCTGGCCCCAGACTGCGGCGTCGTAGCCGGAGTCGGTTTCCATCTGCTCGCGAACGGCGGTCTCGGGGCTCTTGGCCTCGAGAAATGCCCGGACGGTCTTGCGCAGTTCTTCTTGTTCTTCGGTGAAGGCAAAGTTCATGGCGCAAGTCTGCGCTGTCCGGTCACCTCGCCGCCATTCGCGGTGTGTACGCTGGTGTACGCATGATCGGTATCCGTGAGCTCCGCACCGAACTGGCCGCCGCTGTGCGCCGCGCCGGCAGCGGCCAACGTGTCGTCATCTCCGTCGACGGACGCGCGGTGGCCCAGTTGGGCCCCATCGAGGCCGAGCAGGGTCAGACGGTCCTTGCCGACTTGATCGCCGCGGGCGCTGTCATCGCGCCTCGCCGCACCGATGCCACTCGGCCAGGCACCCCGGTGCCTGTTTGGAGTGGAGTACGACTTGACCGTGCGTTGAAGGAGCTGCGCGGGTGATCGGTCGCAGGGCATGACGGTCTTCTTCGACTCCAGCGCAGTGGTCGCGCTGCACGTGGAGAGTGCCGTCCGCCGCCACGCGCTCGACGCCCTCGCGCCCATCACGTGCGTCAGCGCGCTCGCGTTGACCGAGGCCCTGGCGCTCATCGGCAAGCTCACCGACGAGCCGTTCCTGCAGGCAGATCTCGAAGATGCGCTGCGCCTGCAGTGGGATCGGTATGCCGTGGTTCCGATGGACCAACGATGCCTGGACCGCGCCGCGCAACTGATGCGCGAGCAGCCGCTCCGGCTGGCCGATGCGCTGCACCTCGCTGCAGCCGATCGACTCCCTCGGCCAGTCACGTTCGTCACTTTCGACCCTGCGCAGATCCCGGTAGCGCTCTCCCTGGGCTTCGACGTGGTGAGCAACTGAGGGCGGCAGCAGCCCGGTGCTACCCTCCGCACATGAACCGTCAATCGTTGCCTCGGACCATCGCACTCGCAATCATCGCGACCCTGATCGCCGCTGGCTGTTCATCCCAGAAGTCGGTCCAGGGCGCGGTCAGCACTGCGCCCCCGACCACCACGTCGGCGGCACTCGACACCGTCGCTCCCCCGGAGGCATCCACATCGGTGGCGACACCGTCCACCGCTCCGGCCGAGACCAGCACCACTACCACGGCGCCGCCGGCACCCGCAGGCTGGTCAGCCATCGACCCGGCGACGATCGGGGCGCCGCTCGCCTACCCCTGCTGCGGCTCCAACTGGTACCGCATCACGCCGTCGCCCGCGTTGCCCGCACCAGGCGCACCATTGGCGGACGGTATCTACCGCATCAACTTCGAGTTCCCCACCGACTTCAGCCAGCCTGTCACCGCTACCGTCAGCCGCTTCGAACTGTGCAGCACTCTGCCGACCGATGCGTGTCAGGACATCGGCGGTTTCACCGCTGAGGACATCGGCGTCGCTGACGCGGAGTCCACGACGATCCAGCTGACCATCGACGGCTCGCTCGCCGTCGTGCTCGGCGGGTACAGCGGGCAAGGCAGTGGCGACGACTTCGCCGCCGGCAACGGCGCCGATCTGGCTGAGCTTGTCACTGCCGTCGACGATGACTACCAAATGGCCGTACTCGACCCGGGCGCCAGCGGGATCGACTACGAGTCGATCGTGGCCACCCTCGTCGCCAGCCCCACCTACGGCTTCAGCGCACCGGTCGACAACGGTGGCCTCCTGTCATACACACACAACGGCGCTCCCCCGCTGCTGTTCCAGTTCCTGCCGGGGGTGCAAGACGGCGCAGCCAACGTTCGCGGTAGCGATGTGATCGTCCCCATTGCATTGGTCGTCAGTGGTGGGACGTACACCATCACCACCTACGCCGGCTTCTCCAGCTGACCTCAGAGCAACGACTCAGCCGCCGGCTGCGAGGACCATCGTCCAATAGGGCACACCGTTGTCGCCCAATGCCATGCCAATGCCAATGTGGCGAAACGCCGGATTGAGAATGTTGGCGCGGTGCGGCGGGCTGGCGAGCCACGCCGACAGGACCGTTTCGCAGTCCGCCTGTCCGGCAGCCACGTTCTCGCCCCATGCCGACCAGCTGTAGCCAGCGGCATTCAGCCGGTTGCCTGCGTTCGTGCCTCCGCTACCGGTGTGCGACATCTTCTGCGTTTGTGCCTGGTACGCCGACTGACCTGACGCCGCCATGGATGCACGAATGTCCAATTGCAGCGACACCGCTCCTGCAGCGCTGCGGGCCGCGTTCGCGTTCGCCACGCACTGCGACCACAGCCGCATCGCGGGTGACGCGACGGCGGTGCCGTAGCCCACCTTCGCCGGCGCAACGATGCTCAGCACCGTCGAGACCGCCCCCGCCGAGCCGTTCGACTGCACCCCGAGGGCGCAGGCACCGATCAACAGCGGCGCGATGAGCGAGACCGAACGCCGGCGCAAGCTCACCCGCGCACCAGCAGGCCCATCGTCGCGAAGTGACACGCACCGGCCGCAACCGTGAGCCCGTGCCAGATCTCGTGATAGCCGAACGTGCGCGGCCAGGGGTCTGGGCGTTCACGAACCAGCACAGGAAGACCGATCGTGTACAGCAGCCCGCCGGCCAGCAGCAGCGAAAGCTCGAGCGGCGTCATGTGGCGCAGCAGCACCGGCGCAGCGACCACCAGACTCCAGCCCAGGATGGGGTACAGGGAGTACTCCAACAGCTTGAACCGTTCGAACGCGAACTGCTTGAGCAGGATGCCGAGCGCAGCGAATGTCCAGACCAGGCAGAGCAACGGAATGCCCCACGCCGATGGCAAACCCAAGAGGCATACCGGCGTATAGCTGCCGGCGATGAGCACGAAGATCATCGAATGATCCAGGCGTTGCATGATTGCCTGCGCGCGCTCGGTGCGGGCGAGCCGGTGATAGCCCGCCGATGTCCCGAACCCGAGCAGCAGGCTGGCGGCATACACGGAGGCAGCCACACGCGCCGAGGCATGGTCGGCGGCAAGGATCAGCATCAATCCACCAGGGATCGACAGCGCGAAGGCGCCCACGTGGAACCAGCCACGCCACGTCGGTCGTTCGGCAGCTGGGGTGATCGAACTGGAACTCATAGGCAACTTTATGTCCGAAACCCACTCAGCGGGCTGCGGCCAGGTCCATCGTCCAATAGATGACACCGTTGGTTCCGGTGACTGCCCCGATCCCGATGGAGGTCATGTTCGGATTCAAGATATTGGCTCGATGGCCTTCGCTGCCCATCCACGCGCCTATCACGCTCGCACAATCGACCTGACCAGCGGCAACGTTCTCCGCCCAGGTGCTCCACGCGAAACTCTGTGCCTCGATGCGCTGGCCGGCGTTCGAGCCGTCCGACCCGCTGTGGGTCATCTGCTGCATGTTGGCCTGATCGGTCGAGTGGCCCTCGGCGGCCTGATTCAGGTGCCCCACAACTGCGACAGGGGCCAGGCCGGCGGCACCTCGCTGGGCATTGACCATGTCGGTGCACTGAAAGCTGATGTCGATGGGTGCGCTCGCCGACGGCGGTGCGCACTTCTGAATCACACCGCAGCCGCCGAACATGGTGATCAGAAAGGTGAGGCCGTAAGCGCCGAGCGAACGAGGTGCGTGCATTGGATGACTCCTTGGATCCGCGCCCGCGAAATGTGATGTCGATTGCAGCTCCCGTCACAAACGACACATGACCGTAACATGAGATGGCCCGAAACCGGCGGATCAGGCCGGGCCTCGGAAACTCAGAGAACAGGTGGCGGCTGATAGCCACCAATAACTTCGCCGATCCACTCCCCGACCTGGATCGACGTCCGGTCATGCAGGAAGGGCGCAACCACCTGCATGCCGACCGGCAGCCCTCCCGGCGTGCGGCCGACAGGTACTGATGTGCTGGGCAGATACACGCTTCCGATCAGCGCCGGCCAGCCCTCTATCTCCACGTAGTCACGCTCGCAGCCGTTGACCGTGATCCGCCGGTGGTTCCACTGGCCCTCCTGCAGGTGCGGGAACGCAGTGACGATCGTGACCGGGCACAGGACAACGTCGAACGACTCGAAGAATGCCGCCCACGCCGACCGTGCACGTGCACGCTGCCGGTTCATGTGAATCCATTGGTGGTGGGTCAACGGACCACCGACCTCGTCGCTGATGGATGCAGCCGCACCGATCAGCCGGGCCCCGTTGCGCCATGCGACGCGCACATCGATCTCTGGCCGCGCATTGCGATCGACATTGGCGCCGGCCCGCTCGATCGCATCGGCCGCCGCGTGCAGCACCGTCGACATGTCGCTGTCGATCTCCAGTTCGGGCTCGTCGAACCATACGGCCACGCGCAGCCCGCGCAGTGAGGTGACCGTCGGCTCGGGAAGGTCCAGGCTCCATGCCGCAGACCGGTCGTGCGCTGGCTGGGCGAGCAGGTCGAGCAGCAGCCGTAGGTCGGCAGCGCTGCGGGCGATGGGGCCGAACGTGTTGACGTCGCTCTCGGTGTCGCCGCCCGCCGGCTCGTCGAGATAGCCGAGTGTCGGGATGATTCCGAAGCTCGGCTTGTGGCCCCACACGCCGCAGAACGCCGAGGGCACGCGCACCGAGCCGCCGATATCGGTTCCGAGCTCGAAGCTGGTCATCCCACACGCGACGGCTGCTGCCGCACCGCCGCTGGACCCACCGGGCGTGCAGGTGAGGTCCCACGGGTTGTTGGTGGTGCCGAACATCTCGTTGAAGCTCTGCCAGTCGCCCGACCACTCGGGCAGGTTGGTCTTGCCGAAGACGATCGCACCTGCGGCCTTCAAGGCGGCGACGGCGGGAGCGTCAGTCGTGGGCACGTGGTCGCCCAATGCAGTCGCACCGCCTGTAGAGCGAATGTTCGCCGTCGCAAGGGCGTCCTTGATCGTGATCGGCAGGCCGTGCAGCAGGCCCCACGACTCACCCCTGGCAGTCGCCGCATCCGCCGACCGGCACCGTTGCCGTGCCGGCCCCACCGCCAGCGTGCAGACGGCGTGGACCTGCGGGTCGACTGCTGCAATGCGGGTAAGGAAGAGGTCGAGCAGTTCCTCGCTGCCCAACCGGCCCTCACGAATTGCCAAGGCCTGCCCGCTCGCGCTCCACAGGGTCGGGTCCGAGGTCTGCATCAGCACAACGTACCTGCCTCGATTTCGCCACCATGTCATGCGCTGGCTGCGCAGGACCCACACAGGACATGACGCGGTTCGACGGAAGTAGCGTGGTGCGATGACCACCTTGCACTGGGCCGACAGCCGGTTGGAGATCCACCGGGTCGTCGTCGGGCCGTACGCCAACAATGTGTTCGTCCTGCGCTGCCGCGAAACCGGCGATGCCGTGCTCATCGACGCCGCCAATGAACACGAGCAACTGCTGCAGATGTGCCAGCGGCTAGGCGTGCGCCGGGTGCTGGAAACCCATGGCCACTGGGACCACATCCAAGCAGTGCCCGCAATTCGCGAAGCCGGTTACGAGGTTGCCGTGATGCGCCAGGACGCCGAGATGTTGCAGGCTGTCGGTTACGACGTCTTCATCGAGGACACCGATGTCATCGAGGTCGGTCGGCTGCGGCTGCACGCAATCCACAACCCGGGCCATACACCCGGTTCGGTCAGCTTCCAGGTCGAGGGGGCTCCGCTGTTGTTCACTGGCGACACGTTGTTCCCTGGCGGCCCGGGCAACACCAAGTCGAAGGAGGGCGACTTCGACACGATCATCGAGTCGCTCGACAATCGGCTGTTCACGCTGCCGGCCGAGACCATCGTGATGCCGGGCCATGGTGTCAGCACCACCATCGGCGCCGAGCGCCCGCACCTCGAGGAGTGGGTCGACCGTGGCTGGTGAGCCGCTGCGCTACGACCAACGACCACCCGACCACACGCCGATCCACACGGCCGACCTCCCCGACACCCCCACCCGCGATCGCAACATCATTGCGTCCGCGTGGGTGGAAGCGCCGCCCGAACTGCGGTCGCTGGGCGACGACCTGGGAGGTGTGCCGGAGGCGGAGTACAAGCGTCGCATCGGCCGCTGGTTGCTCTGGCGGGCCGGGCCGGCCGTCGGCGACGCGCGCTACCTGGCCATCGCCACCGACGACCTGGCGGTGCAGCACGCATATCGCCTGCGCTCGGAGGCCGACGGCGTAAATGGCGAAGGCGCCGGCCCCAGCGGCGAGGTCCACCACAGGTTCCGCGCATGGAAGGAAGACCTACTCGGCCGCTCGCCGTCGTAGAATTCCTGGCGTGTCAGGGATGGTGAAGACCGAACTTCCGGTGTGCCGCGAGACCGAGTTGATTCGCGCCGACGGACGGCCGCAGCCTGCGTTTCGCGAGGAGCTACGCCGAATTCCGTCGTGGCGCAATGCGTGGTCGGTGTGCTTCCTCTACGCACAAACGGCAGCCGTGCTGTGGGCGACCGTCGCATTCGGGCCGTGGATCTGGCCGGTCACATTCCTGCTGATGGGCCGTACGTTCGCGCAGTTCCTCTCGCTGATGCACGACGCCGCCCACCGGTTGCTCTTCGGCGACAGGCAGATCAACGACTTCGCCGGGCGGTGGCTGCTGGGTTACCCGTCGTTGACGAATGTCGACGGCTACCGCCGCGTGCACGCCGCCCATCACCGCCAGGAGTTCGGCCCCGACGAGCCCGACATGGCGCTCTACGCCGGATACCCGATCGCGACTGCCAGCTTCCGTCGCAAGCTGACGCGCGACGCCACTGGCCGCACCGGTATGAAGTTGTTGCGCCAGTTCCTGGCCGGCGCGCGAAGCCCGGACCCACGAGCGCGGCGCACCTTCTGGAAGATCATCGGCGTGCAGGTGGTGCTAGTGGCCGTGGCCATCGCCAGCGGCCACTGGTGGCTCTATCCGGTCTTCTGGCTCGGCCCCTACCTCACCGTATGGCGTGTCATCAACCGTCTTCGTTCCGTCGCCGAGCACGGGGGCCTGATGGCCTCCAAGGACCGCCGCGAGACCACGCACACCATCGTGCAGCACCCTCTCGCACGCTTCATGGTGGTGCCCTACCGAATCGGGTACCACCTGCCTCACCACGTGGACAGTGGGGTGCCGTTCCGCAACCTGCCCAGGCTGGACGTGGCGTTGCGTGCGGCGGGCTACATCGACGGTTCGATCGAGTACCGGTCGTACCCCGAGTTGTGGAAGGCGCTGCACAGTCGAAGCGAGTAGTACTTTGGGACCGAACCACTGCGCAGCTCGACCGAAGGACTGACGATGGCAGCACCGATGCACACGTGGGACGACGACACCAACCTTTTCGCACACTCCGTCATCGGCTATGCCATCGAGCGCCTGCGGTTGGCGAAGGACACCCAGTGGGGCGCCCACCCGGCCCCTGAACTGGAAGGCGCTCTCTCCCACACGATCACGCCACAAGGTGTTGGCGGCCTCGAAGCGTTGCGCGTGTTTCGCGACGTACTGATGCCTGCGTGCCGGCCGATGGACGATCCGATGAACTTGGCCTACGTACCAACCGCGCCGTCGATTGCGTCCACGATGTTCGATCTGGTGGTCAGTGCATCCTCCATCTTCGGCGGCAACTGGGAAGCCGGCGCCGGGGCCATCGCCGCCGAGAACCAGGCGCTGCGCTGGCTGGCCGATCTGGCCGGCTTCCCCGACACTGCCGGCGGTGTGTTCGTCTCGGGCGGCTCGGCCGCCAACCTCAGCGCGCTCGTGACAGCCCGCGAGGTCTTCAGGGAGTCGCGCGGCCAAGGGCCGACACGACTCACCGTTGCTGTGACCGACGAGGTGCATGCATCTGTGCGCGCCGCAGCGCGGGTGATGGACGTCAACGTGTTGGCGGTGCCCGTCGATACCGACGGCCGCATGACCGGCGCAGCGCTGGACGCAGCGTTGGCAGCGCACGCGGTGGACGACGTATTCGCCGTCGTCGCGACCGCGGGCACCACCAACGCAGGGATCATCGACGAGTTGGACGCGATAGCCGACGTGTGCGCAAGCCGCAGGCTGTGGATGCACGTCGACGGCGCGTACGGCCTCGCCGGGCTGTGCAGCAACATCGCCCGTGACAGTTTTCACGGCATTGAACGCGCCGACAGTTTCGGCGTCGATCCACACAAGTGGCTCTTCGCCCCATATGACTGCGCCGCTCTCGTCTACCGCGACCCGATGCCCGCGGCCGCCACCCACGCGCAGCACGGCGCCTACCTGGACGCTGTCAACCGTGGCGACTGGAACCCCAGCGACTACGCCTACCACCTCTCGCGCCGCGCACGAGGTCTACCTTTGTGGTTCGGGCTCGCCACCTACGGCACCCAGGCGTACACCGACGCCGTCGACGGAGCGATCACCATCGCCCGCACCTTTGCCGCCGAGGTCGCCGCGCGACCAGAGTTCCGGTTGCTGCTGGAACCAGAGCTGTCCATCGTGCTGTTCACGCGTCATGGCTGGAAGCGCGAACAGTACCTGGAGTGGAGCAAACGCCGAGCAAGCGAGGGCCAGTTCCTGATCGTGCCCACCTCGTGGCAGGGCGAAGCGTGCCTGCGCATCTGTGTCGTGCACCCTCTCACCGAAGCGATGGCCCTGGCCGCACTACTCGACGATCTGGCCACGTACGTTCCGCTCGTCTGACACCCCAGGGTTTCTACTACGGCGATAGGGGAAATAGCCGACGACCCCTAGAATGAGCAGCGTGACCGAGCTCTTCCGCATCGACAATCTGCACGCCCGGCCCATCACCGACGAGGGCGACGCCGACGATATTCTCCAAGGCCTCTCGCTCACCGTGGCTGCCGGCGAAGTGCATGCGATCATGGGCCCCAACGGGTCGGGCAAGAGCACGCTCGCCAGCACACTGATGGCCTCTCCCGAGTACGAGGTCACCGACGGTCGCATCTTCTTCCGGGGCGACGACGTCACCGAGTGGCCGACAGACGTGCGAGCCAAGGCCGGCATGTTCCTCGCGTTCCAGTACCCGCAGGAGATCCCCGGTGTCTCGGTGATCCAGTTTCTGCGCCAGGCCCTCTCGGCACGCAAAGGCCTCGACCTCAGCGTGCTGGAACTACGCCTGGCCACCATGGACTGGATGAAGCGCCTGGGCATGGACAGCTCGTTCGTCGACCGCTACCTCAATGAGGGTTTCAGCGGCGGCGAGAAGAAGCGCAACGAGATCATGCAGATGGCCATCCTCGAACCCGAGATCGCCATCCTCGACGAGACCGACAGCGGGCTCGACATCGACGCTTTGCGCATCGTCGCCAAAGGAATCCGCGAGATTCGCGCCGACCGCCCCACCATGGGCGTCGTGCTGATCACCCACTATCAGCGCCTGCTCGACGAAGTCGCCCCGGACCACGTGCACATCATGGTGGAAGGGCGCATCGTCGCCAGCGGCGGCATGGAACTGGCCGCTCAGCTGGAGCGAGACGGGTACGAGGCGTTCAAGTGAGTGCCCCGTCCTCCCTCGATGTCACCGCAATCAAGCAGCAGTTTCCCGTGCTGCAGCGCGAGATCAACGGGCAACCGCTGGTGTACCTCGATTCGGCCAACACGTCGCAAAAGCCACAGGTGGTCATCGATGCGATGACCACCTTCATGGAGCAGTCATACGCACCGATCAACCGCAGTGCGTACACGTTGGCCGCTGAAGCTACTGACTTCTACGAGGGTGCGCGCTCCAAGGTGCAGCACCTCATCAACGCCCGCCGCGCCCACGAAATCATCTTCACCAAGAACGCCACCGAGTCACTGAACCTTCTGGCGTACTCATGGGGTCGCGCCAACCTGCAGGCTGGCGATGTTGTCGTGCTGACGCACATGGAGCACCACGCCAACATCGTGCCGTGGCACATGCTGGTGGCCGAGCGCGGCATCGTGCTGCGCTGGGTGCCGCTCACCGCCGACGGCCAACTCGACCTCACCGATCTGCCTGCGTTGCTCGATGGCGCCAAGGTGTTCAGCTTCACCGCCATGAGCAACGTGTTGGGCACCATCACGCCGGTGCAGCAGCTGTGCACCGCCGCTCACGCCGCCGGCGCGCTGGCCATCGTCGACGGTTGCCAGTACGTGCCCCACAACGTCACCGATGTGCAGGCGTGGGGCGCCGACTTCATGGCCTTCAGTAGCCACAAGATGTGCGGCCCGTCCGGGGTCGGCGTGCTGTGGGGCCGCGAGGAACTACTCGAGGCAATGCCCCCGTTCTTGGGCGGTGGCAACATGATCGCCGATGTGCGCCTCGACGGGTTCACCACCGCCGAGCTGCCCGCCAAGTTCGAGGCCGGCACGCCGCCCATCACCGAGGTCGTCGGCCTCGGTGCCGCGGTGGACTTCCTCACCAGCGTGGGCATGGCCAACATTCGCCAGCACGAGATCGAAGTTGCGTCGTACGCCATGCGCTCCCTCACCGAACGCTTCGGTAGCGACATCCAGTTGCACGGCCCGTGCAACGTCGAGATGCGCGGTGCCACCTTCAGCTTCGGCTTCCGCGACATTCACCCGCACGACCTCAGCCAGGTGCTCGACCAGCGCAATGTCTGCGTGCGCGCCGGCCACCACTGCGCCAAGCCGCTGATGCGCTTGCTCGGTGTCGCCGCTACCGCTCGCGCCAGCTTCTACCTGTACAACGACACCGCCGACGTCGACACGCTCGCCGACGCACTCGACGGTGCCAGCGATATCTTCGGATTCTGAACCGTCGAGGAGACAC
>Ga0105048_10005228_pt1 | contig 21010 bp, 20 predicted proteins | sample MAT05_FD_78382 | JGI IMG/M metagenome (GOLD analysis project Ga0105048, IMG submission 78382) | Freshwater microbial communities from Lake Fryxell liftoff mats and glacier meltwater in Antarctica - MAT-05 | ecosystem: Environmental > Aquatic > Freshwater > Ice > Liftoff microbial mat | place...
AGGCCAGCTACTCCAACTGGTTCCTGATCGAGTTCCCCACCGGCGTCGCCCAGCTCTCCCCGGGCTGGATCGAGCTGCGCGGCGGCGTGAGCGATCCGCGCCTCAACCAGACGCCGACGCCGACGGTGACCGCGCCCGCGACAGTGGTTCCCCCGCCGGTCGTGGACGCTGGGGCACCGCCGCCCGTGGTCGACGCGGGCGTCCGGACCCGCCCCGGGATCGTGATCAAGCCCCGCAAGTAAGAGCGCCCTGGGCGCGGATCGCGCCTGGACAAAGACCCGCCCTCTCCTAGAGCACCGAACGGGTTGAAATGGACCGAAAAGAGCCGGATTTTTAACGCAAAGGCGGGACGCAGGGACGCAGGGACGCAGGGACGCAAAAAAAGAAATCCGATTTTTGCGCCTTTGCGTCTCCGCGCCTTTGCGTTGAAATCTGGGCATTTCAACCTGTTCGGTGCTCTAGGAGAGCGGGTCTGTTTGCTCTGTACGAAAAGAGCGGGTCAGTTCAAAGGAGCCTCGAGGTCATGACGGACAGGATGATGGCGCTGACGTACGACCGCAGCACCGATCCGTGGGATAAGACGGTCGGACTGCGCAAGACCGAGGTCGAGCGCCCGGTGCTGGACGAGACGAAGGACTACCACGATCGCGCCAGCGTCCTCGTGAAGCCGATGATGACGGGCTTCTGCGGCTCGGATCGCGGGATCTGGTTCCGATCCTCCTTCAAAGACATGATCCTCAAGTCGCTCGACCGCGACCACAAGGACACTCGCATCATCGGCCACGAGCTCCTCGGCCGCATCGTCGCCCTGGGGACCGAGGCGCGGCGCGCCTACGGGCTCTCTGTCGGCGACGTCGTCACGACCGAGAGCCACATCATCTGCGGCGCCTGCTACCAGTGCCGCATCGGCGACACCCACGTCTGCGCCGACGACAAGATCATCGGCATCAGCGAAGACGGCTGCTTCGCCGAGGCGGTGAAGCTCCCCGCCAAGACGCTGTGGCGCACCAACCTCGAGCGCATCCGCCCCGAGGTCGCCGCCGTCCAGGAGCCCTTCGGCAACGCCGTCCACGCCTGCACCAAGGTGAACCTCCGCGGCAAGCGCGTGGCCATCGTCGGGTGCGGCACGATTGGCCTCTTCGCCGTCGCCATCGCCCGCGCGATGGGCGCCATCTACATCATCGGCGTCGAGCTTATGGAGAACCACGCGGAGATGGCCCGCCGCCTCGGCGCCGACGTCGTCCTCCGCCCCGAGCCCTCGAAGAACGGCCACTCCCACGAGAGCGACCCCGAGCTGACAGCCCGCATCCGCAAGCTCACTGACGGCGTCGGCGTCGACGTCGTGCTGGAGATGACGGGCATCAACTCCAGCGTCAACAACGCGATCCACGCCGTCCGCCGCGGCGGCGACGTCATCCTCTTCGGCCTCAAGACCGGCGACGCGGTGATCGAGAACTTCGATCGCCTGATCGTCGACGGGATCAGCCTCCACAGCGTCATTGGCCGGCGGATCTTCGAGACCTGGCACATCACCCGGTATCTGCTGGAGTCGCGGGACCCCAACATTCATGATCTGATCTGGGAAGTCATCCTCAACCGCGGCGTGGGCACCACCTTCAAGTTCGACGAGTACGACAAGGACGACTTCCAGAAGGCGATCTCGACGTTCCCCAAGGTCGTGATCACCTACTGAGCAACTCTGCACCTGTGGGAGCAGCCAGGGGCCGCCGACTGCTCCCAACCCACCGACCAGGTAGCTTGATGACCCTCCCTCCGCTCCTCCGCGAACGGCTGCGCCTGCCTGTCATCGGCTCGCCGATGTTCCTGATTTCCCAGCCGGATCTCGTCATCGCCCAGTGCAAGGCGGGCGTCGTCGGCTCGTTCCTGGCGCTCAATGCGCGCCCGGCGCCGGCGCTCGAAGAGTGGTTGCAGCGCATCACGACCGAGCTCGCGGCCTGGGACGCGGCGCACCCCGAGGCGCCCTCGGCTCCGGCAGCGGTGGGGCGGCGAAGGCCTGGCGCGACATCTGGGGCTGCGGCCAGGGGATCGGGGCGATCCACGAGGTCCCGAGCGTGGCTGATTTCGTGGCGCGCCTGGGGCGCGAGTACGCCGCGGCCAGGCAAGCGCTGCTCGGCTGAGGGCGCTCACGACGCTTGTTAAACAAGCTCTCGAAGCCTGGATTCAGCCGATCACGCCCATCGATTTGCCCACCTTGGTGAACGCCGCGATCGCGTGCTCCACGTGCTCCGGCTCGTGCCCCGCGCTGAGCTGGACGCGGATCCGCGCCTCTCCCTTCGGGACGACAGGATACGAGAACCCGATCACGTAGATGCCTTCCACCAGCATCGCCTGCGCCAGATCCGAGGCGAGCTTGGCGTCGCCGATCATGATCGGGACGATGGGGTGGATCCCGGCCTTGATGGTGAACCCGGCCGCCGTCATCCCCTCGCGGAAGCGGAGCGCGTTGGCCATCACCCGCTGCCGCGGGGCTGGATCGCGGGAGAGCAGCTCGAGCACGGCGATCGACGCGCCGACGATGCTCGGCGCGACCGAGTTCGAGAACAGGTACGGTCGCGAGCGCTGGCGGAGCAGCTCGACGATCTCGGCGCGGCCGGCGGTGAAGCCGCCGCTGGCGCCGCCGAGCGCCTTGCCGAGCGTCGAGGTGAGCACGTCGACCCGGTGGAGCACGCCGCACTCTTCCGGCGTGCCGCGGCCCGTCGGCCCGATGAAGCCGGTCGCGTGCGAGTCGTCGACCATCACCATCGCCCGGTATTTATCGGCCAGATCGCAGATCGTGTCGAGCCGCGCGAGGTAGCCGTCCATCGAGAAGACGCCGTCGGTGGCGATCATCCGCAGGCGCTTGCCCTGCGTCTTCCGCAGCGCTTCTTCGAGGGCCGCCATGTCCCCGTTGGGGTAGCGGTGCCGCTCGGCCTTGCAGAGGCGGACGCCGTCGATGATCGAGGCGTGGTTGAGCGCGTCGGAGATGATCGCGTCTTCGTCGCCGAGCAACGTCTCGAAGAGGCCGCCGTTGGCGTCGAAGCACGACGAGTAGAGGATGGCGTCGTCCATCCCGAAGAAGCGGGCGATCGTGCCCTCGAGGCTCTTGTGCAGGTCCTGTGTGCCGCAGATGAAGCGGACGCTCGACATCCCGAACCCGTGGCTCTCGAGCGAGGCGTGCGCGGCCTTCATGACCTCGGGGTGCGAGGAGAGGCCGAGGTAGTTGTTGGCGCAAAAGTTGAGGACGCTCTGCCCCGCGGCCGTGCGGATCGCCGCGCCCTGGGGCGAGGTGATCACGCGCTCCTCTTTGTAGAGGCCTGCAGCGCGGATTTCGGCGAGCGTCTCGGCGTAGATCGATCGGGCGGCGTCGAACATGCGGCCCTTATAAGCCGACTGGGCGCGGGGGTCGACCTTCCTTCGTGCTACCTAACCATCGCTTCGTGCCACCTAAGTAACACTGGTGAAGACGATCGTGACACCGCGAATGCGTTGTAGAATTGGCTTACCCCGGATCGACAGGAGAATGACCGGGGCGTCGTCGAATTTTCAACAACCCGCCGAGCGCGAGCGTAGGCTGGCTCGGGCTAGCTGCCTTGCGTCACCGCGAGATTACTCGCGAGGCAAGAGGGAGCCCGTCCTGCCCCAAGGAGGGAGTTCATGAAGAGAATGACTTGGTTAAAGGGAGCGCTCGCGCTCTCTGTGCTCAGCGCCGCGTCGTGGGCCATTGCGGCCGATCACCTCGACGCCCCGGCGGCCACGGCCGATCCGACGGCCGACATCACCGATCTGTATGCCTGGACCGACGGGCCCAACGTGGTCTTCGCGCTCAACGTCACCCCGCTCGCGGCCGTCGGAGCGAAGTTCTCGGACAAGATCCAGTACGTCGTGCACACCGAGAGCACGGCGGGCTTCGGCGCCAAGGGCGAGAAGACCAACATCATCTGCACCTTCGACGCCGCGCAGAAGATCAGCTGCTGGGTCGGCGACACGGGCTACGTGACGGGCGACGCCACCAAGACCGACGGCCTCGTGAGCGACGACAAGCTCATCAGGGTCTTCGCCGGTCTGCGGGACGATCCGTTCTTCTTCAACCTCACCGGGTTCAAGGACACCGTGACGACGGTCGAGGGCGCCGCCGGCGGCCTGACGTTCGATCCCGCCGGTTGCCCGGCGCTCAACGCCGCCACGTCGACGCTCCTCATCAGCAAGCTCAGCACTGATCCGATGTCGACGCCCCCCGGCGGCGTGGCGAAGGACTTCTTCGCTGGCAAGAACGTGCTCGCCATCGTGCTCTCGGTCGACAAGAAGCTGCTCAATGCGGGCGGTGCGACCATGAGCGCCTGGGCCAGCACGAACAAGGCGGGAGGCTGATCAATGAACAAGCTTTATATCGGCTTCCTCGCTTCTTCGCTCCTCGCTGTCGCGGGCCTCGTCGGTTGCGGCGACGACACGACGGGCACCGGCGGTAGCACCAGCGCCACCGGCGCCACCAGCGCCACCAGCGCTGCCACGACGGGCGCAGGCGGCGGCGCGGGCGGCGGCAGCAGCACCGCATCGACGGGCACGGGCACGACCAAGCCGAGCCCGCCGGCGCTCGGCACGCAGGTAGACCGCTTCGGTCGCCCCGCGATCAACACGGCCCTAAACCACGCGTTCGATCCCGACGCGGTGGCGGCGGGCAAGGCCAAGGACGCCTACAACCAAGAGGCCGATTCGAGCAAGTGGGCTGCCCTGGCCGCCGCTCAGTTCGCCGCTAACCTGGGGATCCTCGACTCCCTCGACACCAACTGCGGCAACCAGATCGCTGCTGGTGGCACGCCGGTCAAGGGTCGCTACGACGCGCTCGCGGGCGTCCTCTCCGACGACCGCGTCTGGTTGAAGACGGACGCGACGGCCTGCACCACGTACCTCGCGGTCGAGGCCAACTTCCTCGGCCAGATGAACAGCGATTGTGGCGGGCGCAAGCTCGACTACGACGTCATCGACGCGAGCTACACCGTGCTGGCGACGGGCGGGGCCAAGACCGTGAGCGACGGCGTCCCCGCCGACGTGGACACCAAGGGCCTGACGTTCCCGTACCTCGCGAACCCGCACTGACACGCTGCGGAGACGCCCGATGAACGAGCGTCTCTACGCAACCACGACATGGGCTCTCCTTGTGGGAGCCCTGTCGCTTTTTGTACTCCCGGGTTGCTCGCGGAACAAGAGCGCCCCCGCGGGCGCGGACGTCGGCGCCGAGGCGCGTGACACCGTCGTCCCGCCCGGCCCGAACCAGTCCTCGACGACCGACGGGGAGATCGCCTTCGGGAACCTCAACGGGCAAATCCAGGTGCTCGAGCAGGAGCTCGCGCAGGATCCAAAGCACGTCGAGGCCAGGATCTCGCTCGCCGATCTGCTCGGCCTCCGCGGGCTGTACGTGTCGAAGGTCGCCGACTACGAGCGCGCGCTCGAGCTGACCGAATCTGCCGTTCGTGACGCGCCCGAGAAGGCGACAGCGTACCTCGCCCGCGCCGCGGCGCGCTCCACGCTTCATCGTTTCCCCGAGGCGATCGCCGATCTCGACGAGGCCGAGCGCCGCGGCATCAAGCCTCCGTCGACGCGCACCGCGCGGGCCTCGATCCTCCAGGCGAAGGGCGATCTCGACGGCGCGCTCGCGCTGCGCCACGCGGCGAGCGAGGCCGACACAGGCATCTCCACGCTCAGCGCCGAGGCGGCGCTCCTCGGCGAGCTCGGGCGCTACGACGAAGCCTCGAAGATGTTCCACGAGGCGCTCGAGTCGTATCGCAACGTCTCCCCCTTTCCTGTCGCCTGGATCCTCTTTCAAGAAGGGTTGATGTGGGAGCGCGCCGGCCGGCCCCCGCGGGCAAAGGCCTTTTATGCCGCCGCCCGGGAGCGACTGCCCATCTACGCCCATGCGGTCTCGCACCTCGCCCAGCTCGCGCCCCCGGCGCGGGCGATCGAGCTCTTGACCCCGGTGGTGGCCGCGTCCGATGATCCGGAGCTCGAGCTCGGCCTGAGCCAGCGCCTCCGCGACAAGGGCGATAGCGCCGGGGCCGAAGCGCACCTCGCCCACGTGCGCTCCCGCTACGACGAGCTGGTCGACAAGCACCCTGAGGCCTTCGCCGATCACGCCGGGTGGTTCTGGCTCGATGAGGGGAAAGACCCGGCCAAGGCGCTTGTCCTGGCGAAGAAGAACCTCACCGTGCGGACCAATGGGAAAGCCTACGAGCTCGCGGTGCTCGCGGGGATCGCCGCCGGCTCACGCGACGAGGCCTGTCGCCTCGGCACCGAAGGGGCAAAGCAACCTCACGCGTCAGAGATGCTCCGCGGCATCGTCCAGGGTGCCTGCGCCAAACATTGAATGAAACGATCACTCCACGCCGCCGCGCGGCTCGCCCTGGCTACCTTTGCTGTCCTCCTCGTGGTCCTCGCCGCGCGCCCGGCGCGGGCGCACGAGGTTGGCCTCTCGCGCGGGGAGTACGCGGCCCGAGGCGCGAGCGTCACGGCGCAGATCACCTTCGCGCGACGCGACGTGATCACGCTCGTGGCCGGGCTCGACGCGGATCACGACGGTACGCTCACCGCCGCCGAGCTCGAGCGCGACCGCGACGCCATCGCCGGCGCGATCGTGGGTCGCCTCCACGTGCGAGGAGACGGCGCGGCCTGCCCGGGTGAGCTCGCCGAGGCGCGGCTCGCGGAGGAAGACGGGGTGTCTTTCCAGGCGATCTACCGCTGCCCTGCGCCCCCGCGCGCGGTCGATATCGAGGTTGCCCTGCTGGAAGATCTGCCCTTCGGGCACCGCCACCTCGCCCACTTTGCGGGAGCGAGCGGCCCCTCCGACGCCGTCCTCTACCTGCGCAACCGCAGCTTCTCCTTCGAACCCACGCCGGGGCAAGCCTCGACGGAGGCGCCCAGAGCTTCTTACAAGGGCAAGCTCTCGTTCTTCCCGATGGGGATAGAGCACATCCTCACGGGGTATGACACCTCGTCTTCCTGCTCGGCCTGGTGATCGTCGGCGGTCGCCTGCGCTCGCTCCTGATGGTGGTCACGGCCTTCACGCTGGCGCACTCGATCACCCTGGCCGTCGCGGCGCTCGGCGTCTGGGCGCCGAGCCCGCGGATCATCGAGCCCGCGATCGCGCTGTCGATCGCCTATGTCGGCGTGGAGAACTTCTTCGTCAAGGACGCCGAGAAGCGGTGGCGCATCACCTTCCCCTTCGGCCTGATTCACGGCGTCGGCTTCGCAGGCGCCCTGCAGGAGGTGGCGACGCCGAAGGCCGATGTGCCCTATGCGCTGGTGCTGTTCAACGTCGGCGTGGAGGCCGGGCAGCTAGCAGTGCTGGCGCTGGTGTTGCCCCTGGTTTACCTGGCGCGAAAGCGGGCGTGGTTCCGCGAGCGCGGCGCCAAGGTGGTGAGCGGGGCGATCGCGGTGGCGGGGGTGGTGTGGTTTGTGGGCAGGGTGGTTGGCTGAGTCCTCTATCTGACGGGAGGAGAGGAGAGCTCAACGGTAGCGTAGCGAGGATCGGCGTTTTCGCCGATCCTCGCTACGCTACCGTTGAGCTCCGGATCTCCGGGTTGATGGGAAGCGCTACTTCTTCCCCGTGAACAGCTCTGCTGGAGTCATCTCCGCGCTTCGCCTCTCGAGAGGCAAAAAGTTGAGTTTCATCTCCCCCGAGCGCCTCTCGAGAGGCAAAAAGTTGAGTTTCATCTCCCCCGAGCGCCTCTCGAGAGGCAAAAAGTTGAGTTTCATCTCCCCCGAGCGCTTCTCGAGAGGCAAAATGCGAAGCTTCATCTCCGCGTTTGGCCTCTCGAGAGGCCAAACGCGGAGTTTCATTACCGCGGGTCGTACTTCACCGAGCCCGGGTTGATCATCGGCGGGGGCTCCACCTCCGCAGCGGGCTCACGCCATCGCTTCGAGGAAGGCTCGATCAGCGTCGCGGGCTCTCCGAAAGGGGGAGGAGGGAGAGGCAATGGAGGCAGCGCCCCCAGCGACAGCGCTCCTCCCGGCATCGGAGGCGGGGGCGGGAGCGGAGGGGCGCCCGGCAAGCCCACCGCGGGGCCCGAAGGGGTGGCGTAGGCGGGCGGCGCGGGGACGTACATGCGCGGCACCCGGATCTGCTTGGCCACCGCGGCGAGCTCGGGGAAGTCGGCCGCGAGGCGCTCGACAAAGGCGGCGCGCGCGGCATCATCGGGCGGGTGTGCCGTGGCGTTGGCCGCGCGTAGACCCGACCAGAGCTCGTAATACCAGGCCGAAAGGGAAGCATGCGCTTCCAAGAGGTCGCGGACGGTCTCCTCGGAAACGATGATTGTCCTACCCATGGCCGGAAGAATACATGACCCTCGCTGAGGCACCGATCGATTGTTCCAGCCCCCTCGCCAGCCCTGTGGCGGGCGGGCGGACGCTCCGGGTGATGACGTACAACGTCCGGTATTTCGGCCACGCGACCCGCGGCCTCGCGTCGACCGGGCCCTCGTTTCGTCGCATCGCGCGGTCGCTCGCGGCGCTCGATCCGCTGCCTGACCTCATCTGCTTGCAAGAGGTGGAGACGCAGTCGCTCCGATCGACGACGGCGAACCGGCTCTGGCACCCCGCGGAGACGCAGCTCGACCGGGTGATGACGGAGCTCCACGCGGCGCTCGCGCGGGCGAAGAAGCCGGATCGCTTCACCGCGTACTACTTCCCCGCGCACACCTATCGGCTCACTCAGCGCACCAACATCTACACCACGGGCCTCGCGGTCATCGCCAGCGACGCGCTCGCTATCGGCCACCACAACGCCGGGCGACCGCACGACATCACCGACAGGCGGCGGGTCAAGAACCTGAAGCAGACGCGGATCTGCGCGCACGTGAGCTTCACGCACGTGGACGGGTTCACCTTCGACGTGTTCAACACGCACCTGAGCTTGCCCAACATCTTCAGCAAAGAGTTCTGGACCGAAGAGGCGCGGATGGGGTTCGGGCCCAACCAGCTCGCCGAGGCGAAGACGCTGGCCGACTTCGTCGCGACCGAGAAGCGGAGCGAGAACTACGTCGTCGTGGGGGATTTCAACTCGCTCCCGGGGTCGCCCGTCGATCGCTTCCTCCAGGAAGAGCACGGGTTCGTGGATGCCTTCGCCCAGGTGCGGGGCTTCTCGTCGACCGAGTCGCGGGACTACCCGACCGCAGGCTTTCTCAACCTGCGGATGCACCTCGATCACGTGTACTCGTCACCCAGCCTCGAGTGGCTCGATTTCGAGGGGACGCAGCACTTCGGGGAGGCGGGGGCCTTCTCGGGGCTCAGCGATCACGTGCCGCTGATCGCGCGGGTGCGCGTGCCGTAGCGCGCGGCTTCACTCGGGGAGCCAGAGGAGGCGGTCCATGATCGGCGTGAGGCAGCCGGTGATCTGCTCGCTCACGGCGTCACACGCGGCGGAGTCGAGGCAAGCGCGGAGCTCGGCGCGGCCGCGCTCGTTGATGGCGCCAATGGCGCGGCAGAGGCTCGGCCCGAGGTGGTCGGCGAGCGCCTCGCGGCACTCGGCGTCGGTGGCGCTCCCGCAGGCGGTGGCGCGCGCGCAGATCGATTTCGCGTAGGGGGCGAGATCGCTCGACGGCATCGTGGTGGCGTCGAGGGACTCGCGGCCGCAGCGCGTGACCTCGGCGGCGTAGGCGGGCGTGAAGGGATCGCCGTCGAACTTGCGGAGCGCCGTCATGGAGCACTCGGCGGTGCGCTGGAGCATCGCCGGGGAGGCGGGGGTTCGCACCACGTTGCACTGCGAGAGCCGAGGCCAGGTCTTGGCGCCGTCGGTCGCGCGCAAGTAGAGGGCCTCGAGGTAGGTACACCAGGCGTGCTGGGCAGTCCGTTGCGCCTCGTCGTCACGAAGAGCGTCGGGCACCGCGGCGCGGATCGGTATCGTCGGCGTCTTCGCCGCGGGTGCTGCGGCCTTCGTGGGCGCGGCGGCGTTCGCCGCGGGGCGCGTGGAGGCGCAGCTCAGCGCCGTCAGAGAAACGAGGAGCGCCGCCGTCGAGAGACCGAGGACGCCGCTGCACGAGCCGGGGACGAGCACTTTCACGTTGCCACCTCTCCTTGGATCTAGCGTGACCGTAGGTGTGAGCTGGGCAACCTGAAAGCCGACGTCTTCTGAGCGGCTCGGCTCGGGCGATCGCCACGAATTCGCGTGAATGCTCGGGATTGACTCCGGGGCGGCGACGGCTGGGCCCGTTGGGCCGGGCTTGGCTATAGTCGCGCGCCATGTCCTCTGCGCGGCCGCTCTCAGCGTCGGCGACCATCGCTGTGGCCGGCTTCTCGGCAGCGCTGGTGATCGCCGCGGGCGTGCTGGTCGCCGAGCGGTTCGAGCCTCGAAGCGCCGCGACGCCGCTCGCCGCGGCGCCGCTGCCGAAGCTGGCAACGCCGGTGGAAGAGAGCGCTCGCGCCGCGACGTCAGCGCCGATCGCTTCGGCGGTGGCGGTCGCTTCGGGGGTGCCGACGGCTTCGGTGGTGACGCCGCCGATCGCTTCGGTTGCGCCGCCGATCGCTTCGGTTGCGCCGCCGCCGATCGCTTCGGTTGTCGTGGATTCCGGCGAGCCTGCGGGGCTGCCTCCCGATCGCGGCTACCTCGTGTTGCAAGGGGCCGTGGACGCGCGCGCGTACGTCAACGGCGCCGACGTGGGGCCGTCTTCGCTGCGGATCGCGGTGCCGTGCGGCGCGCGCTACGTTCGGATCGGCACGGCGGCGGCGCCGGGGCGGCCGACGTCGTGGCTCACGAAGGGGCGCAGCGTCGTCGTCGCTTGTCGCGGGGAGACGCGGATCGAGCTCTCTCCGTGAGGATCACGCGCGCGCGACGACGATCGCGGTGACCGAGGCGGCGCCCGCGGCGAGGAGGGCCTCGGTGCAGGCGGTGAGGGTCGAGCCGGTGGTGGCGACGTCGTCGACGAGGACGATGCGGCGGCCCTGGATCGAAGACGGGACGCGGACGCGGAAGGCGGCGCGGACGTTGCCGAGGCGCGCCTCGCGATCGAGGTGCGCTTGCTGTGGGGTGTTGCGCAGGCGGACGAGGGCGCGCGCCAAGAGGGGCGCGGCGAGCTCGATCGCGGCCGCGGCGGCGAGCAACGCGGCCTGGTTGTAGCCGCGCTCGACGAGGCGACGTGGGTGGAGCGGGACGGGGACGACGAGATCCGCGGTGAGCCCGGCGCGGCGCGCGGCGAGGCGGATGAGGTGGCCGAGGGGCGCGGCGAGCTCGGGGCGATCCTGGTACTTGAACCTACGCAGCGCGATCGCCAGCGCGCCGGCGAAGGCGCCGAAGGCCACGAGGTCGTCGAGGTGTGGATCCGCGGTGGGGCTCGCGCCGGGCTGCGGGGGAGGCTCGAGCGTCGCCGCGCAGTCGCGGCAGAAGACGACCCGCGTCAGGACCCGAGCGTCGCAGGCCGCGCAGGTCGGCGGCCCGAGCGCTCCTTTGACCGCAGCGAGGAGCATCCGGAGCAAGGCGAGGACGAGCGAGGCGAGAGCGCGCATGGCAACTCATCGACGCGGGGGTGGGCCAAGTTGCGTTGATGTCGCACAAAAACGATATTTTTCCTGAGGGTCGCGGTAGAATCCTGACGCTCTGGAGAGGAACGTGTCGCTCGACATTACGCGGGATCCGCGCGTCGCCCCTCAAGCCAACGACATCCACCTCGGCGAGGGTTTCGAGCTTTGACGACGACTCGTGACGAGTGGAGATGGACCGACGAGCGGGGCGTGCAGCGCCTGGTCGGGACCGACGAGCTGCGCGCGGCCCTGGCGAGCTCGGTGCTGCCCGGAACGACGCTGGTCTGGCGCGAGGGGATGAAGGAGTGGGCGGCGGCGTCGACGCGGCCCGAGCTCGCCGAATCGGCGATTCGTGGGTCGAAGAGCCCGCCCTCGGAGGGCCGCGCTTCGCAGGTCGGCCTGCCCGAGCAAGCCGTCCCGGAGGCGACGAAGAACGGCGCGAAGCCGCCGCGTCCCAAGCTCACGGCGGCGGGCCCCCTGATGCTGCCAAACGTCCCCACCAAGCGCCCGCAGGCGCCGACGATGCCTCCGCGTGGGTCGATGAACACCCTGATCGGGGGCGTCCATCCCAGGCCGGAGCAGGCAGCTTCGCCGGGCGCACCGATCATGGTGCCCTCGCCGAATACGGCGCGCGTAGCGGTCACCCAGATCCCGCTGCAAGGGACGACGCCGGCGCGGATCGACGCGCTGGAGATCCCGCGCGCGCCGGGGTTGCCGCAGACGGCAGGGAAGGCGCGTCCGGCGCCGCAGCGGAAGATGACGACGCGGGAGATCGACGGGGAGTGGGCGGCCCCTGAGCTCAGCGACGAGGACGCGACGCACACGCAGCTCACGCGGCCGACGCGAGAAGAGCTGACGAAGGACGCGAGCGGCGGAGAGGTCCGCACCGCGGGCGCCGTCGACGAGGCGAAGAGCGGCGCAGCGAAGCCGATCGAGGCGGTGAGCGCGCCCACGACGGGCAGCGCGGCCGGGCCTCTCGCGACGAAGCTCACCGCGCCGACGATCACGGCGCCTTCCAAGCCGACGTCGCTGCCGCTCCGGGCGACGCCCCATCGGCCTCCGGTCGCGACGCGGCCAACGCCGCTGAAGGTCCCCGTGGCGTTGCCTCCGCTGCCGCCGGGGACAAAGCCGTTCGTTTTTCCTTCCGCGCCCGCAGTGACGCCGGCGCCGACCGCGGTCGGGGCGAGCGCCGCGAACGAGGAGGGCGTTGAAGACGAGCCGACGGCGGATCTCCTGCTCGAGGCCGACGAGGGCCCCGTGGCCTCGACGACGAAGCTGTCTCAGGGTCTCGCGGAGGCGGCGCTGTCGGCGTCGCAGCGGTTGCAGGCGTCGCATCCGTCGCCCGACGCGGTGCGGATATCGTCGCCGCCGCCGCCGCTGCCGAAGGGGGTGACGATCACGACGACGGCGCTGTTTCCCCCGAGCGTGCTCGAGGCGCGCTCCACGCCGCACGAGGCGCCCGTGGAGGCCGTGGCGACGGCGCCCTCGGCCGCGCCGGTGCGGGCGTCGATGCCCACGCGACCGCTGCCGCCGAACCTCAATCCGGCGCAGGCCGCGGCGGCCGCGCCGGCGGCTTCGCCCCACCCCGCTCCGCAGGCGGCGCCACGCGCTGTTTCGCAGGCGGCGCCGGCCGCCGCGGCGCTCTCTCGGCCGCCGTCGAACACGACGTCTCGTCCCGCCTCGGCGCCCGCGTCGCAGAAGGCTCCGGCGGCGACGAGCCGCGCGCAGGTGGTGGAGGCGCCGCCGGCGACGTCGCTCAACGGGCCGGTCGCGGTCCCCGTCGGATCGCTCTTCGGCGCCGGCGGCGCGCTCATCTGCATGGTGGTCACCGCGTTCTTCGTGGGGCGCTGCTCGGCGCAGCCGCCGCCGCAGCTCGCGCGGCCCCAGCTCCAGGCGATCCCGGTGCTCGCGCGCGTGGCGATCCCGCCGCCCCCGAAGGCCTGCTGGGTGACGCGGCAGCCGGTGATGTGGGCCCCGAGGGCCTCGAAGACGATCCCGTTCGAAGTGACGGCGACGAAGGAGGGCGCGCTGGCGATCGGCTACGCGCGCGACGCCAAGGAGGCGATGGGCATCCTCGTCTCGCCCTCGTCCGGCGAAGTGAAGGCGGCGTTCAGCAAGGCGTCCAGCGACGACCTCGATCGCGTGACGCCCTCGTCCGCGGGCGAGTTCCGCCTCGTGACCGCGGCGAAAGAAGGGGCGATCAGCTCGATCATCCCCGTCGCCGCCGCGACGCCGTTCGTGATCGGCGTGCAGGCCGGCTCGATCGTGGCGGCCGATCGCGAGGACGCCTCGGCGTCTCCGCTGTGGCCGCTCGCGGGAGCCGAGGCGCCAAGCGCAGCGCGCGTGCAGATCGCCGAGAGCCGCGGCTACGCCCTGGTCTTCCGCCGCGAAGGCGCGATCTGGAGCGGCTGGCTCGGCGCCGACAAGAAGCCGGTGGGCGAGCTCGTCAAGGTCGTCGGCTCGGGCGGCCAGGTCGGGAAGCCCAACATCGGGTGGAACCACCGCGAGCTCGCGCTGATCTTCGCCGACAAGCCCGCGAGCAGCGATCACTACGAGATCCGCATCGCCCACGCGAAGACGGGCTCGATCCCCGACGCGACGATCGCGATCCCGCTGCCCAAGGGCGGGCCCGGCGGGGACGCCTTCGCGCCCGACATCGCCGGCCTGCCCGACGGTCGCTGGGTGATGGTGTGGACCGAAGGCGCGTCGGGCAGCCGGGCCATCCGCGCGCAGACGTTCGATCACGACTTCACCCCGCTGGGCGATCCGATCGCGCTGTCGCCTCCAGCCGGGAACTTCGGGCAAGGCGTGCTCGGGGTGGTGGGCGGGTACGCGGCGGCGGTCTTCCTCTCGAAGGGCACGTCCAGCTACGAGCTGTGGGGGTCGGTGCTCCAGTGCGGATGAAGCCTCGACTCCACGGCGCGATCCTGACGATAAGCCTGCTCTTCGCGGCGGGATCCGTCGGTGTTGGCTGCTCGAAGCCGACGCCGCGCATGGCGCAGGGGCAGCCGTACTCCACCGGGCAAGGCCCCTACGACGACTTCTTCACGGCGGTGCTCACGCTGCGCGCCGAAGGGCAGAAGGCGCGCGACGACGAGGCGGCGACGCGCGCGGCGTTGACGACGATGCTCGGGCTGGAGGCCAAGGCGTCGGCGACGCTCGCCGTGGGCGAGGCCGAGCAGCGCGCGAAGAAGATGCACGACGCGGGGATCGCCTTTCACGTCGATCTGGTGCCCGAGGCGAAGATCGTCACCGCGAAGGCCAAGGGCGTCGTCAACCTCGAGGCCGAAGATCTGGCCAAGGCCGCGGAGGCGTCGACGAAGAGCGCGATCACGCTGAGCCAGCGCCTCGGCGCGGTGACGGCGCGCGCGGCGGAGCTGGAGAAGGTCCGCGCCGATCTGCGCGCGCAGGCGCCGGCGGCGTTCCGCGCGGAGCCGCAGGCGCGGCGCGACGAGATCACGATGGAGCTGGACGCGGCCGCCGCGGTGCTGACGGAGGCGTCCGACGCGGGCGAGCGCTGGGGCGGCGTGGCCGCGAAGTTCGCGCTCGATCTGGCGCGCGCGCTGGAGGCGAGCAACGGCGCCGCGGGGCCCGGCGACGCGCCGCCGGGCAAGATCCCGAAGGGCCCGCCCGCGAAGCCGCCGCCGCGTGATCCCATGGCCACGCGGCCTCCGCCGTCCACCCCCGCGGCGACCCCGCCGCCGACCCCGGGGCCCACAAAAAAGCCGCCGCCCGCAGCGCCGCCGGCCGCGAAACCGCCGCCCGCAACGCCTCCCGCCGCGAAGCCGCCGCCGCCAAAGAAGCCCAAGGGCGGCGACGACTTCGAGCCTTGATTCCACCCATGTGCCGCGCCCGTGCGGCGACCTCGACGAGACCGATGATCCGATCGAACCCGCTTCGCCTGCTCGCATCGGCGTCCTCGGTGCTGGCGCTCTGCTCGACGTCGGCCCTCGCGCGGGCGCAGGCGACGCCGCTCTCGGAGTCGATCGTCATCGGCGCGTGGACGTTCCGTCCTTCGCTCGAGGTGCGCGTGCGCGGCGAGTACCGGCGCCACCCGGTCGACACCGGCGGCGCGATCTACGACAGCGCCGCGGTGCTCGGTGAGGCCTACGGGACGACGCTGCCCGGCGTGCGCGAGGTCCGCGCCAGCGCGCCGGATCAATACTACGTGAGCGAGCGCAGCCGCCTCGGCCTCGCCGTCGATCGCGGCCCGGTGACGGCCATGCTCACGCTCCAGGACGCGCGGTTGCTCGGCAACACCGAGTCGCTCCTGACCGGCGCCGGGCAGGCCGCGCTGCCCTCCTTCGCGCCCTACGAAGCCTACATCGACGTCCACTCGCGCTCGGGCCGGCGCGCGTTCCTGCGGATCGGGCGCCAGCGCGTGACGTGGGGCGACGGCCGCCTCGTGGGCGCGAACGACTGGTCGCTCACGGGGCGATCGCTCGATGCAGCGCGCTTCGGCGTGCAGGTGGGCGACGTCGACATCGAGGCGATGGCCGTGCTGCTCGCGGCGCCCGGCAACGCGCCGCCGATCGTCGCCGGCTCGCGGCAAACGGCGCTGGGCACCGGCGCGCAGCTCTATGGGCTCGACGCGAAGTGGCACATCTTCCCGCTCCTCCACGTCGAGGTCGCCGGCCTCGCCCGCATCGCGCGAGAGCCCGCGCCGTCGTCGCTCGCGCCCTCCGACACCTACGTGATCGACGGCCGCGTCTCCGGCGATCACCGCGGCTTTCGCTACGCCGTCGAGGCCGCCTACGAGATCGGGCGCGTCGCCTCGTACGGCGCCCTCCGCGACCAGAGCGCCCTCGCCCTCGCCGCGCGCGTGAGCCTCGAGACGGCGCTCCCATGGCACCTCACCTTCGGCGCCGAGGTCGCCTACGCGACGGGAGACAACGGCGATCCGAGCGGCCCCCAGAAGCGCTTCGATCCCCTCCTCCCCGACGAGCACACCACCCTTGGCCCGATGAGCCTCTTCGCCTGGTCCAACGTGATCACCGCCGGCGCCTCGATCGCTGTGAAGCCCATGGACGAGCTCCAGATGACGGCGGGCTACCGCTTCGCCAACCTCGCCGACGAAAAGGGCCGCTGGACAACCGCGCAGCTCATCCCCGTCGGCGCCTCGTCGAGCAACACCTCGAGCGCGCTCGGCCACGAAATCGACTACGCGATCAAGGTCTCCCCCTGGAAGCCGATCGACTTCGAAGCCGGCTACGGCGTCTTCCTCTTCGGCGACGGCGCGCAGGCGATCCTCCGCGACGCAGGCCGTGGCGCCCAGTTGCAACACTGGGCCTACCTCCAGACCACGATCCACGCGCCTTAAAGCTGCCCAACGACGAACGCCGCGACCTTTCCAGATCGCGGCGTCATCAAATGAAGAACGCCGCGATCCTTGAGGACCGCGGCGTCGTTCGTTGCACTCAACCCATCGCTGTCACGTACCGGGCACGGGCTTCGGGGCGCCGAAGATGCTCGCCGCACGACGCTTCTCTTTCGCCGCCTTCTCCCGATCGCTGTAGGTCGGGATCACGACCTTGGTGCGCGCCGACAGCTCGCCGCCCGCGACGAGGGTGTCGATGTCGTCGCCGTCGAGCGTCTCGTGCTCGAGCAGGGCCTCGGCCATCTTGTCGAGGACCCCGCGGTGCGAGGCGATCAGCCGGTGCGCTTCGGCGTGCGCGTCCATGATGAAGCGACGAACCTCGTCATCGATCTGGTTGGCGACCGTCTCCGAGTAGCTGCGCTTGCCGCTGTTGAAGTCGCGCCCGAGGAACACGCTCTCCTCGTCGGCCGAGTAGGAGATCGGCCCGATGACGTCGCTCATTCCGAACTCGGTCACCATGCGGCGCGCCAGGTTCGAGGCCTGCTTGATGTCGTTGCCAGCGCCGGTAGTGAACTGGCCGAAGACGATCTCCTCCGCCACGCGGCCGCCCATGCACACCGCGAGGCGGGCCATGGCGAAGTCGCGCGACATCGAGAGGCGGTCTTCCTTCGGGAGCTGCTGGGTGAGACCGAGCGCGGGGCCGCGCGGGATGATCGTCACCTTGTGGACCGGGTCGGAGTTCTTCTCGAGGAGCTTGGCGACGAGCGCGTGACCGGCCTCGTGCCAGGCCGTCGTCTTCTTCTCCTCGTCGTTGATGACCATGCTGCGGCGCTCGGCGCCCATCATGACCTTGTCCTTCGCCATCTCGAAGTCGGACATCGTGACGACGTCCTTATCCTGGCGGGCGGCGAGCAGGGCCGCCTCGTTGACCAGGTTCTCGATGTCGGCGCCGACGAAGCCAGGCGTGCCACGAGCGAGGATCTCGAGGTTCACGTCCGTGCCGAGGGGGACCTTCTTCGTGTGGACGCGGAGGATGCCCTCGCGGCCGCGCACGTCGGGGCGATTGACGACGATGCGACGGTCGAAGCGGCCAGGCCGCAGGATCGCCGGGTCGAGCACGTCGGGGCGGTTCGTCGCGGCGACGATGATCACGCCCTCGTTCGACTCGAAGCCATCCATCTCCACGAGGAGCTGGTTCAGCGTCTGCTCGCGCTCGTCGTGACCGCCGCCCATGCCGGCGCCGCGGTGACGACCGACGGCGTCGATCTCGTCGATGAAGATGATGCACGGCGCGTGCTTCTTCCCCTGCTCGAAGAGGTCGCGGACGCGGCTCGCGCCGACGCCGACGAACATCTCGACGAAGTCGGAGCCGGAGATCGAGAAGAACGGGACCCCTGCTTCGCCGGCGATGGCGCGCGCGAGGAGCGTCTTCCCGGTGCCCGGGGGGCCCATCATCAGCACGCCCTTGGGGATGCGGCCGCCGAGCTTCTGGAACTTCTTCGGATCCTTGAGGAAGGCGATGATCTCTTCGAGCTCGTCCTTCGCCTCGTCGATCCCGGCCACGTCGGCGAACGTCACCTTGTTCTGCGCTTCGTTGAGCAGGCGGGCGCGCGACTTGCCGAAGCTCATCGCCTTGCCGCCGCCGGCCTGAAGCTGGCGCATGAACAGGTAGAACATCACCAGGAGGAAGACCATCGGGAGGATGGTGACGATCGCGCCTGACCAGAACGGCGACCCCTCTTCCTTCTCGAAGGTGACCTTGACCTTGCTGTCGTCAAGGACCTTGGTGAGGTCGCCGGAGTTGTCGGGGCCGATCGTGATCTTCTTCGTGAGGGCCCCGTTCTTCGGATCCTTGACGAAGAAGGTGTACTCGCGGTCCTTGATCGCCACGCTGTCGACGTGAAGGTCCTTGTCCTTGTCGGCGTGGACTTGCGTCATGAAATCGCTGAATGGAACCAGCGTGGTCTGCGCTCGCTCTGGGCTGAGGAACTGCCAGATCGCGAGGAACATCATGATCAGCAGAACCCAGAGTAGGAGCGTCTTGTGCGATTGCTTCACGAGCACCCTCGAATGTCCCCGCCGGGGCGGCCGGACGGTCTGTTCCGGAATGGTACGTTTGTTCTAACGAGCATGCCATCGCTGGGCGAGGCGGGCGACCTCGTTATCGCCCACAACGGCGGCGCGAGCCCGTTTCTTTACGCTTCTTCAATAAGCCGGGCGAACCCCGGCGGCGCGCCGTCACTTCTCGTTAAGGACGATCTGGCCTCCGGGGAAGGTCGCCTCGACGCGACGGCCGCCGCGGAGGCGGAGCTCGACCCCCTTGCGACCGAGGCGCTGGGCCCGCTCAATCGCCTGACGCTGGGCGCGTCCGAGGCCGAGAGAGGCCAGCGGATCGAGCTCGGGAACAAGCATGTCCGCCAGGGAGCACAGGTGATCGACGACGCCGGGAGAGAGATCCTCCAGCAGCGGGACGAGCTCTCGACGCACGCGCACGCGGGTGAAGCGGAGATCGGCGTTGCTCGGATCCTCCGCGAACGCGAGGCGATGGCGCGTGAGGTGGGCGAGCACGTCGGACCGTCGCGCGCGGAGCAACGGCCGGATCAGCATGGGCGCCTTCTCGGCGAGGTCGGCCGGTAGCGCGACAGGAAGCGGCGCGATGGACGGGAGCACCGCGAGCCCGCGAGGACCGGCGCCGCGAAGGAGGCGCAGCAGCAGCGTCTCGGCGCGATCGTCGGCGGTGTGGCCTGTAGCGATCGCGCCCGCGCCTGCGGTGATCGCCGCTCGCCCGAGCGCTTCGAGGCGCGCCGCCCGCGCGCGGGCCTGGAGGTTCCCGCCGGGCTCGACGTGGAGGCGCGTCACGGTGAACTGCACGCCGACGGCCTCGGCCACATGCTGCGCGAGACCGAGCTCGGCCGCCGCCTCCGGACGCAAGCCGTGATCGACGCCGTGCGCGACGACCTCGTGCCCGACGCGCTTGCGAAGGAGCGCGAGCGCGTGGAGGAGCGCGGTCGAGTCAGGCCCGCCCGAGCACGCGCAGAGCACGACCTCGCCGCGCGCGAAGAGGCCGTCGTCGCGCGCGATCCGCTCGATGAGGCGAAGGAGCGAGGGCGGGTGCGATCGGCTCACACCAGCTCGAACGCCTTGCAGAAGACGACCTCGGCGCGGGCGGCGAGGTCGGGCCCGCGGTGCATGTCGTTGGGGAAGCCGAGCGAGCAGCCTCCGCCTTCGGGATCGAACGAGGCGCAGTCGGGGCAGGCGAAGACGAGTCGGTAGCGTCGGGCCTCTTCGCGCAGGCGGTCGTCGACGCGGTGGATCATCGTTGACAGAGCTTACCGCGAGGCGGCGTTCGGGCGAGAGCGCGCGAGGCGGACCACCGTCTCCACGTGGCTCGTCTGCGGGAAGAGCTCGAACGTCTCCACGTGCGTGAGGACGAACCCGGCGCGCGTGAGCACCCCGAGATCGCGCGCGAGCGTCGGCGCATCGCAGGCGACGTAGACGACCGAGCGCGCGGACGAGGCGGCGATCGCTTTCACCGCGCCGGGAGCCCCGGAGCGCGGGAGCATGGACGAGCCGGTCCCCGGGGTCAAGGGGGCGGATGTGCGAGCGAGAGGCTTTCGGGGCGCGTGTCCGGCTTGTACCATCCGGCCGCCCATGCTCGACATCAAGCTGCTCCGCGACGACAGCCCGCGTATCGCCCAGAACCTCGCTGACCGGCGGGCGCGGGTGTTCGACGACCTCGGTCCTGGCGACGGGTCCGACTGGGCCGAGCGCACGACCGGGCGCCTGGTGATGCTGGACCGCGGCTATCTGGCGCTGCTGCAGCGCCAGGACGAGCTGCGCCGGCTGCAGAACGAGACCAGCGCGGGCATGAAGGCGGTCGGCAAGCTGCCGAAGGAGGAGCAGGCGGCGGCGCGGGAGAAGCTGATGGAGGAGGGGCGGCGCCTGCGCGACGAGGAGCGACAGCTGGCCCTGGACACCGAACGTGCGCTCGCGGAGCGCGACGAGTGGTGGGGTCGGGTGCCGAACCTGACGCATCCGGAGACCCCGCGGGGCGGCGCCGACGAGGACCACCGCGAGCTGCGGCGGGTGGGCGCGGTGCGGGACTTCGTGGCCGAGGGCTTCGCGCCGCGGGACCACCTCGAGCTGGCGGAGGCGCTGGACCTGGTCGACTTCGCGGCGGGGGCGAAGGTC
>Ga0105048_10005232_pt1 | contig 21005 bp, 16 predicted proteins | sample MAT05_FD_78382 | JGI IMG/M metagenome (GOLD analysis project Ga0105048, IMG submission 78382) | Freshwater microbial communities from Lake Fryxell liftoff mats and glacier meltwater in Antarctica - MAT-05 | ecosystem: Environmental > Aquatic > Freshwater > Ice > Liftoff microbial mat | place...
AAAAATAGCAGAGATATTTGTTTTTTGCAAGCAGGCTTTTGGTGTAAGTTCGCCTAAGCTTCGGTTGCAGGTGATAACACCCTGCAACGGCGCTGCTGCAGCAATACCTGCAAAGGCAAAAAACACGAGTGCGTAAAGGCTTACGCCACACCCCCCACCAAAAAAACCCCCTACTTCTTTAACACCAAATCTTCTTTTGCTGCCCACAGGCTTATGTCTTGTTTGCTTAAGGCGGCTGCCATAAGATCGGGAAATTTATCGGGGGTGCAGGCAAAAACGGGAATGCCAATATTAGATAAAAATTGAGCATTGCTATGATGGTACGAGGGTGCGCCTGCATCGTTAAGGGCAAGCAATACAATTAGCTGCACCCCGGCAAGCACTAATTCAACTGCACGTTTTCGCATTTCTAATTCGTTGCCGCCTTCGTATAAATCTGTAATAAGAACAAGCACCGTATCGGTAGGCCTTGTTACGATTTGCTGGCAATAGGTGAGGGCAGCATTAATATCAGTTCCGCCACCTACTGCCAGGATATTGCACGAAAAAATGAAGGAAGATGCAAGAGCCAAACAAATATTGCTGGATGGCTGGAATAATAACCACCACGCCGAAAGCTGCCTGAAACGTTATTTTGATATTGTGTCCATTACCGCAGAGGGCAAATTAAAAGTAGATGTAGAAAAAATTTATAAAGACACCGATGTAAAAGACGGCCAATTGCTAAACATATTGTTGCATGTAAAACAATATTATGCTGATGAAGAATTAGCAAACCGCACTACCGACATTGCCTACGAGATTATGAGCAAAAAGGCTGTTAATAACGATTATTCACTATTGACACAGCTAAAACAGTTTGTACCTGGCGATAAGCTGCTTGCGCCGGATGTAAGCAGGTATATTCAAAAACGGCCCAAAAACAGGCTTAACGAACAGCAACCATTGCTAAAGCTTGATCCGGATGTTAAATGGATGGATGCCACCTGGTACCGTAATCAATTGTTGGTGGTAGGTACCAAAGGCCAAAAATTGCAATTGGCAAGGTGTAATTGGTATGCAAATATTGAATACACCACCTGGCCAAACGATATAACAAAGGGTGAAAAGCTTTGGATCATCAGCAACCCGGTCCAGACCAATCAAATTATTATAACTGGCTCAAAAAAGTTTCGGGCAACCACGGTGCAAATTCATAAAAACAAATATTTTGAGGACTTTATTGAAATTATTGATCCTGTGTGGCTGCCCACTAATCATAGCGGTTTTGCGTTGACCAACGTAGGCGTATCATTTCTAGAAGCAAACAATGGATCCGCTACACTGCATAACTACACACAAGACGGATTGCTAAAAAACAGTGTCATCTGCAAACCAGCTAAAGAAGAATTTGTTTTTCATGATTCGAACAACCACCAGTCGCTTATTAAATGTGGGGTAGAATATTACAAATTGCTTGGTAACACCATTGTTGCTATTGATGAAAAGGGAGCTTACGCTCATTATACCTTACATAGCGGGTTAAGAATGTTTGCAGTAGTAAAGCAGCAAAAGGGAACCCTTGTTTTAGTTAGCACCAATGCCGGCTGCCACATGTTACACTATCTAAACGGGGCTTTTGAAGAATGGGTGGATCTGTTCGCCGAAGAAAAAATTCCGACAAACATTTCTTTTCTAACTTCTACTGCGTTTGCGCTGGTTCAAAAAAGTAGCGTTGAGATTTACTCAATAAATGAAAAAACTATTTCAACGTTGCGCACTATACAAACCGAAACGAACATAATATCGGTAATACCAGCCTACACTAATCAAAAGTTTGCGCTGGTAGAGGAAACAGGCGCGGTATCAGTTCATGAACAGGTTTAACTTAGTTATACCAATATCACTTTGCTTTACCAAAACACAAAGCAAAAACAGCCAATTTGGTAGCAGAAATTGAAAAAACAAGTAAAAATTACCAGTGGAACAAAGCCCAATTATATATACCTATAATTACGAAGACACTAAAGAGGCACTAATTGAAACGCATGCAAAAAATGGTCGTACGGTTAAGTTCAATAAAAAATATCTTCTTATTGCTCTTTTGCTTCTGGTGCTATATTTTATTTCAATTTTAATATCATATCCCAATCCTAAATATAGCTTTCTGATTGTAATTTTTTTGATTCTATTCTCCCTTAGTCTTTTTTATAAACCTTATTTTGCCTGGCAAAAACATTTAGTAAATAAAAATATAATTGCTGTAAAAAAGGTATTTGAAAAATACCAATTCTACATTGTAACGTTCGCCGAAGAAGATATAACGATAGAAACTAACATGGAAAAAAATATTCAAAAATGGCAGGAAGTAACTGATGTAATGTTAGAAGGCAAGCTCTGTTATTTTATAAATGGAGGCACAACTTACTTTTATGTAAAGCGTAGTATGGTTCCTGAAGATGTAACACGACTAAAAGAATTAATAAATAAAAAAACAGGTCATACTGCAGCCACTTAAACTTGATAGTTTAAACAACATATTCCACTTTGTGTGCAAATCTGTGTTCCTAAGACTTTAGAACGGTCTGGTTATTAAACATATTAACCATTACCCAAACAACGACTAGTCCTCAAGCCTGATCGTCAATAATCAAAACGGTATCTTGGTTCTATTCATCTTGTCGCCGAAACACAATAATCTCCACCCTTCTGTTCAACGACCTTCCGGCTGATGTTTTGTTGGAGGCAACCGGTCTTGATTTTCCAAAAGCATGAATAGTTATCCGGATGCTGGCAACAACATTATTGGTAACAAGCCATTTCATTACCGCTTCAGATCGTTGTGTACTTAACATTATATTTCTAGTATCTGAACCCACTGAATCCGTATGTCCTTCTATATAAATACTGTCAATTGTGCTGCTTTTATTATCAACCTTAAAATACACCTCAAGCATTTTTATGGCATTCTCTTTTAAGTCTGCTTTATTAAAATCAAATAATACATCGCCAAGTTTTAAAGTATCGGGTTTTGGCGGTTTAGGTGCAGCAGATGCAAGCGGTTTAACGACCGTTAGATTCTCTTTTTTATCACCGCTTAGTTCAACCGGTAGTTTTCCTTTGCCGTATAAAGTATAATCCATGTCCTTATGCCGGTAATCGTACTGGTAAATACTTGCTTTGTTAAGCATATACGCAGCACACACTGTTTCAAGCGGGTTGGTTGAAGTCAACGAAAAATTATCGGGCATAAGCGATATTGTTTGTGGGCCAAATAATCTTTTTTTTGTGCCTAATGAATCTTCGTTTATAAATGTTCCAAATGTCAGGTATCGCTCATTTCCATCGGCAATAAAACGATATTCAAATTCAAAAAATGAAGTTCCGGCAACGGGTTTAATTTGTGCAATATTTGCAGGGTTCATCATTTTTGAAAACGGTCTTTTCGGTACATAAAAGTTTTCGCCGATGCAAAAGCCTAGTGTTAAAATAAGCTGCGAATTGAGACGAGCGGATATCCATCCTTTAAAAACGTATTGCTTACCCTGTTGCAGGTTGCAGGGCAGTATTGTGCCAATGACCGGCGTAAAATCTTTATAGCCATTCCAGTTATAAAATAAGGCAAATGAGTTGGCCCCCTGTGTACCCGGTTCATTACTAACTATCTGCACCTTTACATCTTTCAGGTAAAACCATGCTTCCACCCCACATTCGGCATGGTATTCCTTACAGGTGTTTATCTCTTTAAAATTGCCGTTAAGTAAAAGATTGGATTGGCAGAAGCCGGTAGGAATTACGCAGAAAATAAAGACAATATAGAGGAAGGCCCGGCATATATGTCCGTTTGAAATAAACATGCTGATAAAGATAATACCTGTGTAACTGTTTAATTGGCGAAAAAAAAGCCACAACGGCAAGCAGGACTTTACTGCACCAATTACGGGTGTTTAGGAATGCAGGCATTTAGCCGTATCGTGTTAATGCCCTGCCAGGTTTGGCACTAAAAATATCAATGAATTGTGCTTAAAATGGTTAATAGTGGTTTGTATGCCGTTGTAGATTGGCGGAACATTCATATCATTAAAGGAATACCTGACACGGGTATTACAGTTGCCGGAGTGTTTCCGATGCCAGTCGCCTAACCAAAACGCTGTTGCCATTGCTTCATTTGTTTCACCTATAAAATAAGTTAGCTATGTGAAGGTCAGGCGGCCAACAATCGGGTAAATGATTGAGGTCAGGCGTACAACACTGGCGTAGATGAATGATGGTCAGGCGACCAACAATCGGGTAAATGATTGAGGTCAGGCGGCCATTATTGGCGTAGATGAATGATGGTCAGGCGTACGACACTGGCGTAGATAAATGATGGTCAGGCGACCACCATTGGCGTTGATGAATGATAGTCAGGCGACTAACAATGGAGTAAATGTTTGAGGTCAGGTAGTCACAACTGGCATATAGCTACCAATAATGGCAAGTTGTTGAACGGGAGCACCTGCAAAATTGCCCAATAACTGGTAGTTTCTTACTATAGCCTGCGGGTAATTTGTATTATTTATCGTTCGTTTTTTTAATACTAACAATAACCGACTTCGATGCCGGCTGGTTACTTTTATCGGCCACCGATTGTATGGGTACCAGTACATTGGTTTCGGGATAATAAGTGGCAACACACCCCTGCGGAATATCGTACTCTACAATTATAAACTTATTGGCCTTCCGCTCTATAGTATCATAATTGCTTAAAATATCTACCACATCACCTGCCCTGCAATTGTTGTTAGCTATGTCGGCAGCATTCATAAAAATTACCCGCCGTTCGTTGTACACACCGCGGTAGCGGTCGTTTAGCGCGTAAATGGTGGTGTTAAACTGGTCGTGGCTGCGTATGGTCATCATCAACAGTTCGCCCGGCTGCAGGGTAGGGTGGCTAAGTTCGGTTACACTAAAAATAGCTTTGCCGGTGGCCGTTTTAAATTTTCCTTCCCTGCTGCCGTTGGGCAAGTAAAATCCACCAGGCTCTCTAACTCTTTCGTTATACCTGTCAAACCCAGGTATCACCTTTTCAATGTCGGTTCGTATATGGTCGTAATTTTTTTCAAACTTTTCCCAATCAATTACCGAACGGGTACCCAGTGTTGCTTTCGCCAACCGGCAAACGATTACCGGTTCGCTTAACAAATTATCGGATACAGGTTTTAATATTCCCTTGCTCATTTGCACTACACCCATCGAGTTTTCGCACGATATAAACTGCATTTCACCCTCCCGCTCATCTTTATCGCTTCGGCTTAAGCAGGGTAAAATCAAGGCTTCCTTTCCGTGTACAAAATGGCTGCGATTTAATTTGGTTGATACATGTACGGTCAAATTGCATTTGCGCATCGCTTCCGCAGTATAGCCCGTATCTGGCGTAGCCGATAAAAAATTTCCACCCATGCCAAAAAATATGGTGGCTTTTCCTTCGTGCATAGCTTTAATTGATTTTACTACATCAAACCCATGATTGCGTGGCGGTATAAAACCATACAACTGCTGTAGCGCATCTAACAATTCAGTGGCGGGCTTATCGTAAATACCCACCGTACGGTCGCCCTGCACATTGCTGTGTCCACGTACAGGGCAGGTGCCGGCGCCAGGTTTTCCAATGCTGCCTTTTAATAGTAACAGGTTAACAATTTCCCTAATGGTATCCACTGCGTTTTTATGTTGCGTAATGCCCATTGCCCAGCAAACAATGATCTTGCTTTTACTTGCCAGCAATTCACATACTTCAATTAACTGCTGGCGGCCAATGCCTGCTATCAATAATAATTCATCGGTATTGTATTGCTGTATATGTTTTATTAATTCGTTGTAACCACACGTGTTTTGCTGTATAAATGTTTGGTCGAAAACACTGCCAGGCTGTTTGTTCTCCATTACATACAACTGATGCATGATGGCCTTTAACAATGCCTGGTCGCCGTTCAATTTTACCTGCAAAAAAATTTCCGTTAGTTTGCTATCAATACCCAGTATGCCTTTAACTTCCTGTGGATTATCAAAACCCAGCAAACCGGTTTCTTTCAGGGGATTAATTGCCACGATTTTTGCCCCGTTGCGTTTGCCTTTTTGCAAAGCCGTTAACATACGCGGATGGTTGGTTCCGGGGTTCTGCCCCATAATTATGATCACTTCTGCCTCGTAAAAATCGTTCAACGTTACCGATCCCTTACCAATACCCAATACTTCGGCTAAAGTAAAACTGGTCGACTCATGGCACATGTTGCTACAATCGGGCAGGTTGTTAGTGCCGTATTCCCGCACAAATAGCTGGTACAAATAGGCGGCTTCATTACTGGTGCGGCCGCTGGTATAAAAAATAGCCTGGTTAGGACTAGCCAATGCATTCAGGTGTTTGCCAATTAGCGAAAAAGCATCGTGCCACGCTATTGGCTGGTAATGGGTTGCATTGGCAGGCAGGTACATAGGTTGTGCTACGCGGCCATGCCTGCCAATGGTAAAGTCATCTTGCTTAGCCAGGTCTGTTACCGCATTTTTTGTAAAGAAGTCAGGCTTTAACGTCTTTGTTGTGGCTTCTTCCGCTACTGCCTTGGCTCCGTTTTCGCAATACGCGCCAATTCCCGAACGCTCATCGTCGGGGTCGGGCCAGGCACACGAGGGGCAATCGAACCCCCCTTTTTGATTTAGCACCAATAAGGCTTTCATGCCCCTGATTGCGCCAGCTTCACTTATTATTTGTTTTGCGCTTTCATACACTGCCGTAACGCCCGCAGCCGTTGTAGCTGGTTTGGATATTTTTAACCCTGTAAACGTTTCGGGGTTTTCAGCACCCGGCAATTTTTTTATTTCCTCGTCCATACTTAACAGGTTTTAACCGGGTTTTCATAAAAATCCGCTTGATCTTCCGTTTCTGATGCATCTATACATTTAAAGTCTTTTTCAACCAAAATATGCAAAGGTTGTCGGCCTTCAACAGGCATGTGCGCTTCTATGCCCACCAGGTCAGTTCCCAACCAATCCATCGCGTCCTTTTCAGGCAAATACACTGTCAGGTTTCCGTTGGTAAAAAAGGCGGTCATTGCCGGTTGGCGGGCAGTCTTTATGGCGTACACAAGTGTGCTGTCGGCAAAATGGGTTTGTTCTTCTACCAGCCCTGCCTTTGCAAAAAGGGCTATGTCTGACTTTGACAATCGTAACCTGATAGCGTTACCCCTGATGCGTATTTTCATAAGTATTGATCAAAATATTTTTGGTGCCGGTATAAATATTAAAGGTGTTGTTTCGCAAAAAGCCAACCAGGGTAATGCCAAACGCCTCAGCCGTTTGAACGGCCAGGCTAGACGGAGCCCCAATGGCCGCAATAGTAGTAATACCCGCCATCCACGCTTTTTGTACAAGCTCAAAACTAACCCTTCCACTTAGCAATAACAGGTATTGGTAAAGTGGAAACAGGCTTTGCAGAAGCGATGCACCAATTAACTTATCAAGCGCATTGTGGCGGCCAACATCTTCGCGGGCAAGTATTAATTGCGCATCAATAGTAAATAATCCACAGCCATGAAGCCCACCGGTTTGGTCAAATACCTGTTGATGGCTTCTCAATATGGAGGGCAGGGCAAGGATGGTTTCGGACAAAAATTGTGGTAACAGCATATTATCAGCAGGTATGCTTCGAACCGTTTTAACCGCTTCAATAGAAGTTTTGCCGCAAACGCCACAACTTGAGGTAGTGTAGAAATTTCTGTCCAGGTTTTGTTGCGAAAGGTTGACCCCTTCCGCCAGTGTTATCTGTATTTTGTTACCACTGCATCGGGCTAAATGGTCTACGCTTATCACCTCATCAATCGCCTTTATGATTCCTTCGGTAAATAAAAAGCCAATTGCCAGCTCATTATCGTTACCAGGCGTTCGCATGGTAACTGAAAGATTTTTTGTTTGCTGCGGTTGTGGCCCATGTAACAATCTAATCTCCAAAGGTTCTTCCATTGCCAACAAGTCGCTTTTAGACAACGTATCGTTTCCACAAACTTTAATTATCTGTACTGGAAAAGAAGAAGAGGTAACCATAATTTTTTTAAATAAAAAAATGACAATAAAACCATGCCTTTTTACAAAAAGGGTTTATTGATAACCATGGTGGTGTTTAGTTTTTTAAAGGTAAACTTTCAGGGGATAGGAAGTATGTTGCTGCTATTTTAAAACTTTGGGTTTTTAAAATGGTAACATACCAGCATTGTTGATGCGACTATTTTACCTGTGCGCTAATTGGCAAGCCTGTTGGCATGTAATGTTGGTTGGGCGACCAACACCCGCAAAAACCGGTATTGTTAGCCGGACAACTAATAACGGCTAATGTTGGTGAGGCTACCAACAACTACATTGCAGACAATTGGCGAATTTTGGTGCAAAATGCAATTCAAATTACATTGCAATCGCTGATATGTGGTATAAACCTGGCGGAAGTGTATAAGGGGTAAAACCAGCTAAGTTTGAGTATAATTTTTAAACAATAAATTGACAGGCGATAATAGAGCGAATAATTAAAACAATTAATCAGTGGCCTGATGACAAGGCAGCGGAAATTTCTGACTTTGCCGGGTTTGTTATAAAGCAGTTCGAAGAAAGACAGCTTACAAAAGATATTAAACGTTTGACCTCTAACAGTAAAACATTTAATTTTTTAATGATTGCTGCTATTAGGTACACCCAATCCTTAATATAGAATCATGATATAAAGGGCTGAATAAAATTACCAACAGTAAGACAGCGACTTCTATGGTCATAGAGGCAGGCTGCAACGACTGCTGAAAAAAGCTATAAAGCCTGGTTCTAAAATATCAGTACCACATTTCCGATAGTCATTCCTTTTTTAAATGACCAGTAGGATCTCTATAGCATAAAAGATCTAATAGTAAAGTATAATAGCTAAAGGAGATATTGTATTGATTACTTTTCCGTATACAAACTTAGGTGGCTCTAAACGGCGTGCGGCAGTTATAATTGCAAATAGCTTGCCTGACCTGACTGTTGGCTTTATTACCACGCAACCTGCTTGGCGGAAGGCAACTGATGTTTTGATTAATCCGACCTTTTCAAATGGCCTTCAAAATATATTACTTATCCGCACAGGCAAAATTGCAACCTGCGATAGAGCTTTAACAGAGGGTTTGCCTGGCAACCTTTGAACACGTTAATTGTAGGAGCTTAATGTAAAGCTGAAACAACTTTTTTAATTTACCTGAGGTTTTAAAATTTATTGGAAACAGAATGTTGGTCAGGCGACCAACATTGGCGAGAGCCGACCAGCGTGGGCAGTTTTTTTTATACTTTATCAGGTCATTTTTTATTTCCCCCAATCAGTCTGACATGATTTATTTAGGCCTGCTTTAAATAATTTCAGTAATTTGAATTTTAAAATTGACCATTGAATGCCCTTTTCATTATCAGGTAAGAAACGCTGGATGCTACTGCTGATTGTACTTACCGGCAGTTCTTTTATTTTTCTTTCAAATCGGTCTAAAATAAATTACACTACGCAGGTTAAGCCTATCATTAATAAAAACTGCATTACCTGCCATGGCGGTGTAAAGCAAAAAGGCGGCTTTAGTTTATTGTTTAGAGAAGAAGCTTTAGCTAAAACCGAAACGGGTAAATATGGTATTGTGCCCGGCGATGTGGGCAACAGCGAAATGATACGTAGAATTAACCTGAAAGATCCGGAAGAAAGGATGCCTTACAAACACGACCCATTAAGCGACGATGATATTGAAGTATTAACCCGTTGGGTAAAGGAAGGAGCCCGCTGGGGCGAACATTGGGCTTATGAAACAGTTGAAAAAGTAGAAGTTCCGCAACCATCCAAATGGTTTGGGATTTTTAAACAAAAAAGTGACTGGGCAAAAAACGACGTGGACCACTTTGTAGCAAACAAATTACATGAACAGGACCTTTCTCCATCGCCCATGGCGGATAAACAAATATTACTACGCCGGGTAAGCCTCGATATTATTGGGATGCCGGCCCCGGAAAACCTGGCTATAAAATTTTTAAACGATCCGGGGGCCAATGCATACAATCAACTGGTAGACTCCTTATTGGCACTATCCGCCTATGGCGAAAAATGGACATCGATGTGGCTTGACCTGGCTCGTTACGCTGACACTAAAGGGTATGAAAGAGACGACAGCCGCAACATTTGGAAATACCGCGACTGGCTGATAAAAGCGTTTAACAGGGATATGCCTTACGACTCATTTTTGATAGATCAAATCGGCGGCGATTTGTTACCCAATGCCACTGACGAAGATTTTATCGCCACCGCTTTTCATAGAAACAGTATGACCAACGACGAGGGCGGAACTGACAACGAAGAATTTAGAACTGCCGCCGTAATGGACAGGGTAAATACTACGTGGCAAGCTACCATGGGTACTACTTTTGGTTGTGTTCAATGTCACAGCCACCCGTACGACCCATTTAAACACGAAGACTATTATAAGTTTATGGCGTTTTTTAATAACACCCGCGATGAAGATACCTACGCCGATTACCCGCTATTGCGTGCTTATAACGATAGTATGCAACAGGTTTTTAATGATGTAATTGCATGGGTAAGCCAAAATGCATCGAAACAAAAAACCAATGAAATAAGTACCTTTTTAAAAACGTGGCAGCCAGCTTACAACTCGCTTACCTGCGACAATTTTACCAACAGCGAACTTAGCGATACCAAGTGGCTTGCATTTCGTAACAATGCCATTAGCCGCCTGCCTAAAGTTGAACTGCAATACCGAAACGAGGTTATATTCAGGTACAAGGCTGGCACTGAAGGCGGTATTTGGAAAATTCATTTGGACAGTTCGGGTGGAACAGTAATAGCCACTATACCACTGACCCAAACCAAAAATGGCTGGACAATTGCCAAGGCCCCTTTAGGTAAAAGCATTGGCATTCACGATGTTTATTTTACCTATAGCAACAGCCAGTTAAAAAAACCCACGGACAACGGCGCGGTATTCGACTGGTTTTATTTTAATGAAGGCTTTCCGGGAAAAGGAAAACCCGGTTACGAAACAATACAACAACAATATTGGTGGCTGCTTACCGCCAATGTACCAACTACCCCCGTTATGATGGACAACCCATTGTACATGCAACGGGCTTCGCATGTTTTTGAAAGAGGTAACTGGCTGGTAAAAGGTGATGAGGTGCAGCCGGATGTCCCCGCGTCGCTAAATGCTTTTCCGGCCAAAGCGCCCCGAAACCGGCTGGGACTGTCCATGTGGTTAACATCAAAACAAAACCCGCTAACTGCCCGAACAATGGTTAACAGGGTGTGGGAACAATTATTTGGCAACGGTTTGGCTGAAACGCTGGAAGATTTTGGCTCGCAGGGCATTCCGCCTACGCATGTAAAGTTGCTGAACTGGATGAGTTATACATTTATGAACGATTATAATTGGAGTACCAAAAAGCTAATAAGATTGATAGTAACCAGCGCCACCTATCAGCAGGATTCAAAAATATTGCCTGAACATCTGCAAAAAGATCCATACAATAAATGGTACGCAAGGGCGCCGAGGGTACGCCTGTCGGCCGAGCAATTGCGGGACCAGGCTTTGTGCATTAGTGGGCTCATAAGCAAAAAAATGTATGGCCCCAGTGTTTACCCGTACCAACCACCCGGCATTTGGCAAACTCCGTACAATGGCTCAAAATGGGTGCAAAGCGAAGGCGAAGATCAACACCGCCGGGCGCTGTACACTTACTGGAAACGGTCGGCTTCCTACCCATCTATGATAACTTTTGACGGCGTATCGCGGGAATTATGCACCGTACGGCGAATTAGAACCAACACGCCATTGCAAGCGCTTACCAGCTTAAACGACCCGGCAAACATTGATATTGCAAGGCACCTTGCAAATAGAATGCAAAAATTATGGCCCAAAAATGTTACGCAGCAAATAGGTACCGGTTTTGCCCTTGCAACCAACCACGCCATTGATGAAAAAAGTTTACAGGCACTCGAAAATTTATATGCAACAGCCATTAGTATATTTAAAAAAGATGAGGGCAAAGCGAGTGAAATGAACGGTGGCGTTACTACCAATAAAAATGCAGAAACCGCCGCACTAACCGTGGTAGCCAATGCCATTTTAAATTTAGATGAAGTGGTGGTGAGGAATTAAGAATTGTGAATTGTAAGAATTTTATTTTGAATTTTAAATTATAAATTTTGAATTGAGAAGGGTAATGGTGAAATTTTATTTTTAATTTTAAGTTTTAAATTAAGAAGGGTGAATGGTGAGATTTTATTTTGAATTTTAAATTATAAATTTTGAAAGATGGGTTATAAATGGTGGAATGTTTATAGACATTATAGAATTGAATAGTTAGTGGCAAGAGTATATTGTCGAAAATAAAACTTGAAATGTCAAAAACGATAAGCTGCTTTAGTAACGGTATTTGATAATTTATTAATTAATAAGCATCACGCTACCTTAAGGTCATATAAGTTTTTTACTTTTTACTTTTTACTTAAAAAGAATGACACAAAACGAATTACATAACCAACGACTGGTAAAGGAGGCCGAAGCTTTGGCAGCGCAGATGCATACCCGGCGGCACTTTATAAAAGAAAGTGCTATGGGGCTGGGTGCGCTGGCCTTTGGGTCGATGTTTGGAAGTTGCGGAAACAAGACGTCGCACAATAGTATTGTTTTCGATCCGGTGCATCCTTTAATGCCTAAGCTGCCTCCCTTTGCTGCAAGGGCTAAAAGTGTAATTTACCTGCACATGGCAGGCGCGCCATCGCAACTTGAATTGTTTGATTACAAACCTGAACTGGCAAAAATGGATGGGCAGGATTGTCCGCCCTCGTTGCTTGAAGGCAAGCGGTTTGCATTTATTCGCGGCGTGCCTAAAATGCTGGGGCCGCAGGCACATTTTGAAAGGCGTGGACAGTCGGGCGCTTATGTAAGTGATAATATGCCGCACCTTGCTTCAATAGCAGATGAACTTTCGTTTTTAAAGGCAGTAACCACCGACCAGTTTAACCATGCGCCGGCGCAGCTAATGTTGCATACAGGATCGGCCAGGTTAGGCAGGCCCAGCATGGGATCGTGGGTTACGTATGGGCTGGGAACTGAAAATCAAAATTTGCCAGGTTATGTAGTACTTACCAGTGGCGGTAACACCCCCGATGCAGGCAAAAGTGTTTGGGGCAGCGGCTTTTTGCCCAGCGTGTACCAGGGTGTGCAATGCCGCAGCGAAGGCGACCCCGTACTGTTTATTAAAAACCCCGATGGCATGGACCGCGACCTCCGAAAAGCCACCATTGATGCAATAAACCAGGTTAATGAAGCAGAATATAAAGAATACAATGACCCCGAAATATTGTCGCGTATCTCGCAATACGAAATGGCGTTTAAGATGCAGATTGCCGCACCCGAGGTAATGAACATAAACAATGAGCCGCAATACATACACGACATGTATGGAACGCAGCCCGGCAAGGCTTGTTTTGCTAATAATGCTTTGCTGGCCCGCAAACTGGTGGAAAAAGGTGTTCGGTTTGTACAACTGTTTGATTGGGGTTGGGATACACATGGCACCAGCCCCGATGGCGCTATTGATATTGGCCTGATAAACAAATGCCGCCAGGTTGACAAAAGCATTACCGCATTAATACTAGACCTGAAACAGCGCGGTTTACTGGAAGAAACGTTGGTAGTTTGGGGTGGCGAATTTGGCCGCACACCCATGATGGAAAACCGGGAAGGTAAAGAAAACCCTTTTAAAGGCCGCGACCACCACACCGAAGCTTTTACCATGTGGATGGCGGGTGCCGGAATTAAAAAAGGGTTCAGCTATGGCGAAACAGATGAAATTGGCTATAGCGCCATCAGTGGAAAAGTGGAGCCTTTTGATATACAGGCAACTATTTTAAACCAATTAGGCTTCGACCACGAAAACTTTACCTACGATTTCCAGGGTCGCCCATTTAGGCTTACGGATACCAGGGGTAAGGTGATAGGAGAGATTTTGGGGTGAGAGGGAAAAATTTAAAATTAAAAATTAAAAAAGTGAATTTGAATGGTGAGTGGTGAATATTGAATAGTGAAGGGTTAAACGGCAAACGTGAAACTTGAAATGTTAAACGTGAAACTTGAAATGTCAAACGAGAAACGTGAAATGTCAAACGTGAAACGTGAAGTGTCAAACGCGACAATTCAGATCTAAACCAATATTGGATCTCCTCTCACTACCCACAATTTAAATTGAAGCATTTAAAATTTAAAATAAAATGCTCACTACCCACAATTCAAAATGTAGCTTTTAAAATTTAAAATAAAATGTTCACTACCCACAATTCAAAATGTAGCATTTAAAATTTAAAATTAAACACTCATCACCCTCCCTTGAAACGACGACACTTTTTAAAAAACACTGCCGGTGCAACTACGGCTTTAATGATGAGTAAGCTCAGCGGGTTTGCTTCTTCTTTAACCCCCAATAATACGAATGCAGGCTATACGCTCAACATTATGGCCACAGGTTGGGGGTTTACCGGAACCCTTGATGAATTGTGTGCCAAGGCAAAAGCAGCCAATTATAATGGTATTGAAATGTGGTGGCCAAATGATAAAAAAGGGCAGGACGACCTATTTGCAGCACTGAAGAAACACCAGCTTGAGATTGGTTTTTTGGTAGCCGGTTCCGAAAGTAATATTACCAGTCACCTGGATACTTTTAAAAAGATGATAGACGCTGCGGCGCATAACACGGAACAGCGGCCACTTTATGTTAATTGTCATTCGGGCCGCGATTATTTTACTTACAACGAAAATAAATTGTTGATTGATCATACACTGCTACTTGCCAAAGAAACAGGGCTGAGGATTAGTCATGAAACACACCGGTCGCGAATGCTGTACTCCGCACCTATAGCGCGAAATTTTATTGAAACCATTCCTGACCTCCGCATAACTTTTGATGTGTCGCACTGGTGCAATGTGCACGAAACGCTGCTGCACGATCAGCAGCAAACAATTGATATGACCCTGCCAAGAGTGGATCTTATACATGCCCGCATTGGCCACCCCGAGGGCCCGCAGGTAAACGATCCCCGTGCACCCGAATGGGAAAAAGCAGTAAAAGCGCATTTTGGCTGGTGGGATGCGGTAGTGCAAATGAAAAAAGAAAAAGGGGAACCTATAACGTTTCTTACCGAATTTGGACCACCTGATTACATGCCTACCGAGCCATACACGCGCAAACCATTGTCGGACCAATGGGCAATAAATATATACATGAAGGACCTGTTACAAAAAAGATATAGCTGATAGTGAAAAGAGGTTTTCATTTATATTGACATTTGTATTTTAAATGCCCCTCCAAACAACGCCATCCACCCGGGGAAAATGCCCTTTTTACAAAAGATGAATGATCATCCACTATTTTGTACACTCAATGGTAAATATAAAATGATGATAAAAAAGGCGGAATAAAATTACCAATGGTATAAAAGTGCGACCTCTATGGTCATAGAGGCAGGCTGTAACGACTGGTGAAAACTGCTATAAAGCCCGGTTTCAAAATATCAGCATCAGATTGCCGATAGTCATTAAAAAATAAAAGGATTGCGATCAGCCGCGGCCTGCAAGCATCAGCGATAACGCTATGTAAAACAACCGCTGGTATTATAAAACATCATTTTTAGACAGCTAATTACATGTAAAGTAAAATAAATTCCATGGAAAGCTTACTTTCAAAAAAGTAAACAAGTTGTTTAAACTTTCTAAAAAAACTGCCATACCCCCTTGCTTAAATGATTGAACTGATTGGCCATTTCCACCCGTTGCTGGTACATTTACCCGTTGGCATTTTGCTTATTGCATTACTGTTACAATGGATGGCGTCCAGGCCCAAATATGCCGGTATCAAACCCGCTATTTCCATTATACTTTTAACAGGTGTTATTTCCGCCTTCATATCCTGTATTACCGGGTATTTTTTATCGATAAGCGACGATTACGACCAGGGGCTTGTTAACTGGCACATGTGGTTTGCCATTAGCGTTTTAATAGCCTCCGCCATTTTATATATTAAAGAAGTAAACCCGAAAGTAGCGATAAGTAAAAAATGGTTTTCGGGCGGTTTGTTTATTTTAATAATGGTAACAGGCCACCTGGGTGGATCGCTAACCCACGGCGCTGATTATATTACTAAACCATTAACAAACCTGTTTAGTAATGATAGTTTAGTAAGCAAAACTATTAAACACCTGCCTAACGTACAGGAGGCAATGGTTTACAACAATGTTATTCAGCCCATTTTAGAAATTAGGTGCTACTCGTGCCACAATGCCAATAAACAGAAGGGAGGTTTGCGAATGGACGACAGCCTGCTGTTAATGAAAGGTGGCGAAGACGGGGCAATAATTGACCTTCGTAACCCCGAAAACAGTGAATTAATCAAAAGATTATTATTGCCTGTGGACAATGACGGGCACATGCCCCCTAAGGAAAAACCACAACCAACCGAAAGCCAGATAGTACTGTTGCAATGGTGGATTAGCCATTATGCCAATTTTACAAAAAAAGTAAAAGAACTACCGCAACCCGACAACATAAAACTCATACTTTTTGCACTACAAAAACCTGTTGAAACGATAAACGTTGCGTCAATTATTCCGGGCAAACCTGTTGAAAAGGCCGATGCTACCACGTTAGCTGCACTGTTGGCAAACGGAATAATGGTGTTGCCTGTTTCGCAAAGTAGCAACTACCTTACGGTAAACATTGCTAATAAATCCACCATTAATAATAAAGATGTGGAGTTGCTGAAAAAAATAAAAAACCAGTTGATATGGCTAAAAATTGATCATTCAAAAATAGAGGATGATGCTGCCGGGTTGTTTTCATCTTTCTCAAATATTACCCGGCTAAACCTTTCAGGAACTTCTATATCAAAAAAAGGATGGCAATCTTTAAAACAAATGAGTGGCCTTGAATACCTGAATTTGGCTGGTACTAACGCAACATTACAGGATGTGTTAACATTACAATCTATAAAAACCCTACAAACACTCTACCTGTTTAATACCAATATTACAGGCAACGATTATAGCCTTCTTTCCAAAGCATTTCCAAAAACAACCATTGACACCGGCAATTACAAGGTGCCTTTATTAGTAAGTGATACCAGCATTATAAAGTATCAGAAAAAGGAGTAGTGCTGTTGGCAGTAAAAAAAGAAATGTACCGCTTATAATGCCATGCAATTGTGTTAATTAAAAAGGCAGAAACTTGTTTACAAAAACAATTATAATTTTCGTACCCCGGTTAGTAACATAGTTGCCTGGTTGTTGTGCAGCTTGTTTTTTTAATATTGACGTAGCTTTAGGCACAATAGCTAAGCATGTTTAGACACCGGGGAAAAAGCCGCACAAACGTTCACAACCTCAAACTGGCTTCTCTTTTGTCGTTTGTAGCAGGCATGGTAAACGTAAGCGGTTTGTTGGCTGTGCATAAACTCACCACCAACGTAACCGGTCACTTTGCCTATTTTGCCGACGAAATGTCAAAAAAGAACTTCACCGAAGCGTGGTTGAATTTGTTGTTAATCGTAGCTTTTTTTGTAGGCGCATTTTGTTCTGGTTTTTTGGTTGAGTTAACCGGCAGGTACCAGGCCATGTTAATGAATGTGGCCCCGGTAGGCATCGAAATAATACTACTTACTTGTGTTGCCTTTTTAAATCCAACTATGCTTCAATTGCACGGCGAGGCCATTGCCTGCCTGTTGTTATTTGCCATGGGCATACAAAACGCATTGGTAACCTCCATCTCTAATGCCATTGTTCGCACCACGCATCTCACCGGTTTATTTACCGACCTGGGCATTGAACTGGCGCAGCTATTTTTTTATAAACAAAACGACCAGCAACAAAAATTGCGGTCGTCCATAAGGCTTCGGTTTACCATCATCTTCTTTTTCTTTTTTGGCGGAATAGTGGGTGGCGTAGGTTATTTTATTTGGGGAATAAAAGTATTGCTGGTAGCGGTTGCAACACTGATAGTAGCGTTAATTTTTGATAGTGTAAGGTTTACTTTTATCAGGTTAAAGCGCAAGTATGTGGGGTAGAAAAACGGGGTATTTCCGATTATGCCAATTAAGGGTTGTAGGTTTAAGGCAGGTAAGTATCCTTTTAAGTAAAAACGATGACACGTAGTGTGGATGGAAATGAGAAAAAAATTTATTGTTTCCAATTTGTTGTTCCTGAAAAAGGTTATCCTATTTCCAAATAAATTGACCGGCAAAGTAGGTTTAAAGTCAAATAACATGTTAGTTGCAACACATTTAAAGTAACAAATGATCGAATGCTTTTTACCAAAGACTCAAGGGTAAAAATTTTAGCGATACTGCACCTTACGAGGCTTGGTTATACTTATTTATAAAAAAAAAAGCACAATTTTAAGGAGGAGGCATCCACGCCTTTATTGCCGCCGTAACCGAATGCAAAGCAGCGTTGTAAGCACCACGCATTTACCAGCACCTAAAAACCCGCCGTTGATACCGGCGGGTTTTTTATTTGTATATCATTTGGTGTGTAAACAGCCGATTATTGAATAACAAGGATTTTTTGCGGCGGTTGGTGAAAGCTGGTTGATAGTTTTTTTTGGTGAGTTGGAGAGAATGTCCACTTTGTAGGGTGGTACCAGCTAACCAATACCTGCCCTTTAATACCTACTACTTTCCTGTCGCTAGCTTTTGTGCTACTGTTCAAAATTGGTTTGTCACTTACATGTATTAGTAATAGTTGATTAACAAAACGCCGGGGTTTGCCGCCTACTTAAGCCAAATGATGAGGCCCCGGCAGACTTAATATTTTTTATTTAAAAACCAGCTGTTACTTTCCCATTTTGGCATTTAAAGATGATATGACATTATGTAGTAAAAGGGTATATATTGAGGCCTGAATAAATCAACACTGCTTTCATCTGATGGCCTTCAACGAAGATTCAAGAATAAAAAATTCCGGCGATACTGCACCTGACAAGGTTGGGCTATGCCTATATAAATCGTAAAGAGCATTATTTGCGACTTGAAGAGAGCAATATATTTCCTGAGATTTTCAGAGAAAGTATAGGACGAATTAATAAGGGCATAGATGCCACAGAAATTGAGTGCTGTTTACAGGAGATTAGCCTAAAGCTGGATTATGATGATTTGGGCCGCGAATTTTATAAAGCCCTCACTACCACTTCAGGCATTAAGCTCATAGATTTTACAAATTTTAAAAACAATAGATTTCACGTAACTACTGAACTTTCCTGTAAAAACGGGGATGAAACATTTAGACCCGATATAACGGTTTTGATCAATGGCATGCCCCTGGTTTTTATTGAAGTAAAAAAGCCGAACAACAAACAAGGTGTACTGGATGAACGTGACCGGATCAATCGCAGGTATAAGAATGCAAATATTTTATAAAGATACAAAGTGGAACCTTACATCCAGCTGAGAGAAAAATCTGTATCAAGGACAACTGTCGGTCACTTAGGTGATAAAGATTTAATGTCAATTAGACTTATTGTCCCAGACCAAAAAATGAGCGAAAAATTAAACGGCATAATGGATAACACTCTTGATAAAATAATTACAAATCAAAACCAAAACCAGGAACGCTCCGGCCTTCGGGATTGGTTATTGCCCATGCTAATGAACGGGCAGGTGAGTGTGGGTAAGGGTAGTGTGTGTGAGATGGTGGAGGAAGTTTTGAGTATGGCGGCGGAGGGGGAGGCGGGCTATGGAGGTGCCAGAGAATGAGAACAGTTGATTTTGATATTTCCAAAGAAAGGTTAGCAGGATTAAAAACCAGGTTTCCCGCCAAAGGGAAAAATAGTGATATAGGCAAAATAGCTGTGGAAATAGTAAGGGATTATTTTTTTTCAGTAAATGAAGCAACGGTATTTAAGGCTTGCAAAAACGGCGGCGATGTTACAACCTGCATTGAAGAAATTGAAACCCATTACGAAACAAAAGGAACAGAAAGAAGCGATATTTCCTTTTCAAAGTTGAAAGTTTCCGGTTGGCATTGCCATGGTCCATTGGTTGCCGGTATGGAATTGGTTCGGGTAATTAATATTGGTAATACAAAAATGCAAATCCACTTTATGAAATATAGTCAGGATTTTCTGCTTCAACCTGAGCCGAGATGGAGCGTTAGAAAAATTAAAAAACTAAACTTAGATAAGGATGTATAAATAACAGAAGTTAAACGCAGCAGGTAAAACTTAAATTTGATTGACCTTTTAAATCATACCAGGTGGATCACTTCATTGATAACATTCACATAAAGAATTTTAAGTTGTTGGCCGATTGTGATAATAACGAGTGTAAACACATCAACCAATGTCAGTAAGGTAGCAAACATTATTTTAAGAAAGGGCCACCCCCCCAAATACGAACGGAGTAGCGTTTATGCCACGCTATACTTCTTAAGGCATCATCTACAAACGTCACTGTAGGCTTTTGCATTGTCTCTGCGGGTAACCCTGCTGTGGCCGCCGCCCTTGCTCACACCCGCGTAGTTGGAAACTGGCAACATTTGTCAACAAAACCAAAAAAGTAAACGCTTTGTCCAACCAGCGGCACAAGTCAAAACAGCCATAAAAGCCTGGCAGGTAAAGTCAAAGCGGGATTTACAAAACCTGTCGAACGGCGAAAAAGATTGAGCAAACTAACCCACAATTTCTCTCCCAGTAGCGAGCCAAAAATAAAGTAAACCGCTCTGCAAAATTTCTCCCACCAGCGAGCCAAAAATGCAGTGAACCGCCTGGCAAAATCTCTCACACGAAACCTGCCTAAAAGCTGTAAACCAGCCAGCGCAGTGGTTTTGTCTTACCCTGATATAGGTTGACCATTTTTTGGTTAGTAATGAAGTTAGCGATTTTGATTTTTTGTTGGTCGGAATATTGATAAGTTTTTTTTAATTTAATCCTTCGGTTAAAAAA
>Ga0105048_10005233_pt1 | contig 21005 bp, 14 predicted proteins | sample MAT05_FD_78382 | JGI IMG/M metagenome (GOLD analysis project Ga0105048, IMG submission 78382) | Freshwater microbial communities from Lake Fryxell liftoff mats and glacier meltwater in Antarctica - MAT-05 | ecosystem: Environmental > Aquatic > Freshwater > Ice > Liftoff microbial mat | place...
CGCGCAGCGGAAGCGCCGCGCCGCCCAGCCCGTCGCCACGGCCAGCAGGCTGACGCGGTCACGCCAGCTCCAGCCCACGCAGCCGGCCACGGCGCGACCAAAACCGAGCCATGCCGGCCCGGGCGGCAGACGCAGGCCGCGGCCGTCGGGGTAGCGCAGCACCAGCGGCAGCCGGCAGAGCAGGGCATCGGGGCTGGCTCCGATGCTGCGCATCAGCGCCAGCGTGCGCGAGTAGGCGCCGATCAGGATGTGCTGGCCGTTGTCTAGCGCCAGGCCGCCAGCGTCGACGGCACGCGCCCGGCCGCCGGCCTGGCCGGCCATCTCGAACAGCGTGACCGCGTGGCCGGCCTCAGTGGCGCGCACGGCTGCCGCCAGACCCGCCCAGCCGGCGCCGACCACGGCCACGCGCTGCGGCGCCGAGGCGCCCATCAGCGCCCGCGCAGGTGGGTGCGGGCAGCGATCCACAGCTTGCGCAGCGGCGTCAGCGATGTGCGCTGGTGCAGCACCTGGAAGCCCTGGGCCTCGATCTCGCGCAGCAGCGTGCGGTAGATGTTGGCCATCATCAGACCGGGTTTCTGCGCCACGCGGTCGGCCTCGGGCAACAGGGCCATCGCTTCATCGAAGGTGGCGTGCGCCCGCGCGGCCTGGAAACGCATCAGCGCGTCGAAGCGTTCGCTATAACCCCAGGGCGCCTCGCGCTTCAGCAGTTCGCTGGCCTTGACGTCGAAGCGCTGCAGTTCGGACATCGGCAGGTAGATGCGGCCCCGACGGGCGTCCTCGCCGACGTCGCGAATGATGTTCGTCAGCTGCATCGCCAGGCCGAGCTTGTGCGCGTAAACCATCGTGGTTTCTTCAGTGCGTCCGAAGATGTTGGCCGCCACCTCGCCCACCACGCCGGCCACCAGGTGACAGTAGCGAGCAAGGCCGGGGTAGTCGAGGAAACGGGTTTGTTCGAGGTCGGTCTGGCAGCCGTCGATGACGGCGTTCAAGTGGGCCGCCTGAATGTCGAAGGATGGTGCGCAAGGCATCAGGGCCTTCATCACCGGGTGGCTGGGCTGGCCAGAATAACTTTGTGCCACTTCCTTGCGCCACCACTGCAGTTTGGCGGCGGCCACCGAGGAATCCTGCATGTCGTCGACGACATCGTCGACCTCGCGGCAGAAGGCGTAGAAGGCCGTGATGGCGGCGCGCCTCGGCGGCGGCAGGAACAGGAAGGCGTAATAGAACGATGAGCCGCTGTTGGCCGCCTTGTCCTGCACGTACTGCTGAGGATTCATCGGGTGGTTGTCCCCATGCGCAAGGCGCGCCACAGCAGCCGCGGCGCATCGCCCACCCGGATGGCGGGGCGGTGGCCCAGGCTGGCGCAGTTCATGGCCCTGATCTTCTCGATGATGCGCAAACCACCCTGCACGACCAGACGCAACTCCCAGCCGGCACGGCCCGGCAGGTGCAGTGCCAGCGGAGCGCCTTCCCGCATCAGACCTTCGGCCCAGTCGCACAGTTCACGCACCAGGCGGCGTGATGCTTCGCTGTCGACGCACCGCTGAATGCCCACTGGGTCCAGCCCGAGCGCCCGCAGGTCGGCCAGTGGCAAATAAACCCGCCCGCGCGGCAGGTCGACGCTGAGGTCCTGCCAGAAGTTGATCAACTGCAGCGCCGTGCAGATGGCATCTGACCTTCGCAGCGACGCTGCGTCGCTCACGCCGTACAAGTGCAGCAGCAATCGGCCCACAGGGTTGGCGGAGCGGGCGCAGTAGTCCAGCAACTGCGCCCGGTCTGCGTAGAGCGGGTTGCCGGCGTCCTGCTCGAAGGCGTCGAGCAGCGCGTGCAGGGGCCCTGCTGGCAGCGCGTGCGTGCGCACCTGCGCGGCCAGCGGGCCGAAGACCTGCGGCCAGCGCGGCCCGGCCGGGCTGCTGGCCAGGCTGGCTAACAGTTCGCCCCGATACGCGGCGAGATCCGCCAGCCTGGCGGCTGCGGTGGCGTCGCCTTCGTCGGCAATGTCGTCGGCGGTGCGTGCGAAGTGATAGATCGCCATCACCGCAGGCCGCAGCGCGGGCGGGCAAAGCACCGAAGCCACCGGAAAATTTTCGTAATGATCAACGCTCACATGCCGATTCTCACTCGGCGTGCAGTGCTTCCGGTGTGAGCGTGGTTTGTTTGACACCACGGCTGCCGCCTCATATATTACTGACCAGTCAGTCATTAGCGAGTTTTTTCGCGCGGCTCGCTGCGGGTGCGCAGCCCGTGCCCCGACATCGCATTCGAGAGACAGCATGAAGAATCCGACCGTTTTACTCGCGCCCTTGCTGGCCCTGCTGCTGCTGGCCGGCTGCTCGAAGCCCGAGCCCGTGGCCGAGCCCGTGCGCGCCGTGCGGACGGTCGTCGTCGGCAATGACAGTGCCGGAGGCACTCACGAGTACGCCGCCGAGGTGAAGGCTCGCGTCGAGAGCCGGCTCGGTTTTCGCGTCGCCGGCAAGCTGCTGCGCCGCCAGGCCGAGCTTGGCCAGCGTGTGAAGGCCGGTGAAACGCTGGCCCAGCTCGATCCGCAGGATCTGCAACTCGGCCAGGACGCGGCGCGCGCCGCCGTCAAGGCCGCGCGTGTCAACCTCGACCTCACCTTCGCCGAGTTCAAGCGCTACAAGGATCTGCGCGACCAGGGTTTCATCAGCGGCATGGAGCTCGAGCGGCGCGAATCGGCGCTGCGCTCGGCGCAGGCGCAACTCGACCAGGCGCAGGCGCAGGCCAGCGTGCAGGGCAACCAGGCCGGCTACAGCACGCTGACGGCCGCGACGGCCGGCGTCATCACCGCCGTCGAGGCCGAGGTCGGCGCCGTGCTGGCCTCCGGTGCGCCCGTGCTGCGGCTGGCGCACGACGGCCCGCGCGACGTCATGTTCTCGGTACCTGAAGACGTGGTGGCGGGCATGCGCCCGCTGCTCGGCCGCCCGGGCGCGCTGCGGGTTCGAATCTGGGGCACACCCGGCGAACTGCCGGCCACGCTGCGCGAGCTGGCAGCCGCAGCCGATCCGGCCACCCGCACCTTCCAGGCCAAGGCCGACCTCGGTGAGGCGCAAGTGCAACTGGGCCAGACCGCGTCGGTGTTGATAGATCAGCCTCGGCGCACCGGCGTCGCGCGCCTGCCGCTGTCGGCCGTGCTGCAGCAGCAGGGCAAGACGGCCGTCTGGCTGCTCGACAAGGCCAGCATGACGGTCCGGCTGCAGCCGGTGACGGTCGGCGGCGCGGAAGGCAACACGGTGATCATCGCCAGCGGCCTGAGCCCCGGCCAGCAGGTGGTGACCGCCGGCGTGCATGTGCTGACGGCCGGCCAGAAGGTCCAGCTGTATCAGCCCGCGTTCGCCGCCGCGGCGTCGTCACCGGCCGACAGCCGCTGATTCCGGGCCCGTGATGAACGAATCGAACCCCCATGGCGGCGCTGCCGCGACACGTTTCAACATCTCGCGCTGGGCGCTGGAACACCCGGCCCTGACACGCTACCTGATGGTGGTGCTGATGGTGCTGGGCGTCGTCGCCTACTTCCAGCTCGGCCAGGACGAAGACCCGCCGTTCACTTTCCGGGCGATGGTCGTGCAGGCCCATTGGCCGGGTGCCAGCGCGCAGCAGATGGCCGAACAGGTGACCGACAAGATTGAGAAGACGCTGCAGGAAGTGCCTTACGCCGACAAGGTGCGCAGCTATACCAAGCCGGGCGAGAGCCTGACCTTCATGCAGGTGCGGGACTCGACACCGGGGCACGAAGTCGCCAACAGCTGGTACGAGACGCGCAAGCGCATCTCGGACATGCGCAACACGCTGCCCACAGGCGTCATCGGCCCGGTCTTCAATGACGATTTCGGGGATGTCTACGGCTCGATCTTCGCGCTGTCGGCCGATGGCTTCAGCGACGAGGAACTGCGCGAGTTCGCCGACCGCGTGCGCCAGAAGCTGCTGCGTGTGCAGGATGTCGGCAAGGCCGAGATCTTCGGCGCGCAGCCGGAAAAGGTGTTCGTCGAGATCTCGCAGAACCGTCTGGCCCAGCTCGGCCTGGACATGACCCAGGTGGTGGCGCAACTTGGCGCGCAGAACGCTGTAGAGGGCGCGGGCGTGATGAACGCCGGGCTGGAAAACTTTCAGGTGCGCATCGGCGGTCAGTTCAATTCGGTCGACGAACTCAGGCGGTTCCCGATTCGCGCCGTCAACCCGGCCACGAGCGTGGCCACGACGATCAGGCTCGACGACATCGCCGAGATTCGCCGCGGCACCGTCGACCCGCCCGCCGTCAAGGTGCGCCACCAGGGCAAGCAGGTCATCGCCATCGGCGTCTCGATGGCCAAGGGCGGCGACATCATCGCGCTGGGCAAGGCGCTAAGCGTGACCACGGCGCAGATACAGCGCGAGTTGCCGGTCGGCATCTTGCTGGAACAGGTGCAGGACCAGCCGAAGGCGGTGGTGCGCTCGGTGAACGAGTTCGTCAAGGTGTTGCTGGAAGCGGTGGTCATCGTGCTACTGGTGAGCTTCATCAGCCTGGGGTTGCACTTCCGGCCGCTGCGCGTCGACATCTGGCCCGGCCTCGTGGTCGGCATCACGATCCCGCTGGTGCTGGCTGTGACCTTCGTGACGATGTTCTACTGGAGCGTGGGCCTGCACAAGATATCGCTGGGCTCGCTGATCATCGCGCTCGGCCTGATGGTCGACGACGCCATCATTGCCGTCGAAATGATGGTGCGCAAGCTCGAAGAGGGCTACGACAAGATGAGCGCGGCCACCCACGCCTACGACGTGACGGCGATGCCCATGCTGACCGGCACACTGATCACGGCGGCCGGCTTCCTGCCGATCGGGCTGGCCAAGTCGGTGACCGGTGAATACACCTTCGCGATCTTCGCGGTGACCACGGCCGCTCTGCTCATCTCATGGGTGGTGTCGGTCTACTTCGTGCCCTACCTCGGCGCATGGCTGCTGCACACGCGGGCGAAGGTCGAGGTCGCCGAAGGCGGCACCGAAGGCGATACAGAGAGGCTTGGCGAAGATCCTGCGGTTGCCGGACCTCACGAGTTGTTCGACACGCCCTTCTACGCCAGGTTCCGCCGCCTGGTGAACTGGTGCGTGCTGCACCGTTGGCTGACCATCGGGCTGACGGTGGCGAGTTTCGTGCTCGGCATCGTCGGCATGGGGAAGGTCCAGCAGCAGTTCTTCCCGGACTCGAGCCGGCCCGAGATCCTGGTCGAGCTCTGGTTGCCCGAAGGCTCGACGATCCAGCAGTCCGAAGAGGTGGCGCGGCGCTTCGAGGCCCGCATGATGCGTGAGCCCGGGCTGCAGTCGGTGACGACCTGGATCGGCAGCGGCGTGCCGCGCTTCTACCTGCCGCTCGACCAGGTCTTCCCGCAGAGCAATGTCAGCCAGGCGATCCTGCTGCCGAAAAACCTGAACGAACGCGAGGCCCTGCGCCTGCGCCTGACGGCCCTGCTGGCCACCGAGTTCCCCGAGGTGCGTGGCCGCTTCAAGCTGCTTCCCAATGGCCCGCCAGTCAGTTACCCGGTGATGTTCCGCGTCATGGGCACCGACGCCATGGTGCTGCGGCACTGGGCCGACCAGGCCAAGGAAGTGCTGCGCGCCAACCCCAACATGCGCGGCGTCAACGACAACTGGAACGAATCGATCAAGGTGCTGCGCCTGAACATCGACCAGGACAAGGCGCGCGCGCTCGGCGTCACCAGCCAGCAGGTGGCGCTTTCTTCTCGCACCATGCTGTCGGGCACGACCATCGGCCAGTACCGCGAAGGCGACAAGCTGGTCGACATCGTGCTGCGCCAGCCGCCGGAAGAACGCAATGCCATCACCGACATCGGCAACGCCTATCTGTCCACGGCCAGCGGCAAGAGCGTGCCGCTGACGCAACTCGCCAAGATCGACTTCAGCTGGGAGCCGGGCGTGATGTGGCGCGACAACCGCAACTACGCGGTAACGATCCAGGGCGACGTGGCCGAAGGCCTGCAGGGCCCGACGGTGAGCGCGCAGATCTGGCCAGCGCTGCAGGCGATGGCCAAGACAATGCCGGCGGGCTACACGATTGAAGTGGCCGGCGCCGTGGAAGAAAGCAGCAAGGGACAGGGTTCGATCGCGGCCGGCGTGCCTGTCATGCTGTTCATCGTCTTCACGCTGCTGATGCTTCAGTTGCAGAGCTTCAGCCGCGCGATGCTGGTGTTCCTCACCGGGCCGCTGGGCATTGCCGGCGTGGCGGCGGCGCTGCTGCTGCTGAACCGGCCGTTCGGCTTCGTGGCGCTGCTCGGCGTGATCGCGCTGATGGGCATGATCATGCGCAACTCGGTGATCCTGATCGATCAGATCGAGCAGGACCGCTCGCGCGGCGTGCCGGCCTGGGAGGCCATCGTCGAATCGGCGGTGCGGCGCTTCCGGCCCATCGTGCTGACGGCAGCGGCCGCAGTGCTGGCGATGATCCCGCTGTCGCGCAGCGTGTTCTGGGGTCCGATGGCGGTGGCCATCATGGGTGGCCTCATCGTCGCCACTGCGCTGACGCTTCTGGCGCTGCCGGCGATGTACGCGGCCTGGTTTCGTGTGAAACATGAAAGCAGGTCGCCCGCCTGATTCATGGCCGGCGCAGCCAGCCGGCTAGAATGCGCGGTTACCTGTTCAGTGCGCCAAACCCACGGGGGTGGGCGCGCAAGCGACCCGGCAGTCGTTAAACCCTTCAGCGCGGGTGGCGAAATTGGTAGACGCACCAGGTTTAGGTCCTGACGCCTTCACGGGCGTGCCGGTTCGAGTCCGGCCCCGCGCACCAGATACACAACCTTGACCACGAGATAACCATGTCCGTCAACGTCGAAACCCTCGAAAAACTGGAACGTCGCATCACGCTGACGGTGCCGGCCACCGCCATCACAAGCGAGGTCGATGCGCGGCTGAAAAAGCTCGCCCGCACCGTGAAGGCCGACGGCTTCCGCCCCGGCAAGGTGCCGATGTCGGTGGTGGCCCAGCGCTACGGCTTCTCGGTGCAGAACGAGGTGGTGAACGACCGCATCGGCGAAGCATTCGCCAGCGCCGCCGGCGAAGCCAGGCTGCGCGTAGCCGGCGTACCGCGCATCACGCAAAACAATGAAGCGCCCGAAGGTCACATCGCCTTCGACGCCGTCTTCGAGGTCTACCCCGAAGTAAAGATCGGTGACCTGAGCGCCGCCGAAGTCGAGCGTGTGGCCACCGAGGTGACCGAGGAAGCGATCGACCGCACCGTCGACATCCTGCGCAAGCAGCGGCGCACCTTCGCCCAGCGCCCCGCCGCCGAAGGCGCCGAGGAAAGCGACCGCGTCACCATCGACTTCGAAGGCAAGATCGACGGCGAACCTTTCAACGGCGGCAAGGCCGAGGCCTTCCAGTTCCTGATCGGCGAAGGCCAGATGCTGGAGCAGTTCGACAAGGCCGTCCGCGGCATGAAGGTCGGCGAGAGCAAGACCTTCCCGCTGCAGTTTCCGGCCGACTACCACGGCGCCGACGTCGCCGGCAAGGAAGCCGACTTCCTGGTGACCATGAAGAAGGCCGAGGTGCAGAACCTGCCCGCGGTCGACGAAGGCTTCGCGAAGTCGCTGGGAATCCCCGCCGCCACCGTCGAAGGTCTGCGCGCCGACGTCAAGAAGAACCTCGAGCGCGAAGTGCGCTTCAGGGTGCTGTCACGCAACAAGGCCGCGGTGATGGAAGCGCTGGGCAAGGCCGCCGAGCTCGAGCTGCCGAACGCCCTGGTGGCCGGCGAGATGGAGCGCCTGGTGGCTTCGGCGCGCGCCGACCTCAAGCAGCGCGGCGTGAAGGATGCCGAAACGGCGCCGATCCCCGAAGAGATTTTCAAGCCGCAGGCCGAGCGCCGCGTGCGCCTGGGTCTGGTGGTGGCGGAGCTGGTACGTTCCAATAACCTGCAGGCCAAACCTGAACAGTTGCAGGCGCACATCGAGGAAATGAGCCAGAGCTACGAGAAGCCGGCCGAAGTGATGCGCTGGTATCTGGGTGACCGTCAGCGTATGGCCGAGGTCGCCGCGGTGGTGGTCGAGAACAACGTCACCCGGTTCGTGATGGACAAGGCCCACGTGGTCGACAAGTTGCTGCCTTTCGACGAGTTGATGGCTGCGGCCTGAGTTCCCCCCCCCCCGCGCGCCCAGGGCGCCGTGCCGACGAGGCCGGCGCCCTTCGTCGTTCGAAGGGTGACTCTTGTGGCGCGATAATCCGCCATCACATTGATTGATCCAATCTGCCAAGGACCTGCATGAGCGCTACGGAAACCACCGGCCTGGGCATGGTGCCCATCGTCATCGAAACTTCGGGCCGCGGCGAGCGCGCCTACGACATCTACAGCCGCCTGCTGCGCGAGCGCGTGATCTTCCTGGTTGGCCCGGTCAATGACCAGACGGCCAATCTGGTAGTCGCGCAGTTGCTGTTCCTGGAGAGCGAGAACCCCGACAAGGACATTTCGCTCTACATCAACTCGCCGGGCGGCAGCGTCAGCGCCGGTCTGTCGGTGTTCGACACCATGCAGTTCATCAAGCCCGACGTCTCGACGCTGTGCATGGGCATGGCCGCCAGCATGGGCAGCTTCTTGCTGATGGCTGGCGCCAAGGGCAAGCGTTTTGCGCTGCCCAATTCGCGCGTCATGATCCACCAGCCCTCGGGCGGGGCGCAGGGCCAGGCCACCGACATCGAGATCCAGGCCAGGGAAATCATCAAGACGCGCGAGCAGCTGAACCGCATCTACGCCGAGCGCACCGGCCGCAGCTACGAGCAGATCGCCGCCGATATGGAGCGCGACATGTGGATGTCGCCCTCCGAGTCCAAGGAGTACGGTCTCATAGATCAGGTGCTCGACCGCCGGCCCTGAAGCCCGCCGGATGCACACTGATCGGGGGTGGCCGGCCGTTTTCAGGCCGGCCTTCCATTTCCCTTTCTGACCCTGAATCACGTCCTTTTCAGCGCCGGTGAGCCCGGCGCAGTTGGACTATGATTCTTCGACTCTTCAACCGGACTTCCTAGTCAAGTACACCCATGGCCGAAAAGAAGGGCGCCACAGGCGAGAAAGTCCTTTACTGCTCTTTCTGCGGCAAGAGCCAGCACGAGGTCAAGAAGCTCATCGCGGGACCGTCGGTCTTCATCTGCGACGAGTGCATAGAGCTGTGCAACGACATCATCCGCGACGAGATGCCGGCAGAGACTGCGGCTGCCCGCGGCGCGCGCTCGGACCTGCCGGTGCCCAGCGAGATCAAGAGCAGCCTCGACCAGTATGTGATCGGCCAGGACGTCGCCAAGCGCACGCTGGCCGTGGCCGTCTACAACCACTACAAGCGTTTGAAGCACATCGGCGCCGGTGCGAAGGACGAGGTCGAGCTGACCAAGAGCAACATCCTGCTGATCGGGCCCACCGGCTCGGGCAAGACGCTGCTTGCGCAGACCTTGGCGCGTTTGCTGAACGTGCCCTTCGTGATCGCCGATGCCACCACGCTGACCGAAGCGGGTTACGTCGGTGAAGACGTCGAGAACATCATCCAGAAGCTGCTGCAGAACTGCAACTACGACGTCGAGCGTGCGCAGCGCGGCATCGTCTACATCGACGAGATCGACAAGATCAGCCGCAAGGCCGACAACCCCAGCATCACACGCGACGTGTCGGGTGAAGGCGTTCAGCAGGCTTTGCTCAAGCTCGTCGAAGGCACGATGGCCAGCGTGCCGCCGCAGGGCGGACGCAAGCACCCGAACCAGGACTTCTTGCAGATCGACACGACGAACATCCTGTTCATCTGTGGCGGCGCGTTCGACGGCCTTGAAAAGGTCATCCAGAACCGCACCGAGAAGTCGGGCATCGGATTTTCCGCCACCGTGCACAGCAAGACCGAGAAGAAGGCCGCGGACATGTTCCGCGAGGCCGAGCCGCAAGACCTTATCAAGTTCGGGCTGATTCCAGAACTGGTCGGTCGCCTGCCGGTGCTTGCCACCTTGGGCGAACTGACCGAAGACGCCATGGTGCAGATCCTCACCGAGCCGAAGAACGCGCTCGCCAAGCAGTACCAGAAACTGTTCGCAATGGACGGCGTGGAACTCGAGATTCGGCCTTCGGCGCTGCTCGCCATCGCCCGCAAGGCGCTGGCGCGCAAGACCGGCGCCCGAGGCCTGCGTTCGATCATGGAGCACGCGTTGATCGACACGATGTTCGAACTGCCCGCGATGGACGGCGTGGCCAAGGTCGTGATCGACGAACACATCATCGAAGAGGGCGCCAAGCCGCTGCTCGTCTATCGGGAACAGGCCAAGGCAAGCGCCTGACCGCGAAGCCTGCCTCGCAGGCGTCTCGCTCCCGTCTTGTTTTCGACCCCGCGGACCCCACCTCGGTCCCAGAAAGAGAGGTTCTAATGTCCGGTCATCCCGTACTCCCGTCGGATCCGATCACGCTGCCGCTGCTGCCCCTGCGCGACGTGGTGGTCTTTCCGCACATGGTGATCCCGCTATTCGTGGGGCGCCCGAAGTCGATCAAGGCGCTCGAAGCCGCTATGGAAGCCGGCCGCCAGATCATGCTGGTGGCGCAGAAGGCCGCCGGCAAGGACGAGCCCAAGCCCGACGACATGTTCGAGATCGGCTGCGTCTCCAGCATCCTGCAGATGCTCAAGCTGCCCGATGGCACCGTGAAGGTGCTGGTCGAAGGCATACAGCGCGCCAATACGCTCAGCATCACCGACACCGAAGAGCATTTCGTCGGTGAGGTCTCGCCGGTGCCGCCGAGCACCGAGACGACGCCCGAGATCGAGGCGCTGCGCCGTGCCGTCACCCAACAGTTCGACCAGTACGTCAAGCTCAACAAGAAGATCCCGCCCGAGATCCTGACGTCCATCGCCGGCATCGACGACCCGGGCCGCCTGGCCGACACCATCGCCGCCCATCTGCCGCTGAAGCTAGAAGCCAAGCAGTCGGTGCTCGACCTGTTCTCGGTGGCCAAGCGGCTGGAAAAGCTGCTTGAACTTCTGGAACACGAAGTCGACATCCTGCAGGTGGAAAAGCGCATCCGCGGCCGCGTCAAGCGGCAAATGGAGAAGAGCCAGCGCGAGTACTACCTGAACGAGCAAGTGAAGGCGATCCAGAAAGAACTTGGCGACGGCGAAGAAGGTGCGGATCTCGAAGAACTCGAGAAAAAGATCGTCGCCGCCAAGATGAGCAAGGAAGCGCGCAAGAAAGCCGAGAGCGAGCTGAAGAAGCTCAAGCTGATGTCGCCGATGTCAGCTGAAGCGACGGTGGTGCGCAACTTCATCGACACGCTGGTAGCGTTGCCGTGGGCCAAGAAGACGAAGATCAAGCATGACCTGGCGTACGCCGAGAGCGTGCTGAATGAGGACCACTTCGGCCTTGAAAAGGTGAAGGACCGCATTCTCGAATATCTAGCGGTGCAACAGCGCGTTGACAAGGTGAAGGCGCCGATCCTCTGTCTGGTGGGCCCTCCGGGCGTCGGCAAGACCTCTCTCGGCCAGAGCGTGGCACGCGCGACCGGACGCAAGTTCGTCCGCATGGCGCTGGGCGGCATGCGCGACGAGGCCGAGATCCGCGGCCACCGTCGCACCTACATCGGCAGCATGCCGGGCAAGGTGCTGCAGAGCCTGTCCAAGATCGGCACGCGCAACCCGCTTTTCCTGCTCGACGAGATCGACAAGCTCGGCATGGACTTCCGTGGCGACCCGTCTTCGGCTCTGCTGGAAGTGCTCGACCCCGAGCAGAACCACACCTTCAGCGATCACTACGTGGAAGTCGACTTCGATCTGTCCGACGTGATGTTCGTGGCGACTTCCAACTCGATGAATATTCCGCCGGCGTTGCTCGACCGGATGGAAGTCATCCGCCTGGCCGGCTACACCGAGGACGAGAAGCTCAACATCGCCCAGCGCTATCTGCTGCCCAAGCAACAGAAAAACAACGGCGTGGCCGACGGCGAGATGGACATCACCGAGTCAGCGCTGCGCGGCATCATCCGTTACTACACGCGGGAAGCCGGCGTGCGCTCGCTGGAGCGCGAGATCAGCAAGATCTGCCGCAAGGTCGTGAAGGGCGTCCAGCTGAAGACCTACACCGACAAGGCGGTTGTCACCGAGGACAACCTGAACCACTTCCTGGGTGTGCGCAAGTATGATTTCGGCCGCGCCGAGATGAAGAACCAGGTCGGCCAGGTGGTCGGTCTGGCGTGGACGGAAGTCGGCGGCGATCTTCTGACGATCGAGGCCGCGGTGATGCCGGGCAAGGGCAACATCATCCGCACCGGTTCACTCGGGGATGTGATGAAGGAGTCTGTCGAGGCCGCAAGGTCGGTGGTGCGTTCGCGCTCGCGCCGGCTCGGCATCAAGGACGAGATGCTGGAAAAGCGCGACATCCACATCCACGTGCCTGACGGTGCCACGCCGAAGGACGGCCCGAGCGCGGGTGCCGCGATGACGACCGCGCTGGTGTCTGCGCTGACCGGCATACCGGTGCGTGCCGACGTGGCGATGACCGGCGAGATCACCTTGCGCGGCGAGGTCACCGGCATCGGCGGCCTGAAGGAAAAGCTGCTGGCAGCCCACCGCGGAGGTGTGAAGACGGTTCTGATCCCCGAGGAAAACGTCAAGGATTTGCAGGACATTCCCGAGAACGCCAAGAACAACCTGGAGATCGTTCCGGTGCGCTGGATCGACCAGGTGCTGGAAGTGGCGCTCGAGCGCATGCCGCAGGCCCTGCCGGAGGACGAAGCGGTGGATCCGAAAGCCGATCCGAAGGCGCCGGCAAACACCGAGACTCCTGCACCGGCGGTGTCGGCCGATGGCCTGCCGCACTGATTCCAGCAGTTGCTTGCAGGGCGGAAAACTTTCCGCCATAATGTGAGGCTCGACGCAAGCAGACGGAAACTGAATCTTGTGAAGAGAACATGCGGGAGTAGCTCAGTTGGTAGAGCGCAACCTTGCCAAGGTTGAGGTCGAGAGTTCGAGACTCTTCTCCCGCTCCAGTTTTGCAAAAGGGAAGCCGTGGCTTCCCTTTTTTGTCTGAAGGGTGAAGTTCAGGCATGGCCTTGCGGATCAGCAAGGCAACAACTTCCCTGTCAGAATCTGGGTTGTGGCGCGATAGCAAAGCGGTTATGCAACGGATTGCAAATCCGTCCAGCCCAGTTCGACTCTGGGTCGCGCCTCCAGTATTTCCTGCACTCGGGTGACCGCAGAACGTCACCGTTTCCCCCCACTACGCTCTCGAAGCCCGGCGCCGTCGGGCTTCGTTGTTTCCGGCCCATCGGCAGCATCGATGGCCACGCCGAACCGCCACCCGATGACCGACCGCCAGCCTTTTGCCGACGCCACGCTTGCCACGCTGGCCAATGGCGTGCGCGCCCTGACCATCAGCGCGCCGCAACTCGAGACGGTCGCTGTCAGCGTGTTCGTTCGCACTGGCAGTGCGCACGAGACGCGGCCGCTGAACGGCATCAGCCACTTTGTCGAACACATGGTGTTCAAGGGCACAGAGACACGCGACTGCAGGCGCATCAACCTCGACGCTGAGCGCCTGGGCGCGACGGTGGACGCCCACACCGACAAGGATCACACGGCCTTCCACATGAGTGGCCTGGCCCGCCACGCATCGCAATTCATTGCCATGCTCGGCGAGCTCGTCTGCAGCCCCTCGTTCCCGGCGGCCGAACTCGAACGCGAGCGGCAGGTGCTGCTGCACGAGTTTGCCGAGGACGAGGACGATCCGATGACGCTGGCATTTCAGCTGTTCGACCGCGCCTGCTATGGCCTGCATCCGCTGGCGCAACCGGTGATCGGCACCCGCGCCAACATCGAGCGGCTGACGCGTGACGACCTCGTCGCCTATGTGAACCGCCAGTACACCGGCTCAAACGTGGTGGTTGCCGTGGCCGGCCCGACGAATGTTGCCCTGGTGGCGGAGTGCGTGGCCGCGGCGTTCAGCGGGTTGCCGCCCGGCCAGCCGCACGTGCTGGCACCGCCGGTGTATGCCGGCGGTGTGCGCGTGCGCCCGCTGGCCGGCAGCAGCCAGACTCACGTCGTGCTCGGCTTCCCGATCCCCGCCCGCGCCGACGACGATCCAGCCAGCCTGGTGGCCGCCGCCTTGTTCGGTGAGGGCATGAGTTCGCCGCTGCTTGACCGGGTGCGCGAGCAGCGTGGTCTGGTCTATCACGCGGGCTGTTCCGCCGACGTCATGGACGCCTGCGGCCAGTTCGTCATCGAGGCATCGACCGGGCCCGACAAGCTCGACGAACTGCTGCGCGAGGTGATGAAGCTGCTGGCGAGCCATGCCGAGGCCATCGACCCCGTCGACTTGGAGCGCGCGCGCAACCAGATCGCCGTGCGCCTGTGGCGTGCCCAGGAGCAGCCTATGCGCCGGCTGGAAGGCAGCGTGCTCGACCTCTACGCCCACGGCCGCCTGCGCACCCGTGAGGGCTGGATGGCCCGCATAGAATCCGTCACCGCGGACGACGTGCGCAGCGTGTTCCAGCGCATGATGGCTGCTGGCCCGGCGCTTGCGATCGCCGGCAAGGTACCGCGCGGCGCCGGGGAACGTGCGCGCGAATTGCTGGGCTGTCATCGGCTTCCGAAGACTGTCGCCGTGAAGGCGCCTGGCCGCGCCTGAAGCGCGCGGTGCGGCGCCGGTCCTCGCGTCAAGCCGTGCGGCAACGTGTTGCCGCCCGATAATCAGCTCTCGCCCGGATGGCGAAATCGGCAGACGCAGCGGACTTAAAATCCGCCGCCCTCAACAGGGGCATGCGGGTTCAATCCCCGCTCCGGGCACCAGGACAAACAATCAGAGTGGGCCAATCCGAAGCAACAAGCTAGCCAGAACAAAGACTTAAGTGGATTCACGCGATCAGGTCATTGTGCGAACGTTCTAGACAGCAAACGGCATACCGGGGAACAAACCGGGGACCGGGTAAAGCCGGGGAGTTGTTCCTCGGTTCACCTCGAACGGGACACCCGATAGGCCCGGCATGCTGACCGACACCAAGTGCAAGACCGCCACGTACTTCCCCGACAAGAAGCGCGAAGAATTCATCGACGCGGCCGGGCCGTACTTGCAGGTGTCGTCGGCCGCTGCAAAATGCTGGCTCTGGAAGTTCTGCCCAGACGGCAAAGAATGCCGTTTGGTGCTGGGCAGCTACCCCGAAACGACCTTGAACGCCGCCCGATTGGCGCCTGACGAAGCCCTCAAGACGCGGCACGCCGGCGCGAACCCGGCGCACAAACGCAAGGCCGACAACCCTGGTGCCGACCTGCACGAAGGCGAGGCCATCGCCTGCGGTGCAGCGCGGCGGCGCGATATTGGTTGGTGACCATCGCCCGGCCACTGCTCAGTCCGTCAGGCTCATCGTCAGGTAGCACCCAAGTTGCCCGCCATGCACTGGCCCACCTTGCAGTTGCCGGTTGCCAGTCCCACCACGCTCATCACTGGCAAGAACATGTAGCGCAACCCTGCAGCGTCCGACACGATCTTGTGAGCCCCTGAGAGCATCCCAGGCCCCTGTCGGCGCCCGTTGATCTGGGCAAGGCGCCGCGAGCTGGCAGCAAGCTACGTTCGGAGTTCGACGTTCGTCAGATCCTGGCCAACTGGGCCGGTGTCGATCTCACGCGCATCGACGGTTTGGCGGCCACCACCGTGATGAAGCTGCTGACCGAGATCGGACCGGACTTGAGCCGATTTGCCAACGTCAAGCACTTCTGCTCGTGGCTGGGGCTGTGCCCGGCGACCAAGATCAGCGGCGGAAAAGTGCTGTCCTCGGGCACCAAGCGCTCGGCCAACAGAGCGCGACAGACGCTGAAGATGGCGGCCCAGAGCCTGTGGCACAGCGGCTCGGCGCTCGGGGCGTTCTACCGGCGGCTGTGCGGCCGCATGGACAAGCCACGCGCCAACATCGCCACGGCCCACGAGCTGGCGCGCATGGTGTACTTCATGCTCACGCGTGGCGAGGAGTTCGTCGACAAAGGCCAGCAGCACTGCGAAGAGCAGCAGCGCCAGCGCAGCGTCGCCGCATTGAAGCGCCGTGCCTCTGATCCCGGATTCACGGTCGCGCCGTCAGCCGCCGCAGCCGCCGCATAAAACAACCAAGATCGGTTTTGTTTCTTGAGGGTACTGACGAAATCAATGGCGGGTGCGGTTGATTTCGTCAACACCCTCTTAGACTCTCTGCGCGCCCGTCGTCCGCCCCGAACCCGAGAGACCCGCACTATGCAGCAGCCCCGGACCTCGTCATTGAACGCGGGCGTACGCCGCCGCGAAGTCTTCGGCTGGGCGATGTACGACTTCGCCAACTCGGGTTACACCACGGTGGTGCTGACAGCGGTGTTCAACGCCTACTTCGTCGGCGTGGTGGCCGGCGGCGCGGCATGGGGCACGCTGGCGTGGACGTCGGCGCTGGCGTTTTCCAGCGCGCTGGTGATGTTCTCGATGCCGGCCATCGGCGCCTATGCCGATCTGCGCGCCGCCAAGAAGCGCCTGCTGGTCTTCAGTACCGCGGGCTGCGTGGCGGCCACGGCGCTGCTGGCGCTGGCCGGCCCCGGCGACCTCTGGCTGGCCGTGCTGGCCATCGTGCTGTCGAACCTCTTCTACAGCTACGGCGAGTCGCTGATCGCCGCCTTCCTGCCCGAACTGGCGCGCCGCGACGCCCTCGGCCGCGTTTCCGGGTGGGGCTGGAGCTTCGGCTACTTCGGCGGCATGCTGACCCTGGGGCTGAGCCTGGGCTACGTGATCTGGGCGCAGGGGCAGGGGCAGTCAGCGCGGCAGTTCGTGCCGGTGACGATGCTGATCACGGCGGTGATCTATGCGCTGGCCTCGATTCCCACCTTCCTGCTGCTGCGCGAGCGCGCCGTGCCGCAGGCGGGCACGTCGGCGGCCGGATTCGGCACCTCACTGCGGCGGCTGGCCGACACCTGGCGCGAAGCCCGCCGCTACCGCGACTTCGTCTGGCTGATGGCCTGCGCGGTTGCCTACCAGGCAGGCATCGCGGTGGTGGTGGCGCTGGCCGCGATCTACGCCGAGCAGGTGCTCGGCTTCAAGCAGATGGACACCATGACGCTGGTGTTCCTGGTCAACATCGCGTCGGCCGCCGGCGCTTTCGCGTTCGGCTACTGGCAGGACCGCATCGGCCACCGGCCGGCGCTCGCCGTCACCCTGGTGGGCTGGATCGTCATGACACTGATGGCCGGCTTCGCCACCACCACCACGCTGTTCTGGGCCGCGGCCGTTCTGGCCGGTTTGTGCATGGGTTCCAGCCAGTCGGCCGGGCGCGCGCTGGCCGCGCTGCTCGCACCCGAGGCGCGGCGCGCCGAGTTCTTCGGGCTGTGGACATTCGCGGTGCGGCTTTCGTCGATCATCGGACCGCTGACCTACGGGCTCGTCACCTTCGTCACCGCCGGCAACCACCGTATCGCCATCCTCAGCACCGGCATCTTCTTCGTCATCGGCCTGCTGCTGCTGACGCGCATCGATGTCGCGCGCGGCATGGCGGCGGCCGAGGCCGCAGACGCCGGACAGGAAGGCCAGATAAGCACGCCAGACAAGGACGCCGGACCAGCACGCCTGATAAAATAGTACGGTCGTTCTATTTCTTGTCCCCGCTCACGCGTTCCCCGACGCACGGCGCCTAGAATCGTGCAGTGACCTGATCGTCCATTGAACAAGTGCACAGGAGCAAGCTGTCATGAAGGTGCTGGTATGCGTCAAGCGCGTCGTTGACTACAACGTCAAGGTGCGCGTCAAGAGCGACGGCAGCGGTGTAGACATCGCCAACGTCAAGATGAGCATGAATCCTTTCGACGAGATCGCCGTCGAAGAAGCCGTGCGACTGAAGGAAAAAGGCGTGGTCACCGAGATCATCGCCGTCTCCTGCGGCGTCACGCAGTGCACCGAGACTTTGCGCACCGCGATGGCCATCGGCGCCGACCGCGCCATCCTCATCGAGTGCGCCGATGAACTGCAGCCGCTGGCCGTGGCCAAGCTGCTGAAGGCGCTGTTCGACAAGGAGCAGCCGGGTCTCGTGATCCTGGGCAAGCAGGCCATCGACGACGACTGCAACCAGACCGGCCAGATGCTGGCCGCACTCGCCGGCCTGCCTCAGGCCACCTTCGCCAGCAAGGTCGAGGTGGTGGACGGGTTCGCGCAAGTCACGCGCGAGGTCGACGGTGGCTCCGAGACGCTCAGGCTCAGCCTGCCGGCCGTGATCACCACCGACCTGCGCCTGAACGAGCCGCGCTACGTGACGCTGCCCAACATCATGAAGGCCAAGAAGAAGACGCTCGACGTCTACAAACCTGCCGACCTCGGCGTCGACGTCACGCCGCGCCTGAAGACCCTGAAGGTGAGCGAGCCGCCGAAACGCGGTGCCGGTATCAAGGTGGCCGATGTGGCCGCATTGGTCGACAAGCTGAAGAACGAAGCGAAGGTGATCTAGAAATGAACAACCCCCAAGCTCACATTCGTTCGCTGCCCCTCGAGGAGGCGCATGCCGCCCCTCAAGCGGCACGGCGGGACGCATCATGACTGCACTCGTCATTGCCGAACACGACAACGCCTCCATCAAGGGCGCCACGCTGAACACCGTGACGGCCGCGCTGGCCTGTGGCGGTGAGGTGCATGTGCTGGTGGCCGGTGCCGATGCCGGGCCCGCCGCGGCAGCCGCCGGGAAGATCACCGGCGTGGCCAAGGTGCTGCACGCCGATGCGCCGGGGCTCGCCCACGGCTTGGCGGAGAACGTCGCCGCGTTGGTGCTGTCGCTGGCGAAAGGCGCCGGCGCCTACAGCCACATCCTGTTCCCCGCCACCGCCGCCGGCAAGAACGTCGCCCCGCGCGTGGCGGCACTGCTCGACGTGGCGCAGATCAGCGACGCCACCCGCGTCATCAGCGCCGACACTTTCGAGCGCCCGATCTATGCCGGCAACGCCATCGCCACTGTGCAGAGCATCGACGCGGTCAAGGTGATCACCGTGCGCACGACCGGCTTCGACGCCGCGGCGGCCAGCGGTGGCAGCGCCGCGGTCGAAGTCGTCGATGCGCTGGCCGACCACGGCAGCTCCAGCTTCATGGGCAGCGAGATCGCGAAGAGCGACCGGCCCGAACTGACGGCGGCCAAGATCATCGTCAGCGGTGGCCGGGCGCTGGGCAGCAGCGACAAGTTCAACGAGGTGCTGATCCCGCTGGCCGACAAGCTGGGCGCGGCACTCGGCGCCAGCCGCGCCGCCGTGGATGCCGGTTACGCGCCCAACGACTGGCAGGTCGGGCAGACCGGCAAGATCGTCGCACCCAACCTGTACATCGCCGCCGGCATTTCGGGCGCCATCCAGCACCTGGCCGGCATGAAGGACAGCAAGGTCATCGTGGCGATCAACAAGGACGCCGAGGCGCCGATCTTCAGCGTGGCCGACTACGGGCTGGAAGCCGACCTGTTCATCGCCGTGCCCGAGCTGGTGGAAAAGCTCTGACATTCGCACCCTGCCTGGGCGCCCTTCGTGGCGCCCTTGTTTTATCTGGAGACGATTCATGACCTACCGAGCCCCCGTCAAGGACATGCTCTTCGTGATGAAGGAGCTGGCCGGCATCGATGCCGTGGCACAGCTGCCCGGCCATGAGGAAGCCGGCTACGACACGGCGGCGGCCGTGCTGGAGGAATGCGCGAAGTTCACCGAAGGCGTGGTGGCGCCGCTGAACTGGCCAGGCGACCAGAACCCCTCGACCTTCAGCGATGGCAAGGTGACGACGTCGCCGGGTTTCAAGCAGGCCTTCCGCCAGTACGCCGAAGGTGGCTGGCAAGGTTTGCAGCACCCGCTGGACTTCGGCGGCCAGGGCCTGCCCAAGCTGATCCACGCGGCCTGCTGCGAGATGGTCAACAGCGCCAGCATCAGCTTCGCCCTCTGCCCGCTGCTGACCGACGGTGCCATCGAAGCGCTGCTCACCGCGGGCACGCCCGAGCAGCAGGCCGAGTTCATTCCGAAGATGATCGACGGCAGCTGGACGGGCTCGATGAACCTCACCGAGCCGCAGGCCGGCTCCGACCTGAGCATGGTGCGCACGCGCGCCGAGCCGCAGCCCGACGGCAGCTACATGCTCTTCGGCACCAAGATCTACATCACCTACGGTGAGCACGACATGGCGGACAACATCGTCCACCTGGTGCTGGCGCGGGTGCTGGGCGCGCCCGAGGGCGTGAAGGGCATCTCGCTGTTCATTTGCCCGAAAGTGCTGGCCAACGGCACTCGCAACGACGTGCACTGCGTGAGCATCGAGCACAAGCTGGGCATCAAGGCCAGCCCGACCGCCGTGCTCCAGTATGGCGACAACGGTGGCGCCGTGGCCACGCTGATCGGCCAGGAAAACCGCGGCCTCGAGTACATGTTCATCATGATGAACGCGGCGCGGTTCGGCGTTGGCGTGCAGGGCATCGGCCTGGCCGAACGCGCTTACCAGAAGGCCGTGGGTTACGCGCGTGACCGCGTGCAGAGCCGGCCGGTCGACGGCTCGGTGAATGCCGCCGCGTCCATCATCCACCACCCCGACGTGCGCCGCATGCTGATGACGATGCGCGCCCACACCGAGGGCTGCCGCGCCATGGCGCTGGTGGCGGCGGCCGCCTTCGACGCCGCGCACGCCCACCCCGATGCCGAGGTGCGCCAGCAGAACCAGGCCTTCTACGAATTCCTGGTGCCGCTGATCAAGGGCTTGTCGACCGAGATGAGCCTGGACGTCGCAAGCCTGGGTGTGCAGGTGCATGGCGGCATGGGTTTCATCGAGGAGACCGGCGCGGCGCAGTACCTGCGCGACGCCAAGATCCTGACCATTTACGAAGGCACGACGGCGATCCAGGCCAACGACCTGGTCGGCCGCAAGACGGCGCGCGACGGCGGCCGCACGGCACGTGGCATCGCGCTGCAGATCGAGGCGACCGAGGCCGCGCTGAAGGCGCGTGACAGCGCCGACTGCCAGGCGATGGCCAGGCGTCTGGCGGCCGGCCGGCTGGC
>Ga0105048_10005234_pt1 | contig 21004 bp, 14 predicted proteins | sample MAT05_FD_78382 | JGI IMG/M metagenome (GOLD analysis project Ga0105048, IMG submission 78382) | Freshwater microbial communities from Lake Fryxell liftoff mats and glacier meltwater in Antarctica - MAT-05 | ecosystem: Environmental > Aquatic > Freshwater > Ice > Liftoff microbial mat | place...
CAGAAATTGAAGAAGCTTTTGAACTGGCCGACCTGCGCCCGGGCCGCCAAAATCGACTCGACCGCACCCTGCCCCAGATTCTTAATCGCCCCTAATCCGAAGCGCACCGCCTGGCCGTCCGGAGCAAAGCTGAGCAGCGAAGCGGCCACGTCCGGCGGCAGCACCTTGATCCCCATATCCTTGCACTCATTGATGTACTTAACGACCTTATCCGTGTTCCCCGTTTCCGAAGTCAGCAGGGCCGACATGAACTCAATCGTATAGTGCGTTTTCAAATACGCCGTCACCCACGCCATGTACGCATAGGCCGCCGAGTGCGATTTATTGAAGCCGTAGCCGGCGAACTGCGCCATCAGATCGAACAGCTTATCGGCCTTCTTGGCGTTGTGCCCTAGCTTTGACGAGCCGCTCAGAAAGCGCTCCTTTTGTTCGGCCATGGCCGATGCTTCTTTTTTGCCCATCGCGCGGCGCAGTATGTCCGCCTCACCCAGGCTGTAGCCGGCGATAACGTTCGAAATCTGCATCACCTGCTCCTGATAGACGATCACCCCGTACGTTTCGCCCAACAGTGGCTCCAACTCCTTAAAGTCGAAGACGACTTCCTTCTTGCCGTGCTTACGGGCAATGAAGTCATCAATCATGCCGCCCTGAATCGGGCCAGGCCGGTACAACGCGTTTAGCGCGCAGAGATCCTCAATCCGCTCCGGCTTCGAGCGGCGCAGAATATCCTGCATGCCCGAGGATTCGAACTGGAAAACACCAGACGTCCGCCCCTTCCAAAAGATCTCTTCGTAGGTCTTCTGGTCGTCGAGCGGGATGTCTTCCATCACCAGCTTCACCCCATGAATCGCCTCAATTAGTTTCAAGGCGTCGTCGACGATCGACAAGGTGGTCAAACCCAGGAAGTCCATCTTCAACAAGCCGAGCTTCTCTAAGCCCGACATGTCGTACTGCGTCACAATTTCGTCTTTGTTCGTCTTGTACAGCGGCACCAGGTCGCGGAGCGGTTGCGGCGAAATCACGACGCCAGCCGCGTGGACGGAAGCGTTCCGCGCCATCCCCTCCAAGCGCAAGGAAATCTCCATCACCTCCTTCACGCGCGGATCGGCCTTGGCCGCCAGATCGAAGCCTGGCTCCTGCGCGAAGGCGTCCTTAAGCTTGATGTTTAACGTAGGCGGCACTAGCTTCGTGAGCTTGTCCACCTCTGCAAACGTCATATCGAGCACGCGGCCGACGTCCTTAATCGCCGCTTTCGAACCCAAAGTGCCGAACGTGATGATCTGCGCAACCTGTTCTCGACCGTACTTTTCGGTCACGTACTGAATCACCTTCCCGCGGCCCTTCGGTTCAAAGTCTGTATCGATATCGGGCATCGAAATCCGCTCTGGATTCAAAAACCGCTCGAAGAGCAGGCCGTACTGCAGTGGGTCGATGTCGGTGATCTCCATCGCGTAGGAAACCAGCGAACCCGCCGCCGAACCACGCCCCGGCCCCACTGGAATGCTCGATTGGCGAGCGTAACGGATGAAGTCCCAGACAATCAGAAAATAGCCCGAAAACTTCATCTGCTGGATCATCTTGATCTCGCGGCTGAGGCGTTCGGCATAGGCCTCCAGCGGCTCGCGCAGCGTGCCCTTCTGACGCATGTGTTCCAGCCGCGGTCGCCGCTTCTCGAAGCCTTCCCGGCAGACGTATTCGAAGTAGGTGTCGATCGAGTGCGTCGGTGGAACGTCGAACTTAGGGAAGGGCTCCTTCACCTTTTCGAGCGCGACCTTGCAGCGCATCGCGATCTCGTAGGGCGACCGCAGCGCGGACGGATAGTCGCCGAAGATCTTCTCCATCTCCGCCTTCGACTTCATGTAGAACTCGGGCTGGTCCCAATGCATCCGATTCGGATCAGACACGGTTTTGCCGGTCGAGATACACATGAACAGTTCGTGGGCGCGGGCGTCGTCTTTCCGCAGATAGTGGGAGTCGTTGGTAGCTACCAGCGGAATCCCCATCTCCGCCGAGAGCCGAGCCACTTCCGGGATCAGCCGTTTGTCCTGCTCCAGGCCATGATCCTGCAGCTCGAGGAAGAAGTTGTTCTGGCCGAAAATCTCCGTGTAGGTGCCCGCCAAATCGCGGGCTTTGGCATAGTTGTCGCCTAGTAGCGCTTCGTTCAGATCGCCCCGCAGACACGCCGAAAGACAAATGATCCCCTTCGAATGCTGGGCCAGCAGGTCCTTGTCGACCCGGGGCTTGTAATAAAACCCTTCGAGATAGCCGGTCGATACCAACTTGATGAGATTCCGGTAGCCTTCCTGGTTCTCGCACAGCAGCACCAAGTGGTTGTAACGGTCATTCTCGGTCCGCGACTTGTGGCCATTCTGATTGACGTAAACTTCGCAGCCAAATACGGGATGAATGCCCTTGTCCTTGGCGGCGTTATGAAACTCCACCGCGCCGAACATGTTGCCGTGGTCGGTCATCGCCACGGCGGGCTGTTCGAGTTCAGCGGTCAACTTCATGAGCTGCTTAATTTCGCACGCGCCATCGAGCAACGAGTAGTCGGTGTGGCAATGGAGATGGACAAAAGGGACGTCAGAACTGGGTGTAGGCATGATGGGGCGATACGGGCGGGGGGAGACTTCCAGTATACTTTTCGAATGAACCGCAGAGATGTCTTAACGATCACGGGCGCAGCCGCGCTGTCCATTGGGGCGAGCAGAATCTTGGGTGCAAACGACCGCGTGCGCATGGCGATAGTCGGCTTGGGTGGCCGCGGAAGCAACCATTTAAGCGAATACTTGGAGCTCGCCGGCGCTGACGTCGCTGGCCTTTGCGATGTAAACCAGGCCGCGCTGGAAAAGTCGCAAGCCACCATCGCCCGCAAACAGCGGCCGAAGGCCAAAGAGTACGGCGACATGCGCAAGGTGTTCGAAGACAAAGACATCGACGCTGTCTCCATCGCTACGCCAAACCATTGGCACGCCCTGTCCGCCATCTGGGCCATGCAGGCCGGTAAAGACGCCTATTGCGAGAAACCGGCCAGCCACAACCCTTTCGAAAGCCAGCAGATGATCGCGACCGCCCGGAAGTATTCGCGCATGTGTCAGATCGGCAGCCAATCCCGCAGCATGCCCCACAAAATGGAAGCGATGCAGCTGCTCAAAGATGGCGTCCTCGGCAAAATTTATCTCGCGAAGGGCCTCTGCTACAAGCGTCGCAAATCCATTGGCAAGCGCGCCGATGAACCGACTCCGCCCGGCGTGAACTGGGACCTCTTCCTCGGCCCCGCCCCTCTGCGGCCGTTTAACCAACTGCGGTTTGCTTACAACTGGCATTGGTTCTGGGATACCGGCAACGGCGATATGGGGAACCAGGGCGTTCACGAAATGGACGTCGCCCGGTGGGGTCTGGGCCTTCCAAACTCCCACGTCGGCCTGAAATCGGTCAGTGGTACGGGAGGCAAATTCCAGTACGATGATGACCAGGAGACGCCTAATACCGAAACGTGTACATTCGATTACGGCGACCGGCAGCTCGTTTTTGAAACCCGGGGTCTGGTCACCGGGGGCGAAGGCGGTTTGCAGGTCCGGGGCGGGAATACGATCGGAAACTTGTTTTATGGTGTCGATGGCTGGATGGCAGTTGATGGAAACGGCTACACCATTTACAAGGGAGAGAAGCACGAAGTGGTGAAGGAAGTGAAACGAGTGGCTGGCCAGTCGGAAACCGGCGCTCATATGGACAACTTCCTCGCCGCCGTTAAAAGCCGCAACTACAAGACCCTGCACGCGGAAATTGAGATTGGGGCGGCGGCGGCCGACCTCTGTCACTTCGGCAACATCGCTTATCGTTCCGGGCGCTCGCTCGCCTGGGATAACTCCAAGAAGGAGTTCTCGAATTCGCCGGATGCCAACAAGATGTTGACGCGGGAGTATCGTCGGCCGTACGTAGTCCCTGCGAAGGTTTAAGTAGCCCCTTGGTCAAATGTTGCGGAAGATTTGGTGACGAGGTCTCTTTTTGTGAATAGGTCCTGCGCGGCGATGGGCTTCAAGACGTATTCGTCCATGCCGGCTTGCAGACATCGCTCGCGGTCGCCCTGCATGGCGTGGGCCGTTAGCGCGATGACAGGGGTGTAGGTCTGGCGGGCGGATTGCAGTCTCCGAACGGCGGCGGTGGCTTCGTAACCGTCCATTTCGGGCATTTGGACGTCCATCAGGATGACGTCGAAGGTTTCGCGTTTGACGGCGGCGACGGCTTCGAAGCCGTTATTTGCGGCGGTGACGACGTGGCCCCGCTTGGAGAGCATCTGGGTGGCGACGAGACGATTGACCGCGTTATCTTCGGCGAGGAGGATGCGGAGGGGGCGTGTTTTGAGGGTGGGAGCAGCAGACGGAGTAGTAGACTCGCCGATGCCGCAGAGGTCGATGAGGTAATTGTGGACGCCGACGGCGCGTCCTTCCGCAATGCCGGCAGCGAACTGAAGGGGATCGAGTACGACGACAGGGACGGCATTCGGATGGTGCTGGACGAGTCGGCTGAGCAGTTCGAGGCCGCTTCCATCGGGTAACTGGAGATCGGCGAGATAGAGATCGAAGGGGCCGACGGTTCCTGCGGCGAGCTGCAGGGCGTGTTCGTTAGAGCCGGCAATAGAGGGGAGGCAGTTGCAGGCTTCGAGAGTACGGGCGAGGAGGGCGGCAGCGATGGCGGAACGTTTCGCTACGAGAACGCGTCGACTAGGCAAAGCGTGCTGCGCTAGAGCAGCGGTGAACGGAGCGGGGACGAGGGGGATCGTGAACCAAAAGCAACTGCCCTGACCGGGTTGGCTCAAAACACCGATGTCACCTCCCATGAGAAGCACCAGTTGGTGGGAGATGGAGAGGCCGAGGCCGGTGCCTCCGAAGCGGCGGGAGTGCGAGCCGTCGGCTTGCTCGAAGGAGCCAAACACCGTCGTGAGTTTAGTGGCCGGGATGCCGATGCCGGTATCTTCTATCTCCCAGCGAATCGAGGTATCGGTAACGCGGACGCGGAGGGTGACCGAACCGATAGAGGTGAACTTCACGGCATTGCTCAGGAGATTAAGCAGGATCTGGCGAAGTCGTTGGGGATCGCCGAGGAAGGCAGCGGGGACGTCGGCGGGGATATCGCACAGGAGTTCGAGCTGTTTTTCGGCGGCGCGGAGGGCGATGGCGCGGAGGCCATCGGCGGCGAGTTCGCGGGGGTCGCAAGCCGTTTCGTCGAGACGCATCTTGCCGGCTTCGATTTTTGAGAAATCGAGGATGTCGTTGATGATGTCGAGTAAGGATTCGGCGGAGGATTTGGCGGCGGAGAGGTATTCGCGTTGTTCGACAGTGAGTTCCGTTTCAAGGGCGAGGTCGGTCATGCCAAGGACACCGTTCATCGGCGTGCGGATTTCGTGGCTCATGTTGGCGAGGAACTCGCTTTTCAGGCGGGTGGAATCTTCAGCGCATTCTTTGGCGGCGCGGAGTTCCTGATTGACGGCGACTAGTTCGGCGGTTTGGGCGGCAACCTCTTGTTCCAGACGGCCGCGATGGAGGGCTAGCTGTTCATCGCGGCCGGCGATCTGCTCCATCATGCGGTTGAAGGCGGTCATCAGCTGGCCGATTTCGTCGCGCCGGTGATGGGGCATTCGAAGAGTATAGTTTTCCGATTCGGCAACCTGTTGCGCCAGGGCGGCGAGGTCCAGGACGGGTTGGGAGATGAAGGGTTGGAGCCGCACCAGGACGAGCCAGGCGACCCCGAGGGAGAGAAGAAGGACGACGGATGCAATGGCAAGATAGGATTTCGCGCGCACGAGTGCACCGGCGGGTTGAGCATGGAGGGAGGGGGTTCCGATGCGTTCGTTGTCGAGCCGGACCGGGACTTGGACGTGCAGTTGGCCGCCTCTCCAAACGGCGCCGTCGTCGGATTCGAGCATGGGCGCAGAGAGAGGCGGAAGTTCGCCGGGACTAAAGCGGGCTAATAGGCCGCCTTGGCGATCTTTGATCCAAGCGTCCTGGACGCGGGCATCGGAGCGCAGCGAAGTGAGAATTTCGTTGGTGGCGCGGCTGTCCTCAAGGCTAACGGCGGCGCTGGCTGTTTCGGCGAGGATGGTGGCGACGGCGGTCAGTTCCCCGGCCACCGCGCGGCGGGATTCGAGGAGTTCGTAGCCGGCGAAGAGGGCGCAAGCGAGAGTGAGGGAGACCGCGCACGTGCCGAGGGTAAGGGCGGCGAGTTTGCGAACCAGGGGGAGATCGGCGAAGCGGTCCTGGAGACGCGCCGTCATGGGGCGGCCCTTGTGCGCCGATTGGCGCCGCTGGTATAGCCGAGTCGCAGAAGCTTCGAACTGATGGAGACATTGACAGCTTGTAAAGCGGCCAAGCTGACCTCGAAGCTCATGCGGCCGTCTTCCTCAAAAAGGTGAACGGCCCCGCCGGAGGCGAGGAAACGGTCTTCCTCTCCGATGGTGAGGATGGGCCACTTAATATCTGGTGCGCGGGCTTCTTGAATCGCTTCGGAAAGTCGCAAGCCCGAAGTACGACCGAAGTACAGGATGTGAGCCCCGGCGGCTTGGGCGGGTTGGCGCACTTGACGGATTTGGATCGGACGCCCGTTGACCATCTTTCCAGCAGAGACTCGTTCGAGGGCCTCGGCCAACGCAGGTCGACCGGCGACGGCGATGATGATGGGCCCTTCGCGCGTAACGGCCCATTCCGAGAAGCGGGCAAACCCGAGCACTTGAGCCGCACGGAGATCGTCTTCGTGATGGAGTTGGCTGGCACCGCCGATCTGCGTTTGGAGGGCAGCGATCAACCCGACGAGGGCGATGGCCAAGCCGCGAGATGGGATGGAGAGGTTCATCACCAAGCGCCTTTAAAACTGAAAGGTCCAGCGCAGAAGTACCGCCCGGCGGGTGGGGATCGCGTAGATGAACAGCTCCGGTTGCCATTCCAATCTGCCGTTGTTGAATAGATCCTGCGTGATGAAGCTCCATTCCTGAATGCGGGACGGTCGCCAACTCAGGCGCGTGTCAGCGCGTAGGTAGCCAGGGACCGGACGTTGGACAACACGGCCGACCGCATAGAGCGAGACATCGGCCTGCCAACGTTGACCCAGGTTCCAATGCGATTGGAGCTCGGCTTGGGCGGGGTCCATCCTGGTGAGACGCCCGTCAACGCCTGCGAAATTAGTGGCTCGATCTGAGACGGTATTTAGGTAGGAGTAGGAGCCAAGAAGCCGCCACCATGGACGCAGGTTGGCGGAAAGGGAGAGTTCACCCCCGCAGTTGACGCCTTGGCGGCCGTTCGAAAAGATGAGGTCCTGGCGGATATCCGGAACGGGCTGCCGCCACTCGATGTGCAGTTGGCCCGGCTCGAGCGAAGCCAGACGGGTGTATCGATTGTGGAAGAGCGCCAGATCGACCGACCACCGTTGGCGGTGCTGCCAGCGAAAGCCTGCCTCGGTTGCGTGGACGCGTTCGGACAGAAAAGCCTGATTGCCTCGGACTTGCAAGAGGACAGGGAGCTGTTGGAATGACGAAAGTCCGAGCGGAAGCTGCTGGAGATCGCGTTCACCACGACGCGGCCGAATCGGGTGGGTCAAGGAACCGTAAGGGCCCCGACCATAACGCACTGGTTTGACGCCAATGCATTTGTGAATCCGGCCAATTTTACGTTCGGGACGAGTGGGGTGAATATTCTGCGGGGACCGGGGGGCCAGAACCTGGACGCGATTTTGAGCAAGAGCTTTCGGTTAGGAAAGGAGTCGCGTTCCCTGCAGTTCCGGTTTGAAGGATTCAATGTGTTGAATCATGCAAACTTTGGATAGCCCAATGGGAATATCAACCAACCTACACAGGTGGGGCGGATCTTTGGCGCGGGAGCACCGCGGATCCTGCAGTTGGCGTTGAAGCTGAATTTTTAGGCAGGATGGTTAGCTGGACGGGGATCGCGCGAAAAGGTTAAGAAGGCGTGTGTCCCAGTCGAAAGGCTTGGTGGTCCAGGAGAGCAAGTCGTAAGCTGGATTGTTAGGATTGAGGAGGATGTTGTCTTCTTCAGGGATGATGATTGAGGGGACGCGTATAGCGAGTTCGCCACTTTGGACAAGCCACTGCTTTCCGATCTCTGCGGTTGTCTCCATTCCTCGACGGATCAGGTTCTTCTGCGGGTCGAGGCAATCGGTGACCAGGGGGAGTTCAGCCCAGGCGTAAGAGAGTTGCCGGGGTACGGTGTTCGGGGTCACGTGGGCCAAGACCTCAAGACAAGCGAGGGAGAGGTGGGTGGAGGTATACAACATCCGGTAACCAGGAGGGTTCCAGCGGCCCCCTGCTAAATATGCACCCATGGGGTCGTCCGGCAGTCGCCCAGATTTGTACAATCGGAAGACGGGAACTAGGGACTCTGGCATCTACCGCCGAGTTAGGCTTGTACGCCGTAGTCGAGCTGGATCAAGAGACGGAGTACTTGGCGCATGGACTCCTCATCACCTGAGGCGAGAAACCGTTGTGGAGTGGCTTTGCCTAACGCGGGATTTGACGACCGCAACCAGGAACCAGCCCTATGGGAATCGCCAAATACTTCTGATGCATAGCCTCGTATGAAAGAAGCGTCCGGGCTGTGCATTGCCGTTTGCAGGGCGGGCGTAGAAGATAGTTGGACGGCGACTGGTGCTGCCATACCTCCATCATAACCCTATTTCCCTCCTACCGCGCGAACGTGGCCCTAACGCTGCGCTTGCTCATCGCCAGTGATGACGTAGGAGTAGGCGGCAGGATCCTCCGGGAGCATGGATGCGTTCCACTCATCGCAGGCAGCGTAGAGTCGGTCGAAGAGTTCAGGGTGGGCCGTTTTTCGGTTAGCTCGTTCGAGGGGATCGTCGGCCAAATGAAAGAGATAACTATGGTCGCGGAGCCGGAGGAGCTTCCAATCGCCTTGACGTAGGGCGCGTTGGTAATCGGCGCGGTGGCACCAAAAGAGGAAGCGGGGCTGCGAAGGGCCGCTTAAGGTTGGCAGGAGGTTGATGCCGTCGGCGGGGTAGGCGGGGTGTGGCGTCAGCCCGGCGGCGGCGAGGAGAGTGGGCAGCCAATCCATCGAGATCGAGACCTGTTGGGTGGTGGTGCCGGGGCTGATGTGGCCAAGCCAGCGAACAATGGCGGGTACGCGAATGCCGCCTTCGAGCAGTTCGGCTTTACCGCCGGAGAAGGGCCAGTTGTCGGAGAAGCGTTCGCCGCCGTTGTCGCTCGTGATGACGACAATGGTGTTGCTCGCAAGTTTTTTGTCGTCAAGAATCTAGAGCAGGCGGCCGATTCGCCGGTCCATCACTTGGACCATTCGAGCATAGGTAGTGTTTGTACCGCCTTCCCAATCGGAGAGCGTTGAGAGTCGGTTGGAGGGTGCTTCGTCGCCCGTGCCTGCCAGGGCCTGTGCGGGGGCACTGAAGTGGAGGCTGAGAAGAAAGGGTTGGCGGTCCTTCGCGCGAGCGGTGAGGATTGCCTCGGCGCGATCGGCGTGGAGGTCGGTGAGATAGCCAGGCCGGTCGACGATAGCTTTGCCTTCCCAGAGGTTGTTAAGGCCTTCAGCGGAGGCGCTCGATTTGTGCGTGAAGTAGTCGACGCCGCCCATGCGGTAGCCGAAGAACTCTTCGTAGCCGCTTTCGAGGGGACCGGTGCCAGGCAGAGTGCCAAGGTGCCATTTGCCGACGAGACTGGTATGGTAACCGGCGGCGCGGAACAAAGACGGGAAGGTGGGATGTGAAGGAGGAATCCCGACTTTGGGTGAACGGGTCGAGATCGGTTCTTCGAGGCCCCCAGGCAGGCGGTACTGGTAGCGTCCGGTGAGCAGGGCGGTGCGGGTCGGAGAGCAGACGCAGCCGTTGGCATAGGCCTGGGTAAAGCGGACTCCTTGGGCGGCGAGCCGGTCGAGGTGGGGCGTTTGGTAGTCGCGGCGGCCATAGCAGGATCGATCGGCATAACCAAGGTCGTCGGCCATGACGAAGAGGATGTTGGGACGGGGAGCGGGGGCGAGGGCGGTGAGGAACTGGCGACGGGAGGGACGCATGATTGACGGTAGCCCGGGTTATGATTTTGTCTTGAGCAAGATACGACAGTTTGTGGCGGAGCCGCTATTTGAACCGCCGAGTGAGGCGTTGCGGTTCTTGCCCGAGGGGCCGCGGGTCTTGCGACACTCGGGCCTGCCGGGACACTGGTTGGGTTGGGTGGCGATTCAGCACTCGCCAGAGGCGCGCGCCGGGAGCTTGAACTTGTTCAACTTATCGACGCGGGAGAACCGCAGCTTCGCGTTGCAAGGGCGGCCGGGGTTCTTTGCTGAGACCGCCACGGAGGGAGTCATCCTTATCGGGATGGACCGCCGGTTGGTTACCTTCGATTGGCGGACCGCGGAGGTCAGCGAGTCTGGGTTGGTGGTGAGCGAGGATGAGCGGGTGATTATCAACGATGGCCTCGCGGTGGAAGGGGGAGTGCTGTTTGGGACCAAACACTTAGGGTTTAGTGAGGCGATTGCGGCGGTCTACTTCTACGACTGGACCAGCGGACGGGTGCACATGGTGCTCGAAGGGCAGGTTTGTTCGAACGGCAAGTACCTGCGGCGAGACGCAGAGGGGGCGACCTTAATTGATATCGATTCGATGCCCAAAACGATTAGCCGCTACCGGCTCGATGCGAAGTTGGAAAAGGTGATCGAGCGGACCTTGCTCGTGGCTCCGGAGAGCCTGCCCGGGTTCCCGGACGGATTGCGGCCCTCGCCGGACGGGGAGAGCGTGATTGTGGCCTTCTACAACCCGGAGGCCGTCAGCGATGGGTTAGCGCGGATGTACCGGTTGGCGGATGGAGCCATCGAGTGCGAGTGGGTTTTGCCTGGGTCGCCGCGGGTTACTTGCCCCGAGTTGGTCGAGATCGACGGGAAGTGGAAGATCGTATTCACGACGGCGGTCGAGGGAATGGCACCGGAGATCCGAGCGATGGCTCCGGGAGCCGGGTCGCTCTACATTGCCGATACGCCGTTCTGAGTGAGTCCATTGTGGGCTGAATCGTTTTCTTGACGTCAAGCATCTTGATATCAAGAGAATATGAGCGACACCGTAACCACCATCCCGGGCATCCACTTGTGGTTGCTGCTTTCGAAGGCTAGCCAGGCGATGGCCGCGCATGCGCGACGAAGTGTATCCGAGCAAGGGCTGTGCCTGAGCGACTTCGCGGTGCTGGAGGCCTTGCTGCATAAGGGGCCGCTGGCGGTAAATGTGTTGGGGAAAAAGGTGTTGTTGACGAGTGGGTCAATGACGGCGGCGGTGGATCGGCTCAACGAACGGGGTTGGGTCGAGCGGCGGGAGGAGGGAGGGGATCGGCGGACGCGGGTTGTGCATCTGACGACGAAGGGGCGGGTCGTGATTCGCAAGCTGTTTGCGGCGCACGAGCAGGATATGGAAGAAGCGGTGGCCTTTATGAGCGCTCGGGAACGGGTGGCTTTGGCCAACGGGCTACGCCGGCTAGGCCGGGGCGTAGCGGTAGGAAATCAAAGATCAGGACAAAATGACAATGACTGAAATCAAGCAGGTCGTGCGGGTAGTCGGTGTTGGTTCGCAGCACTGGGTAGGCGACGGGTTTCCAGTGCGAAATTTGTTTCCATCGAACGGGGTGGCCGCCGAGATCAGCCCGTTCTTAATGTTGGACTACGCCGGGCCGAAGGCGTTTGAACCGGCGACCGAGCCCCGCGGAGTAGACGAGCATCCGCACCGGGGTTTTGAGACGGTCACGATTGCCTATCAAGGATCCGTCGACCATCGAGACTCGGCGGGGAACGCCGGGACGATTCATCCTGGCGATGTGCAGTGGATGACGGCGGCCTCTGGCGTGGTGCACGAAGAGAAGCACGGGCAGGCGTTTACCGAGGCGGGCGGGACGTTTGAAATGGTGCAGTTATGGGTGAACCTGCCCGCTGCGTTCAAGATGAGCAAGCCTCGGTATCAAGGGATTACGAACGCGCAGATTCCAGAAGTAGCGGCGGGGACGGGGGTAGTCGCTAGGTTGATTGCGGGTGAGTTAGGCGGGGCTCAAGGGCCCGCAAAAACGTTCACGCCGGTAACGTTGATTGATGTTCGTCTGGCCGCCGGCGGGGCCGGGACGTTGGAACTCCCGGCGGGACAGAACTTCGGCATTGTCCTATTGCGCGGGGCGGTGACGGTGAACGGATCGACCGTGATGAGCGGAGAGCCGCGGATGGCGCTGCTCAGTCCGGACGGCCAGACGGTGGAGATCTCAGCAAGTGTCGAATCGTTGGTGTTGGTGCTCGGCGGTGCGGCAATCGATGAGCCCGTCGCGAGCTACGGTCCGTTCGTGATGAACACCCAGGCCGAATTACGACAGGCGGTCGACGACTTCCGGGCCGGACGGATGGGGCGGTTGGCGTAAGCCCTCAGATCGACGAGCGGGCACCCAGCTTTTTGAGGAAGGTCATCATCGGGCACCAGTTCGTGAAGGCGGACTGGAAGAGATTGAGGCCAATAAAGGCGGTGAAGTAGAGCCAGCGAACGTCGCTGTATTGGGCGAGTACGAGGCTGAGCACGATGAGGGCTCCGGCGATAAGACGAAGATAGCGGTCGACTGTCATGGTTGACTCCTTTGGCGGTTGTTGATCATGTAATAAACGATGGGGACTGTCATCCGCGACAGGGCCAGCGAGGCTACCTCGCCAGCCATCAGCGCGATGGCGAGCCCCTGAAAAATCGGATCGAAAAGAATGACGCTAGAGCCGGCGACGACTGCGGCGGCGGTGAGCATCATCGGGCGGAAGCGGACGGCACCGGCGTCGACGACGGCGTTCTGGAGCGACATTCCTTCTTTGAGTCGAAGCTCAATGAAGTCGACAAGGATGATCGAGTTGCGGACGACGATGCCAGCGCCCGCAATGAAGCCGATCATCGAGGTGGCGCTGAAGAATGCATTAAGCAGACCATGGGCGGGCAAGATGCCGACGAGCGAGAACGGGATCGCCGCCATAATGACGAGAGGCGTCAGAAGGGATTCGAACCAGCCGACAACCAGGACATAAATGAGGATGAGCACGACGGCGAAGGCAAGCCCGAGGTCGCGAAAGACTTCATAAGTGATGTGCCATTCGCCGTCCCACTTCAGGGCGTAGCGGGCGTCGGACCCGGGCTGGGCCGCGGTGAACTGTTCGAGGCGATAACCAGCGGGGATCTTGAGGGCGTCGATTTTGGGAGTGAGGGCTAGGATGGCGTAGACGGGGCTCTCCATGGCACCGGCCACGTCGGCGGTGACATAGGTGACCGGCATCAAGTTCTTGTGATACCGGCTGCGTTCGGTCACGGTGTCGCGGACGGTGACGAGTTCGCGGAGAGAGACCGTACTGCCGGAGCGGCCACGGATTTTGAGGTCCTGGAGGCGGGCCAGATCGCTGCGAAAGGCCAGGGGAAGGCGGACGTCGAGCGAAACGTCTTCTTTGGCCGTGTCGTCGTGCAGCAAGCCGGGAGAATCGCCGGCGGAGGCGAGACGGAGGGTGCGGGCGATCTCGGCGGGAGACACGCCATGCAGGGCCGCCTTCTCGGGGTCGATCAGCAGTTGGTGTTTGGGCTGGGGAGCTTCGACGTACCAGTCGACGTCGACGACGCCATCGAGACGTTGCATGAGTTGCTTCACTTGGTCGGCGACGTGCAGGCGGCCGTCCTCAGTCGGACCGTAAATTTCGGCGACGAGGGTTTGCAGGACGGGCGGGCCAGGGGGCACTTCGGCAACCTTGATGTTGGCGCCGTTGGCGAGGGCAAGAGGGGTTAGGCGTTGGCGGACCTGCTTGGCGATCTCGTGGCTCGGTAGTTTGCGATGGTCCTTGCCGAGGAGGTTGACTTGGATATCGGCGACATTGGCACCGCGGCGGAGGTAGTAGTGGCGGACGAGGCCGTTAAAATTGAAGGGTGAAGCTGTACCGGCGTAGGTTTGGACGTTGACGACTTCGGGCTGCCGAAGCGCGGCGGCGGCGAGGAGTTGGGCGACCCGGGCAGTCTCTTCGAGTGCCGTGCCTTCGGGCATGTCGATGATCACCTGGAACTCGCTCTTGTTATCGAAGGGAAGCATTTTCACCTTAACGAACTGGATGTAGACGAGCCCACAGGAAGCGAGCAGGAGCAGGGCGACCGTACCGACAAAGCTCCAGCGGAGCACCGGACGTTCAAGGAGAGGGCGCATCACCCGGCGGTAAAGGCGGGTTACAAAATCTTCCTTTTCGTCCTCGGCGTGGAGGACGTGGCCCTTGAGCAACCGGACGGCGGCCCAGGGAGTGACGAGGAAGGCGACGAGCAAGGAGAAGGCCATGGCGGCGGAAGCGCCAATAGGTATGGGGCGCATATAGGGGCCCATGAGGCCACTGACAAAGGCCATCGGCAGTATCGCCGCGATGACGGCGAGCGTAGCGAGGATCGTGGGGTTGCCTACTTCGTCGACGGCTTCGATCGCCACCTCCGTAAGCGGACGGCCATGGTTAGTGGGCATGCGGCGGTGGCGGACAATATTTTCCACGATCACGATGGCGTCGTCAACCAGAATGCCGATCGAGAAAATCAGGGCGAACAGGGTGATCCGATTGAGGGTATAGCCGTAGAGGTAGAAGACCGTGAGGGTCAGGGCCAGGGTGACGGGGATAGCTGTAAACACGATGAGTGATTCGCGGAACCCGAGCGTAATGGCGATAAGGACGGTCACCGAGAGGACGGCGATCGCCATGTGGAAGAGGAGTTCATTGGACTTGTCGGCGGCGGTCTCGCCGTAGTTCCGGGTGATGGAGACTTCAACTTCAGACGGGATAACGGAACCTTTGAGCGAATCAACGCGGCTGAGAACGCCATTGGCGACATCAATGGCATTGGCTCCTTTTCGTTTAGAGACAGTGAGAGTGACGGCGGGGACGAAGTGGCCCCCGGCCCCGTACTGCACATATTGCGAAGGTTCTTCACCGGTATCGGCAACGGTGGCGAGGTCGCGGACGTAGATGGGCTTGCCGGCGGAGACGCTGGCGACGACGTTGGCGACATCCTGGGCGGAACGGAGGAAGGCTCCGGTTTCGAGCAGATGTTCCTGGTTGGACTGGGCGAAGCGGCCGGCATCGAGGCGCTGGTTGGCGGCACCGAGCGCCTGCCAGACGTCGAGAGGAGCGAGGCTGTGGGCGGCGAGTTTTGCGGGGTCGAGGGTGACCCGGAGCGAGCGGCGCTGGCCGCCGATGAGTTGGACGGTACTGACTTCGGGCGCCTGCGTCACGATATCGGTAATCTGCGCGGCGACGCGACGGAGTTCCAGGTCGTTGTAACGGGTGCTGTGGAGAGTAAGAGCGAGGATGGGGACGTCGTCGATCGAGCGTGGCTTGATGAGCGGAGGGGACGCCCCGGGGGGTATGACATCCGCGTTGGAAGCGAGCTTTTGATTGAGCTTAACGAGGCTCCGCTCCTCGTCCTCGCCGACCTTGAAACGGACGATGGCGATCGTCCCCCCGGGGGACGATGTCGAGTAGATGTACTCAACGCCTGGGATCTCCCAGAGAAGTTTTTCCATGGGCCGGGTGACCCGCTCTTCGACTTCGGCGACGGAGGCACCGGGGAGCGAGACGAACACATCGACCATCGGGACGATGATTTGGGGTTCTTCTTCCCGGGGGAGGCGGAGGATAGAAAAGAAGCCGAGCAACAGCGAGACGCCGATGAACAAAGGAGTGAGTTTGGAGTTGATGAAGGTGCCGGCGATGCGGCCCGCGATGCCGGTCACTTGCGGACCTCGCGGTTTTCGACGACGGGGGAGCCATCGACGACGTTGGCTGCGACCGGATAGATCAGGCGATCGCCGGGCCGCAGGCCTGACAGGACTTCGATCGTGTCGCCGTGGGCAGAGCCGACGGTGATCAAGCGCGCGCGGGCGACCCCGGAATCTTCGACGAAGACGGACTGGAGCTGTCCCCGGGTCAGAATGGCTCCGCGGGGAATCGCGAGGGCGGGGCGCTCGCCGACAGGGAAGCGGGCCCGGCCGAAGAGGCCTCCGCGCAGGACCGGACTGGAGGCCAGCTCGATCTTGACGATGAAGGCGCGAGAGGACGGCTCGATCGAAGGAACGATTTCGGCGATGCGGCCAGAGAGGGGAACGTTGAGAGCATCAAGGATGACCTCAACGGTGGTACCCCGTTTCACCTGGGCAAGACGGGCTTCTTCGACGGCTACTTCGAGGCGATAGCTGCCTTGTTGCTCGAGGTCGACGAGGGGGACGCCCGGGCTGGCGAGCGTGCCGGGTTCGGCGCGGCGGGCTATGACAAGGGCGGCAAACGGGGCTTTGATTTCGGAGTAGGCGCGAGAGATGGCAGCCTGCTGGACGGCTTGTTCAGCTTGCTGAACTTTGTCGTTGAGTTGGCGTTTGCGGGCCTGGGCCATGGCGAGGGCGGCCTGTGCGAGTTTGACCCGGGCGGACGATTCGTCGAACTCCTGGGGCGAGAGCGATCGCTTATCTAGAAGCTCTTTCATACGGCGAAGAGTCGATTGGGCAAGGTCGAGTTGGGCCTGAGCGGAGGCGATCGCGCTGTCAGTTTCGGGCAGGCCGTTGCGGGCTTCATTGAGGCCGGACTGAGCTTGCCGCTGGGCTGTTTCGAGGTTGCGGGCGTCGAGGGTGACGAGGGTTTGCCCGGCGGAGACACGGTCTCCGGGTTGTACCTTGATGTCGAGAACGGTGGCCATGACTTGGCTCGAGAGCGTTGCGGCGACGCGTGGACGCACGGTGCCGACGGCCTCAAAAACCTCTGGCCAGGAGGCAGTACCGAGCCTGATGGTGGAGACGAAGATGGCTGGAGCCGGGGCGGTCGGTTTAGTCTCGCTTGGCTTTGGGCCACAAGCGGCGAGGATCGCGAGAGGAAGCAGTAGGACCTTATTGAAGGACATTGGAATCTCCATGGAGGGTGCCGGCGGCGAGGTGCAGGAGAACCGCGGCGACGCGATGATCGTAGATGGCGGCGAGGCGGCGGGTGGTCGAGTCGAGAAGGGCCGTTTCCGTACGGAGGAGGTCGGTCACGGTGGCAAGTCCTGCTTCGTACCGATTTTTGGTGATGCGAAGGCTCTCCTCGGCGTAAGCGACGGTGGCGGATGCGACTTCGATGCGTTGCGCCGCGGAAGACAGAGCTGCCTGAGCTTGCCGGAGTTCGAGCCGGACGCCCGCCTGGGTCTCCCGCTCGTTGGCTTGGGATTTGACCAGGATTGCGGCGGCTTCCGTCTGGCGGGCGCGGTCTGCGTAGCCGTTGAAGAGATTCCAGCGGAGGCCGGCGGAGACGTACCAGTTGGCGGAGCCTTGGTTGACGAATCGGCCGCGGTCCGCCTCGACGGCGGCTCGGCCGGTGATCTGGGGGAAGAGAGCGGAGCGGGCGGCGGCGGATTGGGTCTCGGCTAGCTGGCGGGCGAGGGAGGCTTGGCGGAGTTCGGGTCGGTCGTTGAGGGCGACAGAGTCGGTTGAGACGGGGGCGGGGGTGAGTGGAGTGGAGAGAGCGAGAGGATCGTCAAGAGGTTGGCCGAGGGTTTCGTTGAGGGCGGCGCGGGCGAGTTCTAGGGTGGACTGGCGTTGAATGCGCTGCTCCTGCATGGCGGCGAGATGGACGCGGATGGAGAGGACGTCGGCGTCGGTGGAGAGACCGGCCGAGCGGACGGCCTCGGCGCGGGACAGGTCGGCTTCGGCGGAGGTGACGGCGCGTTGCGCTGCTTTGAGAAATTCTTCGGCCAGGGTGACGCCGTGATAGGAACGGGCGACCTTGGCAACGAGGTTCATGCGGGTGTGGCGCTCCTGTTCGGCCGAGAGCTTCTCGCCGAGTTGGGCGGATTGAATGCCGGAACGGGTGCCCCCGAAGTCATAGAGGACTTGGTCGATCGAGAGCTGGGACTGGAAGTTGTTGACTGCGCCCGGGTGGTTGAGAGAGTTGATCGCGAAGTTGGAGGCGGCGAAGCGGCGTTGGGTGAGGAGGGTGGAGAAGGCGAAGACGGGATTGTTGGACGACTGGAAGGACTCGGAGTAATTGATTTTAGGGAGGAGGCCGGCACGCGCTTGAACGGTTCGGGCCGCGACGGCCTTGGTCTGGGCGTGAGCGGCTTGGACGGAGGGGTGCTGGTCGAGCGCCTTTTGAACGGCGTCGCGGAGGGTGAGAGGCGGAGTTTGGGCCGAAAGCTGAAGGGTCAGCGCGAGAAGGAGCAATTGTCGTGGCACGTCGCTAAAGGAGATGCAGTTTCCTTTACGAAGGTGACAAAGCCATGGAACTGGCCCGGCGGGTCACCGGTTTGGTGGCCGGTGGGGGGCGACAGTTCGCCTTCGGGGGTGGGTGGGAATGACGGCCGATCGCCACCGGGGAAGGGCGGGATAGGAACGGTGAGAACGGCTGGCGGCAGGGAACGGAGGCGGAAGTCCGGGTCGAGAGCGGGTTCGACGGTGTTGATCGAGTTTTCTGAACGAAGGAGAGTGGGGTCGAGGTCCTCCGCGCCGAGGTCGAGGTCGGCGGGGCCGTTCCAGATCCAGTTACCGGCCAGGCGGATATTCGCGAAGCGTTCGCGGGGGCCAGCGATGGCCAAATGCTGCCATTCGGAACGGTAAGGAGCTGGATTGTAGACGAGGTTGTTATAGATGTAGACGTTTCGGCTGGGGATGAGTTCGGGTACGTCCGGATTGATGGTGCCCCAGGCTCCAAGATTGAGGAGTTCCTGGCAGCGGACGAGGTTGCCGTCGCAGGAACGCTCTCCGAAGCCGACCTCAATGGCGTGGCTCAGGCGGCCGACGCGGACGAGCGTGTTCCAGGCGAGCAGGATATTGTAGCCGCCGTTGGTGCCGAAGCCTGCGCCGTCGGTATCGTGGACGAGGTTGTTGACGAATTGCACATCGTAGGCCTCGTAGTGGACCCACGGTTCCTGCATGAACTCGAGGCCCGTGCCTTGGCCGGCCGTGAAGCCACCGTTGCCGCAATCGTAGATTTCGTTGTCTTCGATGCGGAGGTAGGCCGAGCCGCCTTTGACGTAGACGCACCAGTCGCCGGCGCGGTGGAAACGGTTGCCCGAGACGTGGCCGTAGCGAACCGCGACGAAATCGAGCGCTTGGTCCCAGCCGCCGGAGAGGTCAGAATCTTCGACGTAGACCTGGGTGGACTGGTTGACCTTGAGAACCTCTTGCGGGCCGCCGTAGTCGCGAACGTCGCCGACGCCCGTCAGAGTCAGTTTCGAGAGCCAGAGGTGATCGGAGTTTTCAAAATGAACGAGATCCCCACCGGCGTATTCGCCTTCGATGCGGATGCCCTGCAGGTAAAAATACGCCAAGTTGGCACCGTTGATCTGCGCGATACGGGCGGTGCCGGGTCCATCGGCGGCGGCAACGATGATCGGATAGGTGGCGGTGCCGCGTTTGAGTTCCCAGTACCGGGGAAGATTTTCGTCGTCGTACGTGCCCGGAGCCAGCAATAGCCGAAAGCCAGTGTTGGCGGAGGATGTATCGGCGGGCACGCGGCCCCAAGCGGCGCGGACGGTGCGGAGGGCGGTAGCGCGGGAACTGCCATTGCGGGCGTCGTCGCCGAACGCGGGATCGACCCAGATGTCGCGGACGGTGTAGACGCCCGGGTTGTAGCGTGGACCCGCTAGCAGCGAAAGGGCGGTAACGACGACTAGAAGCGTGAACCTCATTAAAGCGACTTATCGACAGGCACCGATGAAAACTTATGGCTTTTGTTCGGAGCGGTTTCGGTTAGGATTACGCCAATGCGCTCCTTGGGTCTCTTTCTGGTCGTAGCTGGCATGGCGAGTAGTCAAACGCCGACGGCGAGTGTAGTCGGTAGGGTGGTGGACGCTTCGGGGGCGGTGATTCCGGGCGTGGCAGTGAGCGTCGTCCAACTCGCGACGAACCAGGCATTTACGAAAGTGACCGACGCGGCCGGGGACTTTACTGTCCTGTATCTAACGCCGGGCAAGTACATGATGGAGGGGTTTCGGGCGCAAAAGCAGGCTGAGTTTGTATTGACCGTGAACCAGACGCTTCGGTTCGGCATTCAGATGGAGGTGGGCGCGACGACCGAGTCCGTAACCGTCACCGATACGCCGACGCCGCTGACGACCGAGAGCGGAGCCCGGGGCGACGTAACGACCAATCAGGAGTTGACTGAGATGCCGTTGGCGGGGCGGAACTTTTCGGACCTCGCTTACTTGACCGGAGGAGTTTTACCGAAAGGAGAGGATGGAGACGGGGCTTACGCCATTAACGGGGCCCGGGCGGATAACGTGGGATTTCTGCTCGACGGGATGAACAATACGCAGCGACGAAATACGGGGTCAATGGCGAATCCGCCCCTCGAAGGGGTGCAGGAGTTCAAGATGATCACCTCCGGATTTTCGGCCGAATATGGCCGCTACGCGGGGGGGATTCTGAGCGTGGTGATGAAGAGCGGTGGGAACAAGCTACGGGGATCGCTGTACGAGTTTTTGCGGAATGATGTGCTGGATGCGCGGGGCTTCTTTGCGGTGACAAAGCCGAAGCTACGACGAAATCAGTTTGGGGCGACGGTCTCGGGGCCGATTATGAAGAATCGAACGTTCTTCCTTTTTAGCTGGGAGTCGTTGCGGCAAGTTTCGGGGAGTTTGCAGCGGGGAATTGTGCCGCAGCCAGAGATGTTGCGAGGGGATTTCCGCAATGCTCGGGACCCGTTTGGAAAGCCACTTGTCATAACCGACCCGCTCAACCGGGCGGCCCCGTTTGGGGGGAACCAGATTCCGGCGGCGAGGTTGGATCCGGTGGCGTTGAAGCTGGCCAGCTTTTTCCCCGCCCCTAACTTAGTTTCCGCAGGGGTAAACTACATTGGCCAGGCGAACGGCACGAGCAGTTCGAACAACTTCAGCGTAAAAGTGGACGATACGGTTTCGGCGCGCGATCGGCTGACGTTTTCTACCTTTTGGCGGCCCAACGAATCGACGACGCCGTTCAACCGGTCCCCGATTGCTTTGTTTGGCACAACAA